>Ga0326762_1000177_pt1 | contig 34847 bp, 33 predicted proteins | sample NORPS_S_FD_207669 | JGI IMG/M metagenome (GOLD analysis project Ga0326762, IMG submission 207669) | Hot spring sediment microbial communities from Norris Geyser Basin, Yellowstone National Park, WY, United States - NOR.PS_S | ecosystem: Environmental > Aquatic > Thermal springs > Near-boiling...
GCAAGAGATCGTCAGCGTAGGACGCCTTACGATTTAGCTACGGGAGATGCAAAAAGAGAACTAGAACTGGTGTTGAAGAAAAAGGGCTCTATATATTGCTAAAGTAGTCCTCTATCCGAAGAATTCTTTTTCTTTATAATGAGGGCTGTTATGTTGTCTATACTGCCCTTTTCCATGGAATACGCAACCAGTCTATCAACGATCTTATTCTCATCTCCTTCCTCAGTAATTATTTGCCATATTTCGTAGTCGTTTAGGACGTCAGTTACGCCGTCTGTTGTTAGCAATAAACCGTCGCCTTCGTAGAGTCTTAATTTGAAGAGGTCGATTGGCTCCACCCTTCCGTAGTATCCCACTAGGTTTGTTATGGTATGCGCCTGGGGGTGCTCAACGATGATTTTCCTCTTGTGTTCAGCACGCTCTTTAAAGTCCATCGCCGCCAGTCTGTGCATCTCTTTCTCCAGCTCGCTCCAAGCCACCGAGTGATCTCGGGTTATTTGGTGAATCTCCCCGTCTCCGAATAGGTAGAGGCGGGAATCCCCCACGTTCACCACGTAGGCGTCATCATCCAATATGACGACACCTGTGAGGGTAGTTCCACCACCCACGACGCCGTCTAAGACGACACTGTTGGCGTAATTCACGGCGTCGCGGAGAATTTCGACGATAAATACATCATCGTAAATAAGCGACGCCCCTGCAAACAAACGCTCAACAACTCTTGCGGTGAACGTCGCGACCGCGACTCGGCTGGCTACGTCACCAACATTAAGTGCACTTACTCCGTCGGCGACAGCGGCGACTAGCCCGTAGATGCCGTTAAGCTCAAATCTACAGATGAAATAGGAGTCCTCGTTTATCATTTTTCTACCTGCGCTACTTCTGGCGGCTACTCTATACATTGCCTAGCTTGAATTTAAGGAATATATATGGTAACCGTAACGCCTCACTAAACGCCAGCACTATTTCATCGCCGTCGAGAAGCTCTACCGGCCTGCTTGGAGGACCCGGACACATATGCCTACAGCCTGGCGAGACAACTATGAAATTTCCACGTCTCTTGATCGCCGTGCCATTGACGCTACCTAGGTCTCTAATTAACCATACGTCGTTCCCCTCGTCGTATTGAATCTCAACATGTCTCTCCTCAAGGTAGCCATACGGGTCGTCAAGCGATATATCTGCACGTCTCCCGATAGTTACAGTGGCTTTTTTACCGGGATCTAAGACCCATTTCTGGTCCTTATAGAAAAGATAGGCGCGGCGTTCTTGAACCAGCGCATTAATAAGCTCTAAGCCATCCCAGAATCTGTTGCGGTAGTCGGGATCTAGGGCCTTAGATAGCACCCACGAGAGTTTTCTTTCGTACTTACCGCAGACAACTAGGTTGCAGGGCTTATCTACGAGACGACCATTCGTGGCAATATATCTCGCTATTCGTTGATGCGGTGCTAGCGTGGCAAGCTGTGCATTGAGCGGCTTTAGAATGCTCAAGACAGTAGCACCCCACATGTACACATCTGAGGATTCGTAGAACTCACCTCCTATTATTATCTCAGGTGGCGAGAAGCCGAGCTTCGCGATCCGCGTCCCCTGTCCTTTCCCTCTCTTGGCTGTGCCGAAATCTATTAACACAACCCTGTAGTTATTGTGGGGCTGGATTATTATGTTATCAGGTGCGAAGTCTCTATGAAGTCTTCCAATTCTATGAAGGAAGGCCAGAGCGTCTGCAAGTTGCACCGCGACGTTGTACCCCACGTCGGGGTCAAGCCCGCCGGTCTTTACAACGTAGTTGGCTAAACTCTCGCCCTCGACATATTCCTCAACTAGGACAGGCGTAGCGCCTATATGTCCAAAATCGATGAACTTAACTATGTTGGAATGACCGCCGTATTTGTTCCATATATCTCTCAGAAATTCAGCCTCCTTCTCAAGCTTCTCTACGATGAGGTCTATTGGGGCGTTGCCGCCGGGATTCGGCTGTTTTATCACCACTTTCCTGCCGCCGCGGTCCTCCGCAAGGTAGGCGATGCCCATCCCCCCGCAACCCAACACGTCTCTAATTACGTACCTGCCCAGTACTACGTCCCCTATCTGTAGCGGGGCTTGGCAGGATCTCACCCGCCTACGTTGGAGATCCTGTCGACCCTGGTCTTACCGTCCAAGTTTTGCGTGCCCAAAACTCTCTGCGCAAGCGCTGCGAAGTATATATCCCTAGCCATGAGGCTTCTGGCAACGGGCTGAGCGAGTAGCTTGTTCAGCTCGGCGAATTCAGCATCTGCGTTTAGGTCTTGTTTCGTTTTTTCTAGTATCTTCGCGGCGACGCGGGCGACCTCGTGGTACAGTCTTGCCTCTGGACTTTGCTCGTCTATGCTGTTGGCCGTCACGAATTCCACCTCTACGGGTTTGGTGACGGTGCCAAACGATACGGTGGCAATTTTCCGCCTCCCTACATCTCTAGAGTACGTAGTAACCCTAAAGCTGGCCATTATTATATCGCGGGCAGAGACGGCGCCTACGTCCCACGCGGCGGCACGGGGGTCCAAGGCTCTGAGGGTTGGATATATGAGAAAGGCCTCCTCTACCGTGGTGACAACCTCGGTCTCAACCTTGAGGATAGGCTTCTCAATTGCAATGATCTTTATAAGTGAGACTATCGCCTGCGTAAGCCCCTCGATCTCCTTGGCACCTTTTACATGCCTCATGCGGCCGCCGCCTATCCTGGCCATCTCTTCACAGAGGGCCGGGTCGTAGTCGTCTCCGATGCCGTACACAAAGGTTATTATGTTGTGTTTCTCTCTCGCCAGCTTTATCAGTTCCAGCACCTGGTTCGGGTCGGCAACGTCCGTCGGCCTCCCATCGGTGGCGACAATCATAACTCTCGTATAGCCCGGCGAGGTCTTAGAGAGAACGTCTATAGCCATGGTCAACGCTTGGTATAGAGACGTAGAGCCGCCGCAACTGATCGACCTTATCACCGACTCGACCTCAGCCGCGGCATATTTCTTCATTGCCGAATTTATCACAACTACCGCAGAAGTGGAGAAAACGACTAAAGACAAGACATCGTCGTCTTGCAGGTCGTTTCGAAACCTCCTTAATATAGCCTCCTTTGCCGCCTCGATCTTTTCCCCACACATCGAGCCGCTTACGTCTAGCACAAATGCCATGTGTACCTTTCGGGGGTTCTGAGAAACGAATTCCCTCAGCTCCTTCGAGGGGACTATCTTCGCCAGTATATACACATCGCCCTCTTGACCCACCGTGAGCGTTTGTCGGTTTTGATATATCTCCACCTGAAGAGGACTTACCATGTTAAACCCGGCCCAAAAGCATTTAAATTTTAGTAGCCTTTTTCCACATGCCCAAAGTAAGGTGTTTTAACTGCGGGGCAGAGTTTGAATACGACCCCAACAACCCGTACTGCCCCGTATGCGGGGCGGCGATCCCTCCGGCGCTCGCTCAGCCTCAGCAAACTGCGGAACCCCCACCTCCAACCTCCGCTCCGCATAGACCCGAGCGGTTCGTAATCTACGCAGTAAGAAGGGACGGCGCGCGGGAAAAGGTGGCCGAGGTTGTGGAATCCGGACCTGAGGTTGTTCTGGGGCGGAGGGAGCTGGCGGCCTATGCGTGGAGAGATCCCGACACTATTTCGCGCGTCCACGTCAAATTTAGGGCGTCCAACGGCAAGCTGTACATAAGAGACGACGGGTCAACCAACGGGACTTATATCGACGGGGAAGACATCAGAGGCAAAGGAGATGTTGAGGTAGACCAAAAAGAGATCTTGCTGTGCAACCCCGCAAACCCGGTAGTGAAACTGGTAGTAGAACGTCTTTAAGACGCTAGACAACGCCTGTCTTGATGGACGGCAGGAGTATAAAACAACAGTAACGATAACAAGAGGATAAATGGCCACATGCCCAGAAGCGCCGCAACATCACCTAGATAAATCATTTGCCTAACACTACTAATAGTGTAGTCGACCATATTGATAATAGCCCCCATGTCTTGCCCTGCGAGAAGCCGCGCCAAAATAATAAGCCCTGTGAAATGCCACACCACAATAATAGGCCCCGCGAAAAGCCACATCACAAAAATAAGAAAAATTATTATTGTAGCGGTAAATGACCGATATTTAATACTAACAATAATAGCAACAATCAACAATAGAATAGTAATAACTAGATTAATTATAGCTGTAAACATAGCTATGAACAACGGATTAACAATATAAGTGCCAATTGTTATGTTGGTAATATTCGTCACATATGGCCATGCGAGAAACCACGCCGCAATAATAAGAGCCAATATAGCTATATTGTGCCATTTTAATCTGAAGTTACATAAAGTTTTATGAAATACATATGTAAGCATGACGGCGAAAAGCAACTCGAACACTGTTTTGACAACGAAAAGCGCAAGCGCCGAGAGGAAGAACGCACGTATCGCCACCCCTCTACATGCGTCTATCCATAATCCAGTTACTAAATTCTGCCATCTTAACCCGAAACTACATACAGTTTTATGGAATATGTATGTAAGTAAGACGGCTAAGAACAAACCAGCCAACGTGTCGACAACGAAAAACGCAAGAGCCAAGAGGAAGAACACCACCGGCAACACAACTTTCTTACATGTGTCCGCTATCGCGCTGAGAGGCAGATGGTAGGGAGACGGATATTCGTCCATGTCGGCGACTCGTAGGTGGGCCAATGCCCATCCAATACCTGTCTTCGACATCACCGCCGTGCCGCCGTAGGAGATCCCCAGGTCCCTGGCCTTGACGGTCAGCTCAAAAAACTTATCACCGAGGACACTCTCTCTTGCAAGACGCGCATTTAACTCGACTCTATAGGGAGGTATTTCGAGATATGTAGTGTCTTCAGACTTTCTGCTACGTATTAATCTGCAGAGAAGCTCCGCCACCTTCTTCAGTAGTAGCTCTTTTTCGGAGAATATTCGATAGTTATCTTCTGTTTTTGTTTTTTTCATGTTTCTTAACGGAAAAATGGAATAGACCACATGTAGAGTGTGGACAACTCTAGATGTTGGCGAAAGGAGTAATGTTAATACAAGGGCTAGTGCATGGTCGCTTATGCTCGATGAGATGGTTATAACTAGTACCAAAATAAACAACGACATATATATAATTCCAAAAATTATTTCACTAGTATCAAAGTGCTTAACTGAGCGAAAATATCTAAAGAATGGTATTGCATATAAAGAGAGAATCAGCACAGGCGTCCAAGCGAGGAAATAAGAAAAATGCATTCCAGAGTGTGCCGAGAGGAATAACGCCATCAATAAAAATACAAAAATATTTAATAGTGCTTTATCAAGAATATCTGTTTGTAAAAATCTGTATAATATGAAAAACAATATAAATACAATTAGATAAACATTAACAAAGATTATTGAGTAGATTATTACTGAAATACCGTAAACAACTAAGACCTCATTGAGTAGTCTAAATTTAGATTCATCTATATTTTTTCGAGCTGATAAAGGTAGTGCGTAATGAATGAGAGAAATAATTATATATATCTCAATCAATAGATAAGGTATAGATTTGTCAATTAATAGATTGTGTATATACAAATCTGATGTTATCTGTATATCGCTTTCTTTTATTTTTTCTAAAACGTTTAGTAAAACTTGTATTAAATAGCTTAATGGATTTGGATAAATTTCTAGTTTACCTGTAAATGCAGTTACTGCAGTCTTATAGTTATAGTCTCGCAACTCTAAGGTGAGCGAAATATTCGGCGGCGTCTCGATTATATAGCTCTTAACAGGTCTTAAATAGAGGTCGTGTACTATTATTTCCATCTTGACAAGGGATAGTGTGTGGTTGCCGTCGGTTTCTACTGTGTAAGTCACGTTGGTTATGGGGTACTGCGCGCGGTAGGTGTACCTAGCCTTAGTGGCGCCGGGGATGCAGAAAGCCTCTACCTGTCCTCTGCCGAAGACGGCCAGCTTGCCGTCGAGGAAGACCTCCACGTCAAGGGGCTTGCCTGTGGAGGTCTGTCCCACGTAGAGACATCGCCTCCCCTCCACGACCACCGTGGCGTTGGGTCTGATCTCTGTCCGCCGCCCGCCGTATGTGAGGTAGCCTGTGCCGAAGAAGGAGACTACGCCGTCTCTCTCCACAACCACGCCCGGTCCGGCCATGAGGCGGAGAAACTGGGCGGGGACGGGCAAGCCGTCTAGCCCCACCACATACGCTCTATCAGGCCCCTTTGGGGCCGTCAAGAAGATGTAGGCCACCTTGATGGCGGACTCAGGCGTGTTGCTCCAGTACAGCTTAACCGCGCTCCCGTTCCCCGACACCACTGAGCGGTACCAGCCAGTGGAGACCGAGGCCGGTCTCCACGAGCCGTTGTAGAAGACTTCTCCCCTCGCCGCGTATTTGCCCACAGTACACACCAATATGTTGCCGCTGGCTCCCAGCTGCACCTCCCACGGCTTGGTCTCGCCTCGCCCCGCGAAGTAGGGCAGGGTCAATACCTTTACATACATGGCCTTCCCCGTCCCGAAGTTCACCAAGAGGTATGCCTCGACGCGAAGCTGGGTCTCTACCCTCACAGATCCGGATCCCCTTCCCCGAAACTCCGCGACCCACAGGTTGGGCTCATAGACGTCGTCTACGCGGTAGAGCGTGTAGTTGACAGAGGCCTCTGTGTTGCCTATGTAGACACGAATGGGCGGCCTCTCCGCGGTATCTTTTATAGCCATTATGAAGCCGAAGCAGTCACCTGCACACGTGCCGAAGTTAGTAACGTAAGCTCCACACTGGTAGTAAATATCAACGAGACCGCTATGTGCGATAGCAGTGGCATAGATTAAAGGAGCGGAGATGAAGGAAACAAGAACCAGGCCCAGCAAGGCCCCCAACATATTTCTGCCATTTTCGCTATTTTTAAGCGTTGTAAATCGTGTAGCCAAACAAATATCCTCAGAGCAAACCCAGCAGGTTGTGTGGACGCCTTTTCTCTAGGTAATGCCCTCCGAGAGATAGCAAATAGCTGATTAATACCGGCGTATAGCGGCGCAAGCCGAATTGGATATAGGGTATTCAAGTAGCTGTTGAGGGACACAAGAGCAAGAGGGTTAACACAACACCACTTTTTAGGCTTTTATCTCAACACATAGGAGAGTGAAGTCGATTACTTGAGCTCTCACCTTTTGTCTAGTAAGTAGATTGACCGGCCGCTGGGCGGTTCCCGCGTCGCCACCAGTCTTATCCGTACTGCACCGTAGCATGCAGTTTACCACAAGACACCTGAGCCGACCTTGCCTTGACGGAATAGGCTAACTCAAGCAACAGGCCCCGGTCCTCGCTAGGTACAGTTGCCGTGTGCCGCTTCGGTGCAACCCGGCGGCGGGTTGACCCAACATTTATAAATACAGGCACAAAAATATCCTGGAGGAGGAAGTTAAGTCTACGGGCAATCTCGGGTACATCGGCGTTATTATAGAACTTGCGGGGCTTATAACGGCTGGCATAGCGACGCTGGTAAGCTACATAATGGAGCTCGTAGCCCTAAAAAGATTGGCCGAGGCTCTCAACAGGCATGCAATCTGGGACAACGCTCTAAAGGCAGTGGTTGTTGCCGTTGTAGGGACGATAACGTTGATAGTCTTATTCTTAGTCCTCCTCTTTGGGCCTACGTTTTATCAACCCCTCTGCACTTACTTGTGGTGGCACTTCTTCGAAGTCTTGGCGGGTTTCTTCGTTCTCGCCTACGTGTTCGTACTACTCACAGGAAGATGTTACAGAGACGCATATAATGAACTCGCCGTCGCCACTGGCGTCAAGGACTTCAACGAAGCCGCCAAATGGACTTGGCTGAGCGCCCTCCTCTTTATTATTCTCATCGGCGCTCTGCTGTCATTCGTGGACAGGGTATATGCCTTAATGGGCTACAACGCATTAAAGAGCTGGAAACAAGCACAACAATAACCTCAGCCATTTTCAGTATTATTTTTATTTAGTCGAAATCTGCCGGATACAGTTATCTTTTTACAAATAGATTTTCTGATAGCTTAAGGCTCATTCGTGATGAAGTAGGCCATCCGATGGTGAGGCAATGTCTGAAGCAGTGGAAAGACGGCATGGATTTCAGGGGTAAGCTTGGAGGTCAATTCCCGTTACGGTGATGGTGGCATGTTTTCCGCTTTCCAGGAAGAACTTGACTGACAGGCACCTCTATACGTATGCTTTGGTCCTGAATGGAAGGTGGTCTTCGGATACAGCGACCTAGCTGGGCCCTTCGGCCTATGCAGGTATACCGTTATTATATAGCCCATCTGGGCATCTCCCGACGCCCTCAAGTGCTTCTCCGTGGCCTCACTGCTGACCGGCTCGCTGGCTTGGCGTTCTCGCCTAAGGCGTCGGCTCTCAGCATCATGTTAGTGTCGCCCTCTACTCGCAAGACCACGCCATACAGCCAGATCTCTTCTCTATTGGCGTGTCTACGCCACCGCCGATGTCTTGGCCAAGCTGTCCGAGAGGCTCAAGGGAATTGTCAGAGGGGATGCTCTCGAACAGGGCGATGATAGGAGAGCCAGACGCTGGCTGGAGAGGAGAGCAACGACGTGAGAGGGAGAGGCTAGAGGTGTTTATCTATCTCCTGACCCAGAGTGTAAGGTTGCTCATGTAGCTCTCAATACACGGTAGGGGCAGAGGGTGGCGCGGACGTCTACCTACGGAGCTCGGCAGAAAGATGTGGCGGGCCCGATGGTATTTGTAGGCATGCTCTCGCCGTGAACTCACGACCTACGGCTTTCCACGCGCCACGTAAGCGCGCAGAAGGTACGACGGTGTGGCCCGCGGTATCTTGACTTACTCGAACACCTATTTAGCCGCCTTATACGGCGCTTTCGCCGCTTTCTGCACGTATCGGACATCCTCCCTGAACTGACTCACTCCCGCCGGCGTCACGACAGAGGCCGCCGAAACCACAGCCTTTCAGTAGAGGCCGCTGTACACCGAATGTAGCGTTGCGGCCGAGAGGCTGGCGAAGGCAGTGGCCCCCAGCGTCTTTTCGATAGTCGAGACGCCCTCCGACTTGTCTCATCTGCGCCTCTCGCCGCACCTCGCTGAGATGTCCAACGTCTCAAGATACAATACTTCATAGTGCGGTACTCCGCGTCTGGGACGCCGGCCTCCTCTGCCTTTCCAACAGACTCCCTAACCGTGCGCACAATCCGCGCAGAGAGCAACTTGCCGTCTCTGGTTTGATACACCTCGAAAAAGTAGAACGACGCCTCATGCACATGCCTAGCGGCGTCTGGCTACGCCATCAGCCGCCCAAAGGAGCTCAACATGTGCTCAGCGACTTCGGCCAACATATGCGCAAACTCCGGCTCCTTCGCCGCCACCTTCTCCAGCCTAGCCCGCACCTTAGCCGTCACGAGACTTTCAGCCTTAAAGCCGCCTCTTTGCCGAGAACAATGCCGAAACGCTCCACCAAATACTCCACAGCCTCAAAAACCCTCTCCGGAACCACATCCGCCACAGGCGCCCTAGGTTTCTCGCTAAACTCAACCCGCCTCAAACCACGTACAACCCCGGGGCTCGACTTCCGGCTTGACGGCCTCCGGCTTAAGCTTCCGCGACCTCGGGCTTTGAGACTCTTGACTTACCAACCCCAGGCTTTACAGCCTCTGGCTTGGCTGTGGGCTTTTTGTCACCTGTCTTAAGCCACGTTCCCCGACGACAGGTCTCTAAACCTTCAGTGGGTCTCTGGGCCAGCCTAGCCTCAGCCGGCTTAACGGTCTCGGGTTTCATGTTCTCGAGCTTCAGCGGAGGCTGAGTCAGCTCTTCGTATGTGAACTTGGCGCCTACGAAGGCGTCGAAGATCTATGGTTTTTCTAATCACTGCCGGCTTCTTTGACTATACGGCTCGGTCATCCGCTCAAACCACATGTTGATCGCGGTTATCCACGCGGTGCTCACAGATGCGGGCCCCGACACTGTGAATGACACGGAGGAGACCTGCCGACCGTCCATGTAGAGGACAGCCGGAACCCCACGACCTCTCGTCCATGGGGACATACCTAGGCACGTCCTTGCTGTAGCGGTCACTCTCTCATGCCCACTCCTCGCCGTAAGGCAGAGCTGGCCTAAGGTCGAGCGTGATTCTATACATCCGGTTGTACACCGCCTTTACTTCCGCGTTACCGTCGACCTCTATGGTGGCAGACGCCGTGTTCTGCCCAGTAGACCACCTGGAGAAGACCAGCTTCTCGCTTGAAGACACAGATACCACGGCGGGGACTGACACCTCGTGTCGGCCTGGGAGCACCCACAGCTCCGACGTCTGCTTCCCGTCTATGGTAGGCGTGACAGACACAGGCCGCCCCATGTGGTCCCAGACGCTCACAGACAGCCGCACGTAGACCCTAACAGACAGAGACGCCGAGTCCTCATACACCTCCCCCGTCACCGGCGACCTATACCTCAGCCTCAAAGTCACGGAATACTCCCCAGCCCTAGTCGGCGTAAACCTCACCTGCACAGACGCAGAAGACCCCGCAGACACCCTCCCCGGCAGATCAGCCGAATACCGCCCCTCAGAAAGCGTCAAAGACACCAGCTCGGCGTCGTAACCCAGATTCTTCAAACCCACCGAGAAGACGACCTCCTGCCCCAGCCTCGCCTCCACCGGAGACACAGAAAACTCGAAGGGCCCCGGCCTCGGAGGAGTCACAGATACGGAATACCTCTTATCCACGTACTTCCTCCCCCCCGCGCAGGACACCCTCACCACCAGCGTATCGCTGGACGACTTGAAGCTGGTAACAGGCAGGCTGAGAGTAGCAGTCGCGCCACCCCCAGCAGGCACCGACACAGAGGCAGACCCCCGCCCCGCCGAGCCCCCCTCGGTCCACGCCTCCACCGTGTACGTCTAGCCCCGCTCGCCCAAATTCCTCACAGCCACCCTCACAGTCGCAGACCTCCCGTAGACGAAGCTGTCCCACGACACGTCCGAAATCTGCACATCGGGGCAGTACTTCTCCACATAACTGGCTGACGCCGAGCCCAGAAGCACCTTAGTGCTGGCGTCCCACACGGTTACTCTGTATGTATACAGCCTCCCCTCGTAAATCGGCTCAACAATCATCATACGGCATCCATATACATAATCCCCATCTACGGTGCCGGCGGCAATTAAGCTACCGCCCTCCCTAATTTCCACATATCGACGACCGCTAAACTTCCTCAGATCAAAAACTAGGTAAAAGCTCTCGCCGAGGTAAAGCTCCTTCCTTTCATTATTCGAAGAGTCGATCACCCACACAAGGTAGTCGCCAAAATTGCCGATAGGATTAGGCATTGCCACCCTCATTACATCAAATGCCGAAGTATACGCAACCATAAGTACAATCAGCAAGAGTGTAACATACCTCATAAATTAAATTAGGTTAGATATAAAAAATTTCTCTTAGTTATTTGTTGGCGATCTCGGTTAGCGTGAGCGTAACGACGTTGGCTACCTCCACCATGTCGCCGGGTTTCAGCGGAACCCAGCCCTTACCCTTGATATCGATCCCGTTGACCTTTGTGCCGTTTCTACTCCCCAGGTCGGCAATATAGAGGGTCCCTCCGTAGTATTTGAGGGCGAAATGCCGTCTAGAGATGTACTCAGCTACGTCAAGGTCTAAGAAATCCTGCCGGCCGTACTCTGCGTATCCATCAGTCCAAAACCTATAACGGCCGCTTTTATCTACAAGAACATACCGCGGCTTAGGAATCTCCTTTATACGTCTGGTCTCCGTCCCCTCCACAGGCGGAATAGGTTTCAGCACCACAGGAGCAGGCCGCCCCAGAGTTTCAGTAGCCATGTCTTCCGCGTTGACCACGTTTTATTAACTACACTTAATTTTAACTGTTGCCACCTTTGCCAAAACCACGTCTACATCCGGACCTATCTTAGCCTCTGCCACGCGCTCGCCTCCGATAAAAACCCCGTTTCTGCTCCCAGCGTCTTTAATATACACTTCTCCGTCTTTTACGAAGATTTCCAGATGTTTCCGAGATATGTAACCCACTTTGTCCGCCGGCAGTATAGACGCCAGCTCCCCCCTCCCCAGAACAGCCGGAAGAGAAACACGCAAAGATTTCCCAGTCTCTATACACAAAATTTCACACTCCCGAACCGCGGCCGGCGGGGCGGGGCCCACCTCCGCGGTGCTAGTCCCATCCTGCGCCCCACCCGTCGTCTGTAGCGGCGGCGCCGGCCCCGCCTCGGCGGCCAAAGGGTAGATCATCGTCGTCGCCTCGTGGGCCAGCTCCTTAGACTCCCCAGCCTGCAACTTCTCCAAAACCCTCTTCGCCTTCTCTCTGTAGAGATCCGGCACGCCCTCCTCCTCAGAAACGGCTTGAAGCACCACCACCTGGATCACGCCGCCCTCCACCGCCTTCTGCAACTCGCCGGCAAGCTGAAAAGCCAAAGTGGCGGTTCTGTCCGCCGCCACGCCCTCCTCAGAAACCTGCCTCCTGACCTCCCCCTCCTCGGTGACGACCACCACCTCGGCGCTGAGAGGGCCCCGTGGTTTGAGCCTAAACACCACACTGACGACATCCCCCGCGGAGATGTCCTCAAGCTCAACCTCCCGCACAGCGCCTAGCGACGTCACTGTATGGCCCAGCTTTCTAGTCTCCACCACGTCGGCATCTGTCTCCATCTTTACCACAGGTCTCCTAGCCACCACGCCCCTAGCCCTCTTCAGTTCCCTAAGCAAAATCTCAGAGACGTCGCTCAGCTTAGACGCGTGATACCAAGCGCCCCCAGAGGCCGACGCGAGTTTATACAAGATCCTCTCGTTGTAGTCATACCCCACACCAATCGCAGTGATGGAGATCTTATAAGAGGCCGCGTTCCTCCCCAACGCCTCGTACCAATGCTCCTCCGTGTAATAGGGCCAAGGCTCCCCGTCTGTAATCACGACGACGCGCTTCACGTAGTTCTCAAGAGACTCCCTCTTGCCGAAGAGAGACTTAGGCCCAAGCCTCAGCTCTTCAATAGCCTTCATCAAGGCTTGATAGAGGAAAGTATTACTACCCGCCTTGATCTTGTCGAGCTTTCCCATCTTCTCCCTCGCCCTCTCAGCAGGCATGAGCGGGATGACGGCCTTGACCTTCTCGTCAAACGTGTAGACCGCGACTACGTCGTCGGCGCCCATGTTTTCAATAAGCCTCTTGGCAATGTCGGCGGCTTGCGCCAACTTGTCGAACTCCCCCATGGACTTAGAGCTGTCAATGAGCAGTATAAACGCCATGGGGATGCGCGGGCCGGGACCCCCCGCGACAGACGCCGAAAGCCTCACCTCCACGTCTACATACTCCCCGTCGCGGCTAGCTGAGACATCAACACTAAGCACAAAAATTAATAAATTTCACCAATATAAACTTTATGAGGCTTCTATTACTTATGTTTTTGCTATTTCCGCCGCGGCCGCCCCCGTAGTAACAGACCAGTTCGGCACGGTAAGGACAAGCTTCGCCCCCGGCGACGCCGTGTATATCTTCTTCCCAGAACCCGGCACTACACAGATCAAGATAATGGACGTGACCACGGGAGCCGTAGTACTTGAAAAAACAATAGACGTAAAAACCCCGGCCCGTAGCTCCTCTGGCAACTCCACCTCGACACGGCCGAGGGGACATACAGAATTTACATAACATTCAGCGGCCAACCATACGTCTACTCAATCACCATCGCCACCCCCATACTCTGGCAACCCTACATAGTCGCGGCGGCGGCCGTTGCCGCGGCTACAGCCTACATACTGTGGTACTACCGCGCCAAACTACTGCCGAGACCCCTCACGCCATTTACATACCGCCTCCAGCTACCCAACAACTACGTGGTACAGATAAACATGCCATATGCAGTCTTCGGCCGAGAGTTCTTCATGAAGCTGGGAGCACCTGAGGATGTGGCTAAGTACATCAGCCGCAACCACTTCGCCATATATGCGGAAAGGGGGCGGTTCTACATACAAGACGTGGGGTCGAGGAACGGTACCTGGCTTAACGGAAGGCCCATAAAAGGGCTCAACCCCCAGCCCCTCAAACATGTCGACGTCATAACCGTGGCCCAAGTGCTGAGCCTCAGATTTCTACTGGCAGAATAGCCAAGACTGCGACAGTCGCGTTGTCCCTGCCCCCCCGCCTCAAGGCGGAGCACACCAGCATCTTAGCCAGCCCCTCCGCCGACCTGCACCTCCTAAACCTGCCCACAAGCCCGCCATAGAGCGACTTGTCAATGAAGTCGTCCACGCCGTCCGTAGCCGCGAACACAACCTTAACCGCATCCTCACACCCACCCAGCGGATATCGGTAGTAATGCGGCCCCAGGTACGTCTTGTGGCCCACCGCCTGCGTGAGGAAACGCCCCCCGGCGTTTGACGACTCGTCTAAATCGGGGGAAACCAGCCTATACCCCACGGCGGATCCACACCCCCCGCTCCACACATCGGGCGACATATACACGACGCTGTCGCCCACAGAAGCCACGTGAAGAACGTGCTCGTTTAGGTCATACACAGCCAATGCCAGAGTCGTGGCGCCGCCCCCCGCCCACCTTGCAACCTCCCCATGCGCCTTGTTGAAGAGATCCACGAACCACTCCCTAGAAAAGACGCCCAGCCTCCCAGCAACCTCAACGAGACCCCTCAACACGGTGCACACCGCTCTGAAGCTCGCCACCTCCCCGGCCCTAAGTCCCCCAACCCCGTCGGCCACAGCAACGGCGGCAAAATGCCCCGGCGCGATCGCCACAAGCCCAGCGTCTTCGTTGTTGCCCCGCGGACCCCTGTGGCTGAACACGCCGCCCACCGCCCTAGCCCACCTGCACCCCCATCCCCGCCGCGCCGGCCCCAGCTCCAGCAACCTCTCGCAGTTAACACCCCCCACCGCCTCCCGCGGCAACTCCCCAACCCAGAAGCGCTCAAGCGCGTAGAACGCCGCCCTAATCACAGCCTCACGGTGATTAGGATATAGGGGCCCTTCTCCTCGTCGTACCCCAGCGCAATGACGTCGCCGTCCCTCAGCTCAAACCACCGCGACGTAGCCCCCCTCCCACGCCACACAAGATGCCACCTACCGCCCCAGTACACAGCCGTCTTGTTCGCACTGCCCAGATCCCTAATGTACCACCTCCCATGTATCTCCGCCAGCTCCAGATGCCGCCTAGATATATATCCATTGGGGTCGTATATGTACAGAAACTCCCCCTCCATCTTCAGATCCATCTCCTTTTCATCAGTGCGGCCGATGTAGAGAGCACCCCCAGGCACATATACGGCTCTCCCCTTAACCCTAAGGATAAGACCCCTCCGCACCTCAGTACCGCCGGCTAAAAACGCCAGCGCCTCCCCCGCATCGGCAAAGCGTTGCGAGTAGTCGGGGGCTAGCGCCTTCGCCACGAATTTACTCAACAAGTCGTCCCCCAAGTCGGGCATCTTCAGCTCAACCCCCTCCGGCGCCTTCGACGCCGAGCAATCGTAACCCCTCATGAACTGGCAAGGTTGCCTCTTGGTGGCGAGGAAGAGCGCCGTGGCGCCCACAGACCACACGTCGTTTTGAAAAAAGTTAAGACCCCTAAGTTGCTCAGGCGCGGTGTACCCTCCCGGCGACACGACAACCTCCCTAACAGACTCATAATGCAAGATCGCAGTCCCGAAGTCAATCAGCTTCACGGCGTCACCCCTCCTCATGAGGTTGCTCGGCTTAATGTCCCTATGTATAACCCCCGCCCCATGGACCGCCTTCAAGCCCTTCAACACCCGCAACAAAACATCTTTCAGCTCCTTCGGCGAAAGAGGCCCCCCCACATCCCTCAAAGACCCCCCATCCATGTACTCAAGCACCAATATGACCGGCTCCAAATCGCCGAACTTCTCCTTGTAACTACCGAAAAAGCCGCAGACGTTAGGATGAGAAATCATAGAAAGCATCTTCCCCTCATGCTCCACAAACCTCACATTACGCAAAGCCTCCCGCTCCTCAACACCCCTAATCACAGGCTCCTTCACCGCATAAGGCCTACCAGACTTATCCTCCACAAGCCAGACAACAGCCATGCCCCCCTCCCCCAGCCTCCTCCGCACCACATACCTCCCACCCAACAAAGCCCCCTCAAACAAAAGCCCACCACGCGCCATATCAACCACATACCTCCATGCCCCCCGCCGAGCCCCTCTCCGCCCTACGCCAAGCCAATACAGCCACCACAACAGCCACCCCAGCCACAGCCCCCAACCCCACCACCAACAACCGCAAAAACCCCAACTCACCACCAACTCGCTCCAGCTCAGAAAAGTCAGCCTTACCCCTCAACACAGTAACATTACCAGCGAGCCACCCCCTCAACAAACTCAGCTCCCCCCTCACCGCGTCCAAACCGACATTCAACACCCTCTCCACACTGCCAACTCTCTCCTCAAGCCTCTGAACCTCTGTCCAATTCCGCCCCAACTGCCCCCTCACCACCACCAAACTACTATTCAACACACTCAGTTGCAAATACAGAGAATCAACAAGCCGCTGAAGCTCATCAATCCTAGACCTCAGAACCCTACTGGCATTTCCTAGCCCATCAACTCTATCCTTTACTACCTGAACCTCCGTCCAATTTCCACCCAGAAGCTCCTTTAGCCGATCCAACTCACCACGCAGACTCTGCAAAACCTGCCTCAGCTCAGCAACCTCTCTCTCTACGTTGCTCAGCTTCTGCCTCAACTCCTCCACATCCGTCGCGTTGGACCCAGCCCCACCCGCGCTCGCCGCAAACACAACCACGCCAAGCAACAAAACCACCAACAACTTCATAACCCAAACTACAACCCATTTAAAACATGTTCGCGCCTTCACATTTATAAATACCACCGAAATTCAACATGCGCACCTACCTACTCATAATCGTGCTCGCCGCACTCGCCGCTGCACAAGCAACACAGCAAGGAATCGCCACCCAGGTAATCAACCTCCCCGACACAATAAAAACAACAATTAACGACATATCCTACAGCCTCGTCAAACAAAGAACAGAACTCCCACAAATCACAATACCGCTACCCGCCGCCGCCTACAAAGACTACGGCAACATAAAACTCATCGTAATAGCCATACCCTACAGCCCCGAAGAAGACCCCGACCAAGCCATCAGAAACGCCATAAACGAGCTTACTCAGGGAAATCTAGATTTCGGGACAAAGCTTAGAAATGCCATAAACCACCTCATGAGCATAAGAAGCGTCTTCTACCCCTACGAAACCTTCAAAGTCAGACTCATTTTTATAATGATTGTACACACCCAAACCCTAATAGACTACGCCATAGAAGCATCCGCCGACTTACTAAAGAAAGACAAGAAGGACCATGGAGCTGCACTTTTCACAAACTCGATAATGGAGATACTTTATGCAAAATACCAGACATGGAAAAGCTCTAATAAGCCACAACTAGAAAATAAAATAAACAGATTCAAACTTCAAACTTCACAAAGCGGAGACACCATCACATTCACGGGCCAAGTTGACGGAAAAACAGTCCTAAGATTCTCAGTCACCGTATATGCTGAGAAAACAAGAGTTAACAACCAAACACAAAACATCACGACATGCAGATTAACTTCATCAGTTGGTCCGATATATGAAAACTTTACAAAAGAACTCGGCGAAGAGATACATAAAACCCTACCAAAACTTACATCACAAGATCTTCAGCTCGTTTTTGCAGGAAATAGAGACATCAATAATATCGTAAACGATTTCAATACTGAAATAGATAATTATTATTCTACTATTATTAATAACGAAAAGACAATGTTAAGTGGAATTATTGAAGGACATATTAATAGTTTATTTAATAAAAATAATAATACTACCTGTAGCAGTGATGACTGTGATTGTGAAAATTATAAAGAACAAATGATCAATTTCATTTTACAACAATTAAGCTCTTTGGAATCGTGGCTAAAAAACAGCTACGAGCGGATGCTAGATGATATAGATAATGAGATCAGTGGGTGTTTACGTGTGGTGGATGAAATCAAGGATTTTCTTAAGTCTCTTAAGCCAGATTGTGGCGATGATAGCATTTGTCGGGAGATAGAAAAGGCTTTTGCAGACTTCGGGGAGAGCGTCGCTGGGACAATTAGCACTTTGCCTTTTAGTTGTGTCGGAAAGTTTCTGGGGAAGATAACTGAAAGCGGCATCAACTCTGTGGTTTCTACTATTCCGGTGGTTAATCTTGCCTACATACTGGCTAACGGCATCATGGGAGCATTGCAGAATCAGGTTACGATAACTGGCGAAATAGTTTCAGTGCCTGTGCTAGTTGGGGGTCTCAGAGCTTTTAAGGTCTACGAAGTGTCGAATCGCATAGCTTGTTACAGCAGAGAGATAAGGCACGTATCTTATCAAATCATTGAAAGCAAACCAAGCACATCGGAAGCCATCTTCGCCGCCATTAAGGGCTTCTTCTCTGCTACCGCGCAGCTTTACGGAGGGGAGCTCGGAAGAGCCGTAGATCTCATACCCATAATACGCACTGTAGATATACCTAAAGATGGCTACTTCATGTTCACCGCGACGCCCGGCGTCTATATGTTATCTATCGTCATTAATGCAAGAAGTTTAGTAGATGATTTTAAAAAACAAGTGATAGATAAAGTGCAAGAGAACTTAGAAATATCCTACAATATCGGATCTAAATGTGAACTTTATAAGAGGATTAATGAGAAAGTTAAAAACGTATTAGGCACGACGAATCTCGGAAACAGGTCCGCACTTTATCAGCGAGCCTACGGAAATAAATATAATTATATTGCGAGGGAAAGCGATACGCGCGTTCTTGGCCTGAACCTATTTTTCGTCGTTATTCCGCCCTATATGGCTGGGACGAGGTTTGGTTCTAGTTACAACTACACTCTTGTGGCAGACTTGTTTGGAGTTTTGCGGAGTTTTCTCTTTCCCGCAATTGGTGATGTTCGTCGGCAGATTATAAACTCTACCAATATATGTCCCGTCTCGACAGTCCATACTTCGCCTGGAGTAGTTGGAGGTGCCATTGAGTCTGCCTGCGTTAACATCGTAAGCAACGCTGTAAGGGTAGTAAATAATGTCACGTCGCATACCATTAATAATTTGTTTCATAACATTAGTGATTTGTGCGATGTTAGTTCGGAGGCCCAGGTGACCTGTTCATTGGAGGGTGTGTTGACATACAGCATAAAGGTCTTATGTGCGGTTAGTGATGCAACAAAAACCGAAATCTCAGATGTCATTTCGCGAGAGTTAATAAACCCGCTTTCTGAAAGAATAGGGCGGTCTGTATGCAGTTGGCTTGGCGAGCAAGGTAATCAAATTGAGGAGGGGCTTTTCCACCTGTTAAGAAGGCTTTTCAATATGTACGGCACGATTGGGTTTTCTCAGAATCAGAAAATGTCTTACAGCTTTCGTGGGTCATACGACTCAAATTCCAACAAGTTAACGGATGCCTTCTGTAGTCTATTAGGGAATCCCCAGATAATCACTTACCTTGGTCTCTATGCAGTAAGGATTTTTGACGCTGTGGAGGAGGGTCTCTACGTCCCGTCCTACTTCCTCTCTGCCTACCCCATACAGTTCAAGGAGTCGCCGACAGCTAGGTGGTGCTACAGCGTTGTTATAAGCCCCTATTATATATATACACAGCCACCGTTACCAACTAGCGAGAAAGAGGTGAAAAGTCTTTTAATCGATGCCTTAGATGTCATAAGAGATAATGATGATCTTAAGACAGGACTCCTGAACTTCTTGCGAGATAAGTATGTACAGATAAAAATACTATGGGTAATTGAGCGGCAAGACAATGCTGTAAAAGAAAATAATAAAGTCGCGTGTAAGCCCTGGGGGCTTTTCTTTAATCCATATCTCGACTTTAACCAATGCTGGGATAACGGTGACCTTAGATGGACCATAAACTCACTAAAGTTAGGACAGCTTTCCCAAAGCGACAGGCAGTATCTTGAAAGAATTTTGATGCAGAGAGCCCGTATGATTGAGGTACCGGTATTGGTAGGCGTTAATAAGTATTTTGACGCGTTTAAGGTCTATCCAGCGATTGCCGTGAGGGAGGTTGGCAATCCGAATCCGTACTACTTCGTGGTGCCTTACTCTACGCCTGCCCGAGAGCTCTTTGTGCTGGGAGCCGTAGGCGACCTAGTGGTGTACGACGGAAGCTCAAAAGGTTCAGGCGGAAAAAAGCCGTTTCTCTACTATGACGTATCTAGGTAGGAGTAATTTCTAGAAATACTTTTTTCTTGATGCAGAAATAGCTGTAGATGAACTTAGGGACATCCTCTCCTTTTTCACACAGCGCGTAGCCCTGTACTCTCAGGTTTTGAAGCAGGCTGGGGTCAAGCCAGCTGGAGATATCTGGAGACGCAGAGACTATGTTACTGAGTCGGTTAATTATCTCGTCCACTACGGCGCGACAACCTCTGGAGATGAGTTTCTGCGCATCTACGATGGCTTGGTACGCCACTCTGCATATGGTTATTTTTTCTAGGTCTGGGGGCTCGGCGCGTGCCTTGATTATGTATGTGCCGGCGGGGAGGACCGTCTGGGGGGTTTTGCTGGGCTGTATTATGACCTCGGCGGTGGTTCCTATGACTGTGGCTGTGGTGGGGCCTGTGGCCACTACGCAGGTGGGGGCTCCGCAGCGGCACTCCTTGTCGGGGCATATCTTTAGGGTGGTGCCGTGTGGTATGGCTACGTGGACGGTTTTGCTCTGGCCCGGCTCTAGGTCTAGCAACACCTTGACGGCGGTGGCGACGTCTTCTGTGTGGAAGTCTTTCGCCTTGTCTAACATGTAGAGGTAGGTGCCGTATATTGCGGCGGTGGCCGCGACGAGTAGCGCCACCAGGAGGACGTAGGAGGGGTTCATCACCCGCAGAGCTTTCCACCTGGCTTGGCCACGACTACTGTGGCGGCGCCTTCGCCCACAGACGCGGCGGCTATGGCCACGTAGTAGGTTGGGCTACTCATCATGCAGTATTCGGGGGGTACGGCCACCTGTATGTAGTGGAGACCTGTGATGTTGAAGTACCAGATGGACTCGCGGGGGTCAAAGGTGCCCAATATGGGGAATCTGTAGGGCTTGCCACCTGTGACGTCGTAGAGGGCGGCGGCGTATGTTATGAGCTGGATCTGTTTCTGGTCTCTGGTGAGGTTTACAGCGGCTTTGACTCCGCCAAAGGCGCCGAGGTTCTTAAACTCTATCTTCACGTCAGCCGCCGAGTTTATGAACGCCATTACTCCATTGTCGCAGGTAACCACGGCGTAGATCGACGAGATATAGAAATAACTATCGTACCTGCTAACCTCTACGTCCAGCGTGTCCAGCTTGCAGAAGACGCCGCGGAGGACGGCGTATGCCCCCGCCTTGTCGGTGAACATCACGTTGAAATATCGACTATACAGATCTTGAAGAGCGCCACCTTGTAGGTTTTGCGTGTTGCTTAGTATCGCCTCCAAGGTGTTGGCTGTGGCGTATGTGGCTTCTTCCGCAACGTTTCTTAGGATGTGTTCTACTTCGCGTTTTACTACGATGTAGTTTTCTATGGCGGCGGTTGGGCCTATTGTCCTCTTGGGTAGGGCGATTAGGAGGAGTAGGGTTATGACGAAGATCAGGGCGGCTACCCCTATTAGGACTTGGCCTCTCATCGGGAGAGGCGGAGGGATATTATTCTTCCTTCTCCTCGCATGAGGATGAGCGTGGCGCCGTCTGACCGCGCCGGGTCGTAGCCTCTTGTGATGGTGTATATTACGCCTCTGGTGAGGGATATGACTGTGAGGTTGTACCCGACGTTGGGGGGCAGTAGCGTCTCTAGGGCGGCTTTGGCGTACTGCGGGTCGCCGGAGCCCGCGGCGCCGTAGGCCACGGCGTATGCCACGCCTGTGTCTGCCCAGTGTATGAGTATCCTCTCTGCGTTTATCTTGAGGGCGTAGTCGGACTGGACGTACTGCACCTTGAAGAGGTGCTGGGCCACGACGAAGGTGAGCAAAGTCGCCACGACGAGGAGAGCCGCCTCGAGGAGAGCCGCCTGGCCCCTCATCGTATGGGGGATATGAGGACGGTGCCGTTGGGCAACACCAGAAACGCCGAAGCCGGTCCCGAGTAGAGTGCGGCGGGGTTCACGCAGTCCAGCGGCTTCACGCCGGCTTTCGTCGCCACGTCGTTGCTTATCACGTAGCTGGGGGAGGGTACCAGTAGGTAGTAGCCTTCGCCGTATCCGTACAGCGTCGCGTTTATGAGGAGCGCTGGGAAGCCCGAGGCGACGAAGTACTTCACGTCTCCGCAACACTCCGCGTAGTAGGGGGTTATTAGGCATTCCTTGTCGCCTATTCTCAAGAGCGGCGGGGCGTTGGGCTTGAACAGTGTTCTCTGTCTGGCGTCTAAGGCTTCGGCAATCAGCGACGTCCTTGCTTCTATCACGGCGACGTATCCCGTGACGGTGGTGTAGAAGTTCTGCACGGCGATGTACACGGCGGCAATAAAGACCACAACGAGTATAGCCGCCTCCACGGCGTTCACGGCTTTGTTTATACCACTCTTTTAAACTTTTACGAGGCATAAACCCTTATCTGGGGTCTCTCTATCAGTACGTCGGGCGAGCATTGGGTTACTATTATATATTTGCCGTCTTTCATGCCTAGTCTGGGGCCGTCCAGCCGCTCCGTGCACTCCCCGAACTTGCTTGTGTGTGCCACCTTTTCTACTATTATGACGGTGCCGGTGGAGTCCAGCACGTCGACGCCTTGGGGGGCGTTGATTCTGCAGGTAGCGGGTTTGCGGGTGTCGATGCCCACGGTTATTTCTCCCCCTATAATCTTGACTGGGTAGTAGAGGTTTATCTTGGCCGTGTAGTTGCCGGGCTCTTCCATCGCCTGTCGCAGGGCTATTTGGACTAGGTAGGCGGCTTCGCGGCATGCGTGGCTGTTTATGCTGTAGACCGCGTCGTCGTAGACAGTAAATACGTAGAAGAGAGAGGCGACCGCCCCGGCGAGGAGGACGGCGTAGAGTAGGACAGTTGCTGGGATCTCCATCACCTCACCACGGCGGTTCTGTTATATATCTTTATGAACACTCCGCCATCGCTGTATATACACTGTTGCGTGCCTGCGATGCTGATGCAGAAACTACAGGCGCGGGAGCCGGCGGGCGGCGTTATCGTGATCTCTCTCACGTCGATCACTTCTATCTTCAGAGACCCTCCGTATACGACTTCCGCTACGTTGGTTATGTTGGTGAAGGTGGCCGTCACGTATCTAACCTTGTAGAGTTGCACCGCGGCGACCCAGCTTCCGATTGGCTCGGCCTGCCCTCCCTCAAACGCGGCGCTCAGCGTGCCCCCGCGGATGCCCCTCAGCTCGCCGGGCGGGGACGGAAGCACGTACCAGACCCTGAAGCGGCGAATCTCGCTTGAGCAGTCGGTGACGGTCTCGACCCAGACCGAGGCGAAGTAGGCGGCTTGTCTAAAGTTTATCACGTTGCTGGTTTCTACCATCTGCCAAGCAGGCTCTGTCCTCTCGGCAGAGGACAGTAGAGGAGCTATAAACGAAAAAACTAGAAAGGTAACCGCAACGAGAAGAGAGAAAAAAATTATCGCCGGTATTACATCCATCACCTAACAGTTACAGGGTAGAGGTCGCTCCGCTCAGTGCTACCACCTTTTGTATAGTACACTGCCACATAATATGTTACCCCTAGCTTCAATGGCAGTGATGTCTCAAAAACGAGAGTTCTTGACTGACCCGGACTGAGCGCTTTTTGTTGGGCGGTTGGTAAACCAAGCACTTCTTCATTTTGGAAATCTCCACCTGTAATAACTACTTTTTCTATTTCTGTTGAAGCGCCGCCTGTTTCTCTTACTGTAATCGAAACATCGTATTTATTGCCTATTTTTGTTATTGTTGCTTTTTCTATTATTACTTTTGGCTGTGGGTTGAAGAAGCCGCTCATCATGCTCCAGAACATGAGCACGGCCGCGATTCCTATCACTGCGAGGAGCACGGCAATCACTACGCCGCTGATACCTCTGAATTTTTTATGACTTAAGCTCTGCATACTGTTCATTACTTTGATGTGTTATAAATCTTCGTGCCGTGAATCGAGGGTTCGGGGCGGTAAACGTTTTAAGTTGGTTGTTGTGTGTTTTATGCGATTTCGTGGCTTGAGGGTTGGCTTGCCTGGCGTAAGGGGGCGGGGTGGGAAGAGGGGAGGGGGCGAGGTGGAGGAGGAGGTCGGTGTGTCTGGTGTGAAGGTGTGGAGGGGGGTGCCGGAGGGGCGTGTGGTGAAGCAGTACGGCGTCGGCCTTACCAAGATATATATAGTGGAAAGCGGCGCTTTCTATAAATACATTGTGGCGGATCCGGAAGTTGATGGGCGTGAGTTGAGGAGGCTGGGGGAGGCGTTGGAGAAGTTTGTGCAGAGCGTAGATCCAAGTCTGTTTCTGGACGTCGGGAGGAGGGATGAGGCTTTGAAGGTGCTTAGGTCTGGCTTGGCTAAGCTTGGTGTGCAGGATGAGACGTTGCTGTATTTCGCGGAGCGGGAGCTGTTGGGGTTTGGGCCTCTTGATCCGGTTCTGCGGGATAGGCAGCTGGAGAACGTGGAGTGTAAGGGTCCGGGGAAGCCGCTTGACGTGGTGCATGTGGAGTTCGGCCGTATCGAGACCAACATGGTGTTTAGCGAGGCGGAGCTGGATGGCTTGGTGCAGCGCCTTGTCTTTAAGGCGGGTAAGTCCTGTAGCGCCGCCTCGCCTAAGGTTGACAACGCGCTTCTGCCCGGCGTGGGGAGGCTCACCGCGACTTGCGGGAGGGAGATCTCGGCTGGTAGCTCCTTCGTTGTGAGGATCTTCCCTGAGAGGCCTTGGACCGTGCTGGGGCTTTTAGAGCGCAACACGCTGTCGCCTGAGGTGGCGGCGTACCTCTGGCTGGCTGTGGAGTACAAGATGCCTATCCTCATCGCTGGGGAGATGGGGAGCGGCAAGACGAGCTACGCCAACGCCATCTTGGGCTTGGCGCCGCCGGATAGGCGCATAGGGACGGCGGAGGACGTGGCTGAGTTCAACATTCCGCATCTGAACTTGCAGAGGTTTCTGACTGACGAGAGTAGGGGGATCGACCTCTTTGAGCTTGTCAAGCTTCTTCTGAGGGCTAACGTGGACTACGTGGTTATCAACGAGATCAGAGGCGCCGAGGAGTCCCGGGCGTGGTTTCAAGCCATCTCCACGGGCCACGGCGGCGTGACGACGATACACGCCGATACCGTCGAGAGCGTCTTCAACAGGCTGGACAACCTCGGTATACCGCCTGAGTATCTGACTTCGCTGGCTCTTGTGGTGTTTATCGGCAGGTTTAAGATCGGGGGGAGGATCCAGAGGAGGACGCAGTACGTCTTCGACATAGTAGACCCGAGGGCGAGGCAGTATACCGCCATCTTCACCTATAACCACGCCGCAGACAGCTATGTGGCGGGCGATCTATCCTCGGCTAGGACGACCAAGCGCATCTTGGAGCTCGCCAAGTGGGATGCCGGCAGGTTTATGGAGGAGTACAGAAGGAGGGTGGAGTTCCTGCGGCGTCTTCTCTGTCTGCACAGGGTCTCGCCTATCAACGACCTCAAGGCCTTGGCCGAGCTCTTCGCCAGATTTTACCAGAGCTACATGCCCGAGGCGCCTGCGTCGTGCGAGAAAAAGCCGGAGGGCGAGAAAAAGCCGCCGCAGAGGGCTAAGACGAACCCAAATGTGATTTTTCTAATGCCTGCCGGCCCCAAGAGGGTTAGGCTGAGGGCTGTGGCGGCGCCGGGGACCCGCCTAGAGATTGTAGACGTTAATGGGAGGTCTGTGGGTGGGGCTGAGGCTGAGGTGGAGGTGTCTGAGCAGTCTCTCTCGGTGTCTGTGGTGGGCTCCGGCCAGTTGTTCTACGAGGTGGAGATGGGCGGCAGGGTTTTAGACAGAGGCGCAGTCGACCTGGTGAAGCAGAGACCGCCGCCTAGGAGGGATTTGGTGGATATGGGCGAGACGAAGGTGTTGGATGATGGGGAGACGAAGATTGTGGATGTGACCATGGTGTTGGGGGAGCAAGCCCCTCTGCCGCAGGCGCCTAGGCTTTGCCTCAAGGTAGGCGGGAGGTCTCTGCCGCTTGTTGCTGGGAAGGTGTACGGTAGGGGGGATTTCGACTTCGTGGGCGAGGAGGCCAGATTTGTGTCCAAGGAGCATTTCCGGGTGGAGGAGAGGAGCGGCTGGCTGTGGATTGTGGATGTGGGTTCTAAAAACGGCACGTTTGTAAACAACGTGAGGGCTGAGAAGGGGGTGGGTATTCCGCTGTTTCCCGGGTCTGTGGTTAGGGTAGGCAAGGTGGAGGGGACGGTGGAGGTATGCTGAAGCCATCGGTGGATAGGGAGCTGGCGGCTCTCGTGGGGGTTAAGGTCGAGGACGCTAGGCGCACCGCCTTCCTGCTCATGGGGGCGGTCATCGGCATCGGCGTTGCCCTTGCCGGTTTCGGGGTTTTGTCTCGGCAGTTCTTCCTCATGGTGGGCGGCTTGGCCATCGCCGCGTTGTCGGTGGTGTTTTTGTTTTACCCCGTGTTTGAGATCAAGAGCAGGATCAGGAGGGTGGAGGGGGAGCTTCTGCCGGCGGTGCTCTTTGCGACGATTTACGCCTCGGCAGAGCGGGATATGGCTGAGGGCTTCTACGCGGTTGAGCCGGGTGTCGCGCCTCACATGGCTGAGTTTATTAAGAATGTGGAGAGGATGCGGATCAAAAGGCTCATCGCCACTCCTCATGAGGCCCTGGGGGAGGCTGCTCGCTTGCTGGAGGGGAGCAGGTTATTCGGCGTGTTGATGGCGATGTCTACGGCTAGGGTCGTTGGCTTGAGTCAGTACATACAGGCGCGTGACGTGCTGAAGAGCGTGCTTTTCGAGCTTAGGTCGGCCTACGCCAGGCTGGCGGAGAACGTGAAGCTTATCGGCGAGGTCATTTTGGTATTTTTCGGTGTGCTTCCTCTAATGATGTTGATAATCAATTCGATCTTCTACAGCGCGGGAGCCGCCGCGCAGCTCCTAGCCTACGTCTTTTTGGTGATTCCAGCGATGGGCGTGGCGCTGGCATATCTCATAGACTCTGCCTACCCGAAGACGCCTGAGTCGTTTCTCAAGAAGTACCGGCTCTACCTCATCGGCGCGGGGATCGGGGCCGGCGTCGCCGTCGCCGCATCTACGGCGCTTGCGGCGTCGCCTCTTCAGATCAAGATCACGGCGGCGGGCTCCGGATACGCAGGTGCGGTTAAGGGCGCCTACGCGGTCGCTGTGGGCATAGCCGCGGGGGCGCTCGCCGCTGGGGCCTTCGTGGCGCCTAAGTACCTCCTAGACGCTAGGAGGAGGTGGGGCATAATCTCGGCTCTGCCGTATTTCGTCAGGGACCTGGCCGAAAGCGTGAAGACGGGCTTCGCCCCCGCCCGGGCCGTGGCTATGTTGATCCAGAAGAAGAGCTACAACAAGTATTTCGACGAGGTCCTCAAGTCAATGGCTCGGCGCATTGTCAGAGGCGCCACCTTCCGTGATGCGGCTGTTGAGGAGGCCCGGGAGGTTCCGTGGATAGCCGGTATTGTCCTCGCGGCGGCTGGAGAGGCCGAAAGGCTGGGCGCTAAGCACGAGATCTTTGCATACCTCGCAGACGCCGTCCGCGACGTTGTCGACATCCTCAAGGCTGCTAGATCTGCCATGCGGGGCGCCGTGATGTTCGGACTGATCACCGTCGTGATAATCACGGTGCTTCTGGGAGGCGTGGCGAAGTCGCTGGTTTTCCAGGTGGCGGATCAAGCCACTATGCTTCAGTCCGCTGCGGCGCAGATCCCAGGCGGGATACAGCTCATCACATGGTCTCAAGTCCCCGAGGTCTTGCGCTACGCCTTGATAGGCGCCGTCTTAAACGCCGTCGTGTTGGGAATCTTAATCGGCAAGATGGCAGAGGGGAACTTCTACGCCAGCTCCCTGTACCTCACAATTTCAGCCGCCATAGCGCTTGTGTCGATTTTCGTATCCATATTCATATAAATTTGACGAGGTTGATTTTCTTGCTTTTTCTTTCCGTGTTTCTGCTGGCGTTGCCTCAGCTGAGTGATACTGCCGCGGTTGCCCCTGACGTGGGGTACAGGGCCGAGGAGGGGGCGATTGCTTTGTTTCTTACGCCGGATTAAGCCAGTCGCAGGTAGGAAGTTTACCTGGGCGAGAGGCTGTGGCTTGTGGTTCAGATAAGGACTGCGTATTCGCCGTGTCCCTTTTCCGTGGAGATCACGGACCTGGAGACTGGGGAGGTCGTGTTGAGGAAGTCCGCCACCTTAAACGTCTGTGGGGCCAGATGCTCAGCGGCATGTACCAGACGTTTATATTCCAAGACTTCAGAATTGTGGAGCCCGTGGTGGAGGGCCGCAGGTTTAAGATAGTGGTGAGGGCCGGCAACGAGTGGGGCGCCTACACCTTTACCGAACGGCACAACCCGCCGGGGAGGATCACCGGCATAACCTTTTTCGAGGGTGCTAAGGTGGCCACAGTTCTTAGGAGGGACGGACGGTATCGGCTTGAGGTTAAGGTGAGAAACGACGGCGAGCTGGAGGCTGGGTACAACCTAACGCTTCTCGTGGACGGGAGGAGGTTCGCGAGCCAGAGAATCTCCGTGGGGCCTAAATTGGAGTCCACGGCGGTTTTCGACGTCAAGCTTGAGGGTCTCCGGGGGAGGGTGAACTTCACGGTGGTGCTAAGCGGCGTTATTGTAAACGACGTGCAGTCAGTCTTCTACGACGTCGTTTCGCCATATCCCGACTTTTCGCTTGTGTACCCCTCCTCGGTAGAGGGCAAGGTCGGCGAGCCGCTGAGGGTGGGGGTTAGACTTAGGAACGAGGGGCCTACGTGTAGGCAACCAGCCGTCTCTATAAAGGCTGAGCCCGCCGCAGATGTGGAGGCCAGCTACGGCAGATCCGATGTGGGCTACGGCGGCTTCCTCGACTTGGATCTGTCTATTAGGCCTTTTTCCGCGGGCCGCGGCCGCCTTTCTATCTCGGTGACTTGCATCAACTACACTTCGACAGTATATGTGAGCTACACAGCATTGGCGAAGTTATCTCTTTCGGCGGTTGACCAGACCGGCGGCTCGCCCCCTGCCCGCCTCTCCCTAGACGGGAAGGAGGCAACCGGCGAGGTGTGGCTCGCAGGCGGGAGCCACGCGGTGGATGCCCCGCCCGAGGTGCGGGTGGGCGACGCGAGGTGGGTTTTTGAGAAGTGGAGCGACGGCGTCACGTCTTCCACCCGGCACGTCGACCTAACAGGGAATTTAGAAGTGAAGGCCCTATACAGGCTTCAGTACTACGTCTACTTTAAAACTCCTTGGAGGACCGTGGAGGGGTGGTTTGACCGCGGCGCAGAGGTCGAGATCCCCAGCGCCGACGTGGAGCAGGGAGACTGGCGCTACAGGTTCAAGGGGTGGTCGGGAAGCGGTTGCCCCGCCTCCGGTAGGTTCACGGTGCTGGGGCCCGCCCGTTGCGAGGCTGTATACGTGAAGGAGTACCGCGTGGTGGTGAAGCTCTTCAACAACACCGAGACGTATTGGGTAGAGGAGGGAACTGCCTTCCGCAGAGAGGTGTGGGCGGAGTCGAGGGGCGGCATGAGGCTCGTCCCAACTGGTGCCGAGAATTGTGAGTGGACGCCGGTGCAGGACCGCATAGTCCTCTCTGCATCAGGTCCTGCCCAATGCGTAGTCTCTTGGCGTAGGGAGTACTCCGTGAGGATAGAGAGCGGGCTGGGCGAGAGGCCGCTGTTTTGGGAGGGGTGGCTACCCGAGGGCTCAGTAATACGCTACATGGAGGGCGGCTCCCTTCTGCCTTCTAAAGACGGGCTTGCGGCGGCCACCGTGGAGGAGCTCGGCGTGAGGTATAAGCCGGCGGGCTGGACGTGCAACGGCGCCGAGGCCCCCCGGGAGGTTGTGGTAAATGCGCCACTACGGTGCGCTGGTCTGTGGAAGAAGGAGGTGCAGGTGGCGGTTGAGGTTTATCTCGACGGCTCGTTTATGGAGCGGAGGGAGTTCTGGGTGGCACAAGGCGATATCCTTAAGCTAAGCCCCTCCATGCTCATGCCCCAAGCTGGTCTGCTTACGCAGGTTAAATTCGCCGGATGGGAAGGCGCCTACGGAGCCTCCGGCGATGATATTCTGCTGAGACCCGAGACGCCCACCGCAGTCAGGGCAAAGTTCTACACAGACCACATGCCGCTCTATGCCGTTGTAGGCGCCGCCGCCGCAGTCGCCACAGCTCTCGGCATCTTCTTCTACGTCAGAAGAAAAGGAGATCACACAAGAATATGGGCGAAGCAACCTACGGAGACAAAAAAAGAAATAGAAATTGAACCTATGGAAGCTACAAAAACCAAGAAAGGAGAGGGAAGAAATTAAATATATTTCATAATTTACTTGATTTTACAAATCACATCATTAATTTATATTTTAATTTTGGTATTACAAAAATAATTTTGTATTTTACGGAGTTAATAACATTAAAAAATAAATAAAAAATAAAAATTATGAACCACACCGGTGTATGGGAATTGATCAAGTGGCTAGGGGTTTACTACTTATTTACGTAACTCTTTTGAGCTCGTCTGCTCCTTCTTTATTTATTGAGCTTGCCACTATTTATGGGAAGATGCAACCTAGTGAACAGCAATCAAAGTCTCCAGAGGAGATAGAACTACATCCCTACGAACCTGACGCCACCAAGGCGCGGTAAAAGCGCCGTCATCTAAAAGGTGCGGAATGTAGCGCGTGGTGCGAGACAGTCTAGACCTCGGTATTATAAGAGTCTTTATTCTTAACGAGTCGGCGTCGCCGGACGGCATTAGGCGTGGATATGGGTTGAGGCAATGTTTTTAACTACGTTTTTCTTTGGACATGATGTATTTCTTGCTTCTCGTCATTTTGCTCTTAAGCTTCATAGGCCTTGCATAGCTACCTTTTAAGGTTTTTGAGCTCCACAGCGTCACGGTATTTGTAAAAGACGAATTGAACAACTGCACTATATCTCTGTTTTCACTTGCAGTAAGCGTGTTTTGGGCTTCTCCATGCTGGGCCTGTGGGTATTGAGAAATATAGGGACGTTGTTGTAGCTCTTCTTCAACATGGTGCCGATCCAAGTGTGAGAAACGAGGAGGGCAATTCCGTTCTTGGGTTGCATAAAGGGGCATGTGTGGGTTGTTAATCTGTTGGTTAGGTATCGCGCCGATCTGTACGCAAAAGAACTAGTAGGTAGGACCTCACTTGATGTGGCTGTGGGGGATGCCAGAGAGTGGGCGCGGCGGTTTAAAGGCGAAGGCCCGCCGCCTCCTAAGGGTTACATAGAAATCGAGCCTTTGGACGGGGAGGACGGTCAAGGCGGAGCCGACAGTAATCGTGGGTTTAGATTTGGGGTTTGTCTAACGTAGGCCTTAGTCGGCTGTTGAGGGCGTACTGCAGGTTTCGAAATATAGGGGCTCTTTGCGTGTTTGAGGGGTGTTTCAGGTGGGCCCAAGGGCTTCTCTGTGTGCGGTGGAACTGGTTGTGGCGGTGGGGAGGGAGTTCAAGGTGGCGGACTGATTTCGCGTTGAGGGGTGTAAGAGGAGGCGGAATGTCGGACGACGCCGTCTGGCTTTGCAGAGTCTAGTAACGCAGTCAGCGGGGTAGAGGAGCTGTGGATGAGTCTGTTGACTTTTGACGTTGCGGGTGTGGTGCTCGGCCAGAAGCGAGCCGCCTCTGCCGCTGACGAGACGCAGATACATCATGACTCCTGCAACAGTTATGCCCTTCTTATTCAGCAGTGCATGTTGAACTGCAGTCACTTCACCTCTCTTCGCGTCGCCGCGGTCCCCACAAGCACTTCCTTATAGGTACAGACTTACAAGTGTGATTATCTCTATAAGGAAATCCCTGCAGAGAAGTAGTTGTAAGGAGAGTTGGAAACATCGATGACTGAGTAGCGTACTGGACCGCTCGGCAAACTCCTCCAGCCGGGCGCGTTGCGGCTAGCCAGCGTGTGGGCGCATCTTACACATAAGAGTCATCTGCATCTCCAGCCACGCCAGTAGGTGGATGGGACTGCCGGGATTTTTAGGCTGATTTCCCCTGAATCCGGGACCGCGCGTTCTGTCAGCCGGCTTGCAAAAAACATTCTAAGAGAGATGGGTTGGCAGAGCACCACTACTCCTCCCTAAAGTGGTTGGATGTAAAAGTTTGTGGATGTCGTCGGGGAAAAGAGAGGATTGCCATGAGGACGGTTCATTATAGTGGTGAACAGGTGGTCGCTCAACCTCTTGTTCCTTCTTGTCTTTTTGTGGAGCCTCCCAGCGCCGCCCTCCTAAGGCTCAGACCTCTTGCATAGCGGAACGACCTCTGCGATCAGCTTCACGTGGTATACCCTGGCAGGTATAATTATTCCTGTGGGTGTACCCGTCAGTCTTAATCTGTGAAGAGTAAGGCTTATATAGCATAGCAAATAAAAGAGAAGAGACATGGAATGAGATCACAGCTCAATATGCGTCGCGTCGTTTAACGCATCATGGGGTCTAAGATTAAATAGCGTCTAGAGATCGCGCTGAGGCCCGCCGAGCCGCCGACGCCGGGGGAGGTGCTTGAACGAGTCTCTATACACGGAGTCTTGCGGGGACCGGCGGACTGGGTGTTCCCGACGTGGATGCTGTATGTCGAATACGCGACGCAGAGGATTGTCGAGACGTTTCAGCTCTCGGAGGAGGAGAGGAGTCAACTCCTTGACTTCAGAGACACGCTGAAACGGCTTCTGCTGGAGGCGCAGAGACAGGCAAAGGCAAAGCTGGCGGCGCTGTACGAGGCCGTCGCCGAGGGCACGTACAGGGTAGAGGGCAACAAGCTGTACGCGCCAGACGGGACGTGGATGTATGTAATAGGGGACTCCGCTCCACATATTCCAATCCGCGGCGTAACAGCTAAGACGTGTTTACCCGACCTGCTGAAGCTTCCGCGCGAGAGGCTTGAACTGCTTCAGATTGCTGGAGGGCAAGCGACGAAGGCAGGCACAAGAGGCATCCTTACATGGGCACTACACAGCCTTGGCAGGTGTTTGCCTGGGCGGCGGCGAGATACGGAGAGCTCTACGCATGCGTTCTCTCGACTAACTTGACGCATGAAGGGGTAAGCATTGAAGCGTACATCAAGGCGAAGAGCTGGAGGCAGAGGTGGAGTAAGGACGAGGCGATAAGTCTAGTCGCGGATTACCTCAGACGCGGGGAGTGGACGCCCATGCTCACCATGTGGTTAGGAGACGGAAAGGCAAGGTGGCGAAACATCTTGCAAAGCAAGTACGAGCTACTAGTCGCAACAAAGGAGCCTTGGAGGCTGGGCATCCGCAAGGGAGCATACGAGGCAGTAGTCGCTTCCGGCAATGAGGCGTTTGTAAAGCTTAGAGAGGCGGCGGGCGTATACGGCGAATTACTGGATCTGCTGAGGGCCCACAAGTGGATCTACATAAAGCTGGCCACAGACGACGGCTTTAGAGCCGCCGCCAAGCAGAAGGGGAACATAACTGTGGCTGGCGTCGTTATGTATCTAGAGCTGGTGAGCGGCAGAGGCGGCTCCCTCATCGCTAAATACTTCACCCGCGACCTAGAAAAAGCACTTGCCATAACTGGGAGACTTGAATCGGCGGGGCTTAAGCCTAACGTTGTAAGGTCCGGCCCAAACTACGTGGTGTACATCACCACGGCAGACCTCCTAAGGCTGACGGAGAGGGACGGCGAAATAGGAAGGGCTATAGCGCTGTACCTCACCGAAAATGTGATGAACGGTACGCCGCCGAGACAGAGGGGAATCGCGGAAAAGAATCTAAAAAGGCACCCCTCTTTTTCAGACACAGTTGCAGGAGGTTGGCATCTTAAATTGACGATGAATAAAAACATCAGGACAACTAAAGCATATTGATATTGACGCATTGAACTCGTTACGTTTTACGCTAACCCAGTCAAGATAAGAGAAAACTAGACTGGCGGGCCCGATGGGATTTGTAGGCCGGCTCTCGCCGTGAACCCACGACCTACGGCTTAGAAGGTTCGGCGCAACGGCCCGTGGGGGTATTTTTTTTATTTTTGTATGTTTTTAAGTTTTTTCGTTTAGTGTTTTGGCGGTGTTGGGGTCTCGTTGGGCGAGTCTTTCGAGCAGTTGACGTGTTATTACTAGGCGTCTTCCCCCTTCGGCGGTTTTTATGTGTCCTTTCCACTGCTCATACTCCTCTTCTAGTATTTCTCCTAGCTTTCTCTCCAACGCCGTCTTTATTTCCGCAATTAGCTGTGGGTCGCCATATTTTTCGGCCATAACGCCCTTGCCCTTCTTATGTACAAGCCCGAGTCTGACTCCGCCGACGTTGACCGCCTTGGCGCCGAAGTCGAAGCGGCTCAACACCCCCTCCACCGCCTTTCTCTTCTCTTCGTCTCTAGTCTGCGTCATGTGTTCTAGGTACTGCTTTATGGCTTCTTTCTCCTCTGGCGTAAGCTTTTCTAGCTCGTCTTTAGGCACCACCACCTCGAAGCCGGAGGCGCCCTTGCTCACCACAGAGGCGTTTATGCCAGAAAGCCTAAGCCGCCGCCTAAACTCCTCAGCCTCTTCCAACGCAGAAAACCGCGCCACGGCGTTTACAGTGGGCATCTTCCTGCCGCCCTTAGATACATATGTCAGCCTCAGCTTCATTACAGCAAGCCCATCCACGAGCTGGAATACGACCCTATCCACAGCCTTTGG
>Ga0326762_1000178_pt1 | contig 34756 bp, 34 predicted proteins | sample NORPS_S_FD_207669 | JGI IMG/M metagenome (GOLD analysis project Ga0326762, IMG submission 207669) | Hot spring sediment microbial communities from Norris Geyser Basin, Yellowstone National Park, WY, United States - NOR.PS_S | ecosystem: Environmental > Aquatic > Thermal springs > Near-boiling...
CGCCACCAGCTCTTTCAACGCCTCGCCGTCTAGCCTCCGGACCGGCTCCACCGCCGTCTTGTTGTCTGCATACGCCACGGCCGTGGCTTGTATGAAGTCCACTGCCCACTTCACCACGTCGTGTTGCCTCAGCCTGCTCTGCATCCGCGTAATTCTCCGGCACTGCTCCTCTTCGCTCATGGTGAGGGCCTTGTGTATGGCCTCCGCCACGCCGCTTTCGTCGTTGGGGTTTACAATGAGCGCCTCCAGAAGCTCCTGCGCCGCGCCTGCGGTTTCGCTCAGTATCAAGACGCCGCGGCAGTCCCTACGCGACGCCACGTACTCCTTAGCCACGAGGTTCATGCCGTCTTTCAGCGGCGTGATGAGAGCCACGTCGGCGGTGTTGTAAAGCGCCAGGAGGGTCTCGGTGGGTATAAACCGCGAGATGTACACCACCGGCACCCAATCCACCTCGCCGAACTCCCCGTTTATCTTCCCCACCTCCCTCTCGATCTCCCGCCTCATGGCCTCATACTGAGCCACCCCCGTCCTCGACGGCACCACCACCAAGACGAAAGTAGCCCTCCTCCGCCACTCGGGGTGCTCCTTGAGGAACCGCTCCCACGCCCTCAGCCTGTTGAGGACGCCCTTGGTGTAGTCCAGCCGGTCTATAGAAAACACCACCTTAAGCCCCCTAAGCCTCTGCCTAAGCTCCTCCACCTGAACCTTCACCTCAGGCCGCTCGGCGGCGCCGTAGAAGAAGTCGAACTCCACGCTGATGGGGAAGGCCCCCACCCTCGCCCTCCTCCGCCCCACCTGCACCACGCCGCCCTCCAGCCGGTACCCCAGAAACCTAGCCACAGCCCTCAGGAAGTTGTTGACGTATTCGTGGACGTGGAACCCCACGAGGTCGGCCCCCAAGACGCCGTCCAGCACGGCGGCTCTCCACGAGGGGGGCAAGAGCTGGTAGATCTCGGCAGGCGGGAAGGGTATGTGGAGGAAGAACCCCACCGCCAGCTCCGGAGACGCATCCCGGAGCATCGCCGGGAGGAGCATGAGGTGGTAGTCATGCACCCAGACGAAGTCCCCAGGCTCAGTCAAAGAGGACACGACCTCCGCGAACTTCTGATTAACCCTCACATAGGCGTCCCAAAACTTGGCCTCAAACACGGTGTACACCGTGAAGCCGTGGAAAAGCGGCCACAAAGTGGCGTTGCAGAACCCCTCGTAGAAGAGGTTCACCTCCTCCCCCGTCAAAGACACCGGGACCAGCCCCACCTCTCTAAGCCTCTTCTTAACCTCGGCCGTCTCCGCCTCGGCCTTCACGCCGGACCACCCCACCCACAGCACCTCGGAGAACCCCAGCGCCTTACCCCCGTCGGAGGCGCGGAGGAAGGACTTAATAGCCGTGGCGAGGCCGCCCACGGCCTCTCTAAGCTCCACATTCCCATCGCGCACGACGACAGTCACGGGAAGCCGATTAGACACAATTACAAGCCGCATAAAATTCCCCGCGTAACCCAGATAAAAGAGTTACCCCCGGGGACCCGCCGTCTCACGCCCGCCGCTCAGCAGACCCCCCCAACCTTCGCGGTTGCCTCGGGCTCTTGAAGACGCCGGGCCATAACCCTCGGCAACTGGCGAGACCAAACACAACCTAGGCCTCTCAGCGGGTTTCGGCGGTTTCTCCGAGGGCCCGCCGCGGCGGTGAACAAAGATTTTAATAGGGGGCTCGGGTTGGCGACTGTGGAGTTTGAGCGGTTTGGCCCAGCCACCTCGGCGTTTTACAACCTACTAGTGTCTATAGGGGCGTTCGAGTGGGCGTATGCGGCGGCGCTGAAGGCCGTCAAGCGCCTCGTGCCGCCGGGCGGCAGGTTGCTGGAGATAGGGCCGGGCGTTGGGGCGTTGCTCAAGAAGCTCATCTCCGCCGGCTACGACGCGGTTGGCGTAGACGCGTCGCCCCCCATGTTGAGGTACTCCAGGGCGAAGGGCGTAAGCGTTGCGGGGGTCAGCTTCCTCCTGCCGCTGAGAGGCGAGGCCTTCGACGCCGCCGTGGCGCTCTTCACCCTCCACCACTGGGGCGACCACGGCCCCTCCCTCCGCGAGGTCAAGCGCGTCCTCAAGCCCGGCGGCTACTTCTTGGTAGTGGAGGCGGACCAGGCCAGGATGCCGCTGGTGGGTAGCCACGGCTGTACCGCGCAGTGTCTCCGCGACGTGCTCTCCGCGGAGTTCGACGTGGCGGTGGAGAGGAGGTTCCCCCTCTTATTCGCCGTAGCCCGCAAGCCTTGACTTGAGGATGTGGATCAGCCGCGACGCCGAGAGCCACCTCTCCATGGGCACCTTGAGGAGGTAGGAGGCGGCTTGGAGGGCGTCGTCGAGGGTGTCGAAGCGGGCAGGCTCCTCTCTAAACAAAGCCCTTACGTTCTCCCGCACCCACCAGACGCCCACCGGCGTGGCGAAGCCCCTGTACACCTCCCGCCACAGCACAGCCGCCGCCTGCCGCCTCATTCTGTGCAGCGCCTCAGCCACGGCGAGCCTCGCCGCGTAGTAACAGCCGCCGATTTCGGGATACTCCCTCCGGCCTCTGTACAGCTCGTAGTCGGCCTCTATGGCCAGGACGGGGCCCGGGTTCCATGTGGTGCCGGGCTCAAAGGCCTCGCCCCACTCGTAGGCCCACCTCGACGGCGCCAGTATGGCCAGGAATAGGTTGTTGTAGATCCGGCGGACGTAGAGGTAGTAGCCGTCCACCTCTCTAAACTCCTTGATCTTCTCCACGAGGAAGTCAGACACTATCTTGTCCACGGCCGTGATGGCCCACCGCGTCGGCACAAGCCGCCTCCGCCTAGCCCCAAGCGCCCCGGCCGCCAAGGCCCGCGAGATGGCTGACACCTCCACCCCGGCTTGGTACAGCTCCACCACCGCGTCCCGGGCCTTGAGATCTGTGTCGTTGTATGCCTTCTCCAGCGGCTTCGGGGGCTTGGGCTCCCCGGCCAGCCTAAGCCCAGCCGCAGGCGCGGCGGGCCCCATGGGAGGGGCGTACTCGCTGAAGTAGGCCCCCCGCGGCTCCTTGGCGAACTTCATCTCGACGTTCACCGGCCTCCCGGAGAGGGCCAACAGCTGGACCTCCTGCAGAAGCCTCGGCGGGTCTGCGGCATCCTCCACAGAAGCCTCAACGTAGCCGCGGTAGAGGGAGAGACGCATGGCGAGGAACCTCTCCAGAGGCAGGCCCAGCCACCGCGGCGGGTCTTCATATATCGACGTGTCGCCGAGCTGGGGAGGGGCGGAGGGGTACAGCCTCACCTTGGGGTAGCCGACCCGCCCCACGAAGACCGAAGGCGGGCTGGAGCCGAGGAGGTCGCGGCCGACTGCTCTAGGCGGCGCGGCTAGTTGCCTAACCAACAGAGGGCAGTAGGTAAGCCCGCAGAGGTAGCGGCCGCCTCGGCACCTTATGCAGAGGTCACCCCTCACCCAATACAAGACTGGCAGCGGTGTATATAAACAACACGCCGAATACAGCAAGGACAGCGACTGAGAAGAACTTGATGGCGAGCCACGTCAAGCGGCTGTTGAGACGCCACCCAGACCTGACGGCGGCGGGGAAGGCGGAGATCCAGGTTAAGATGGCGAGGAAGAGCCCAGCCGCCCACTCCACGCCGAAGCTGGCAATGGAGCCGAGCCCCGCCGTGAGCCACCAGCCCACTTGATAAGGGTTAATGAGCCCCAGCGAGAGGCCGAGGAGGTAGCCCCTCAGCGGGTGCCCCCCGCCGGCGGAGCCCTCCCGCGGCGGCTTCGCCATACCTATCTTGTAGGCCAGGTAGAGGAAGAAGAGGCCGCCGGCCGCGTGGAAGGGGGCGAAGAACTGCCGCCCAAGCCCCCTCAAGACGCCGTAGAGGGCTAGGGTGAGTAGCATGAGCAGGAAGTCCGCCGACATGGCGCCAGCACCCACGGCGAAGCCGTGGCGGAAGCTCCTCAGAGACCACGCCGCTATCAACGCGTTCATGGGCCCCGGCGGCACCGCCAGGCTGTAGCCCAGAAGAAGCCCCGAGAAAAGAGACGCGAAGTTCACAAAGCCCCTAAAGTCTCGACTTAAAACAGTTACCTCCTGGCGATCTCCAGCATCAGCCTGTGGAAGGCCGTGGTGGAGAGCTCGGGGTGGAACGCCGTCGCGACCATGTGCCGCTGGACCACGGCGGCGTAGACGGTGCCGTATCTGCCGTGCGGCAGGGGGCCAAGCGGCTTGGCGTCTCCCCACGTCTTGACGAAGGCGGGCGCCCGGATGAAGACCGCCCTCACCCGGCCGAAGTCTTCAAGCTGTAGGTCCGCCTCGAAGGACTCCCTCTGCCGCCCGAAGGCGTTTCGGACCACCGCGGCCTCCAAGACGCCGAGGAGCGGCTGGTCGGTGCGGCCGACCACCGCGTCTACCACGTCGCTGGACATCAACACGGCGCCGGCGCAGGTCCCCAGGGTGGGGAGCCCGGACTTCACCGCGTCGCGGAGAGGCTCCAGGAGCCCGGCCCGCCTCGCCAAGAGGCCGATGGTTGTAGACTCGCCGCCGGGGATGGCCAAGATGTCTACCTCCTGCAGCTGGGCGGGCCTCTTGACGTACACCACTTCGAGGGAGACGCCGAGCTCTTCCGCAGCCCTTCGGAAGGCCTCTCTGTGCTCCTCCACGTCGCCTTGTAGGGCGAGGACGCCCGCCTTCATATGCCTCTGGTCTGGAGGAGCTCTTCCGGCTTGAGGGTCCTTACGTCTATCCCGACCATGGCGCCTCTCTCGCTCACCATCCTCTGCGCCTCTACGACCTTCTCCGGGTCGTCCCAAAAGGCGGTGGCGAGGACGATGGCCTCGGCCCTCTCTCTGGGGTCCTGGCTCTTGAAGATGCCGCTCCCCACGAAGACGCCGTCTGCGCCGAGCCACATCATGAGGGCGGCGTCGGCCGGCGTCGCTATGCCGCCTGCGGCGAAGGTAACTACCGGCAACCTGCCCAGCTTAGCCGTGAGCGCAACCAGCTCATAAGGCGCCTGGCACCTCCTGGCGTAGTCCCTGAGCTTCTCTTCGTCCCCCGCGCGGAGGGCCGCCGCCAGCTCCTCCACGGCGCCGTAGAGGGTCTTGAAGTGCTTCACAGCCTCCGCCACGTTGCCCGTGCCCGCCTCGCCCTTGGACCTAATCATGGAGGCCCCCTCCGAGATTCTCCGCAACGCCTCGCACAGCTCTCTGCAACCGTTGACGAAGGGCACCGCGAAGGCCCACTTGTTTATGTGGTGTTGCTCGTCCACTGGCGTCAGCACCTCAGACTCGTCGATTAGGTCCACGCCTATCTGTTGCAGAACAACAGCCTCGTAGAAGTGGCCGATGCGGACCTTCGCAGAGACGGGGATGGTGACGTGGGCCATCACCTCCTCTATGACCTTCACGTCGGCCATCCTCGCCACGCCGCCGGCCTTCCTCACATCGTAGGGAAGCTTGTCGAGCACCATGACGCCCACCGCGCCGGCGTCCTCCGCCGTCTCTGCCTGCTCCACGTTAGTCACGTCCATGATGACGCCCCGCCTCAACATCGCCGGCAGGCCCGTCTTGACGCGCACAGTCCCCACAACAGACTCGGGGAGGGGCCTCGGCCAGGTGGCCCCGGCCTCCCTCAGCCTGTCCCGAAGCTCAGCCAACCCGTAGAACAAGTCTCTGAGCCTCTCCAGCTCTTTAGAGACCTCGGCCATCATAGGCGCCATTATGCTTGTACTTTAAAAAATTTAGTAAAAAACATACATCCCCCCGCCGTTATCACGTCTCTGCGGACGGCGTTGTTTACTCTTTTACTTCACGTGTGTTCTTAGTTCCCGGAGGACGTCTCTTATGGACACCATCCCCAGTAGAGAGCCGTCTGGGTTCATAACCACTAGGTGTCTAATGTTGTGGTTAATCATCAAGTCGGCCGCCTTAATCACGTCTTCGTCTGGCCGGATGGAGATTAGGCGGGTGGACATAAACGCCTCCACGGGGGTGGAAAGGGGCATCTTCATCGCCAAGGCCTTAACTACGTCGCGTTCCGAGATCACCGCCACCGGCTTCCCGCCCTCGGAGGGGTTCACAACCACCAAAGCCCCCACTTCGTATCTCGCCATTTTCTCTATGACGTCGATTAAGGTGTCGGAGGGATACGCGGTGATGGGCGTCCGCCTGATCAGCTCGCCTACCTTCTTCATTCCTCCGGCGGAGGCCACCACACTCTGTCTCCAATCGACTTAAGAGCTCTGTCTTCTATCAGGTCTCTAATTGAGACAACTCCCACGAGCTTGCCTGCGTCGTCCACCACGAGGATGTGGCGCGTGCCTCTCTCCCTCATCTTCTTTATGGCGGAGTATATGTCGTCTTCGGCCTTTGCCGTGAGCAGGTTCCCCCTTGTCCCCACCTCTATGGCTTTGGCAGACAGCTGAACGCCCTTGGCCAAGGCGCGGATTACGTCCCTCTCTGAGACCACGCCAAGCGGCCTCCCCGCTTCGTCCACCACCGCGACGAGGCCTATGTTGTGGGTAGCCATTATCTTCACGACGTCGAGCAACGTGGCTTCTTGCGTCACTGACAGCGGCGGACGCTTGACAAAAGCCCCTACCTTATCCATATTCTAAATTTTAAAACAATTTATAAACATACCTCCGCTAACCCAAGAACTTCCTGTATTTACCGGCGGCGAGCACGTTAGATTCGTTACGCGGCGACCGGAGGAGAGCTTGGTATATGCCGCCGCTCCTTTCCTTTATGTCTAGGTAGTCGAGTGCCTCCTCTACCGCCTTGACCAGCTGAGGCCCCACGTATTTCTCGGCGGTGGCCGCGTCGTAAAACTGCGCGTCGTAGGTCAGCTCAGCTCTAAGAGTCGGCAGGGCCTTCAGCACTGCGTCCAGCTTGTCTTGTTTCGCCAGCTCCACAATGGTGGGGGCGTCGAGGAGAGTCGGCGGCAGACCCATGGCGTACCACGTGGCGGTGTAGACGATAGCCCTCGGCATATTAACCACCCGGTCGTGGGCCACCACCGACCTCCCATACACGGTCCAGCTCACCCTCTCTCTGGTCGACGGGATGAGCCTGGCGACCTCCGCGACCTTATCTGCGTACTTAGACAAGAGGGCTCTGTAGTTGGACGAGGCCAGTGTAATTACGGCGTCTACCTCGCCGCCGACGTCTAGCCGCAATGTCCGCAGACAGCAGGCGTTGAGGAGAACCTCTCTCACGAAGCTGTACTCGTCGTAAGACACGTCGTACCTAACGGCGGACTGCACAGTCACTGTGTTGAAGCCGGCGTACTGCATCGTCTCCATATGCACCAGACGTGGGTTGTTTATCCCGCCGCGGAACGGCGGAGACCCCATCCCCAAGATGGGGAATATCTTAACGCCCAGCCTCTCCTCGAGGCTGTGGAGAGACGACAACAGCTTTACGATAGACAAGGCTGAGGCTATGTGGCCGTACTTCACGGCCGAGTCCGACTTGCCGAGGAAAAGCCTGACGTGCTTCGGCTTCTCCTCCATCTTGGAGATCAAGGAGCCGAGGAGGTCCTCGACCTTCAGCTGCGCAAAGGCGTCTTCCACAAGCGGAATGACCTCCACAGGCTCCCACCTGGTCCCCAGCTCCTCTTCGTAGATCTTCTGCTTACGTAGAAGCAACCTGTACACGAGATGAGGCGTGTCTACGTCGGCGACCATGGGAAGCACGATCCACTTCACCGCCTGCCGCCCCATCAGCTTCACTGAGAAGTAGTTGGCGATGAGAGCCGCCTCCACGGTCAACATGGCTCTTTCAAACTCCTCCAGCTTGGGGTTCGGCATCCTGGGGGTCAGGAAATAACGCTCCCCCAACGGCAACTCCGCCTGGTGGCACTTAGCCACGATCTCCTTAGGCTGGGAATACGGCGTCGTCTTCCCCTCGTAGTCCACCATCACCTCCTCGCAGCCGTACGCCGCGAAGGCCACCAACGCCTCGTCCACCTCCTCCGCAGACGTGATCTTAACCGTGGCGTCTGGATGCTGTGTACACATAAGCCTGGGGATCATAAATCTCAGAGATAACAAGACTTTATAATCTTTCATAAACGATATATCATTATAATTATTTCTACAATACGTAGATAAAAAATATATATGACACATATCAAGGCGTCTTTATGAAGGCCGCGGTGCTTAGAAGATATAAAGAACCTCTCCAGGTGGAGGAGCTGTCCGTAGAGGCTCCGCACGTCGGCGAGATAGCGGTCAAAGTGGCGGCGGCCGGCGTCTGCCACTCAGACCTCTACGTGCTTGAAGGCGCCACGCCTGTGCCGACCCCCCTCGTCCCGGGCCACGAGGCTGTCGGCGTCGTGGAGGAGGTCGGGCCCGGCGTAGATGGGGTGTCGCCAGGCGACAACGTGGTGACTAGCTTCATATGGCCGTGCGGCCGTTGTAAAAACTGCGCCTCGGGCAGAGAAAATCTTTGCGAAAACTTCGCCAAGGTCAGGCTCAAGGGCACGCTCCTCGACGGCACCACTAGGCTTAGAGATGGCGGCGGAGGGGAGGTGCGGGTTTTCCTCGGCGGGACCTGGGCCGAGAGGGCGGTGATACCCGCCACGGCCGCGGCCAAAATCCCGCGGAGGCTCGTCAAGCCTGAAATGGCCATGTTAGGATGCGCCTTCCTCACCGCCTACGGCGCCGTGGTCAACACAAGCTCGGCGGGTCCCGGCGACACCGTCGTCGTGGTTGGAACCGGCGGCGTAGGGCTGGCGGCGGTGCAGGTGGCAAAGGCGGTGGGGGCCCGCGTCGTGGCTGTGGGCAGAAACCCCGCGAAGCTGGCGGCGGCCAGAGAAATGGGGGCCGAGGTCGTCGATGTGCGCAACGGAGACCCCGTCAAGGCGGTGCAGGAGCTGACGGAGGGCCGCGGCGCGGATGTGGTGATAGAGGCGGTGGGCTCCGACGAGACGATACAACAGGCTGTGGACATGGCCGCTTTGGGCGGCCGGGTGGTGTTGGTAGGCCTCATGCCCGTCGGCCACAAGACCCCGCTGGGGCTGGCGAGGGTGGTGCGGGGCGGCATAGCGGTGCTGGGTAGCTACGGCGCTAGGCCGCGCGTCGACCTCCCGTCGGTCATAAAGATGGTGGACAGAGGGTTGCTTTCGCCGGAGAGGCTGGCGGGCCCCTTCTACAAGCTGGAGCAGATAAACGAGGCGGTGGAGGCGTTAAGGAGCGGGAGGGCCATAAGGCCGGTGGTAGTTCCTTAGCCACAGCCTCCCCACCACCGCGAAGGGGTGCCACGGCGGCGCCGTGAAGGGCATGTAGGAGTACTCCGCGTAGAAAAGCCTCTCCGCCGGCTCCCCGACGAACTGCGCCGCCAAATCCACATAGGCCCCCACAATGGCTGAATGCCCCGCTATCTGCATCCCGAGAAGCTTGCCGCCGCCTATCACCGCCTTGACTGCTATCTCCCGCGTCTCTTTCATATACCTCGCCTTGTCTGTGGACCTTATCACGTAGGACGTGGGCGAGAGGCCTTTGCGCGCCGCCTCGGCCTCTGTGAGGCCGACCGCGCCGACGTAGAGGTCGCCGAACTTCGTCACGGAGGCTCCGGCGATGGGCGGAAACTCCACAGCTCTTTTGTCCAACGCGGCGTTGGTGCCTGCCACGTAGCCCATCTTGTTGGCGTAGGTGGCCAGGGGGATCCACGCCGGCTCCCCGGTCACCTTGTGCACGGCCTCGGCGGCGTCGCCCGCCACGTAGACGCCGGGCGGACCCGCCTCCATGTATTTATTAACGGCGACGGCCCCGGTGGGGCCCAGCTTGGCGCCGGCCCGCAGGGCGAGGTCTACGTTGGGCTTCACGCCGGTGGCGAAGACGACTGCGTCCACCTCGTACCGCCCCGCGTCTGTCACCACACGCTCCACCCTCCCCCCGCTTCCCTCCAGCCGCTGGACACGCTCGCCGAAGCGGAGCTCGACCCCGCCAGCCGCCATGTGGCTGGCCAAGAGGCGGCCCATGTCGCCGTCGAGGACCCGCGGCAGAGGCCACCCCCCGCCTTCTATCAACGTGACTTGCTTCCCCATGGCCGCCAGGACGTCGGCCATCTCCACGCCGATGTACCCGGCCCCGATTACCGCCACCCGCCGCGCCGCAGACAGCACAGCCTTGACCAGCTGCAGGTTTGCCACGGTGGGCACCACCACGCCCCTCAGGCCGAGGCCCTCCACAGGCGGCGTCCAAGGCCTCGCGCCGGTTGCGATGATCAACGCGTCGTAGTCCACCGCCCCGCCGCGCTCCCCCTCCAGCTTGACACGGCCGTTCTCCACATCCACAGCCTTCGTCCGGAGGAACACCTCCACGCCGCGCTCCACCTCGAACTCCTCCTTCTCGAAGAGCCAGATCGACTCCTCCGCCATGTCGCCGATGGCGTAGGGCAGGGCGCAGGGGGCGTGGGTAATGACGTCCCCAGCCTCCACCAACACCACCCGGCAACTGGGGCAAAGCCGCTTCGCCCTAGAGGCCGCCGTCGCCCCCGCCGCCCCACCGCCCACTACAACTATTGTTCTCATGGGAAGGACTTTCCATATATTTATAAGGATTCTTTAATTATTAATCTGTAACTAAATCCTTAATTATATTTCTATTTGGCAAAGGACCTACAAAAATCTCCGAGGTCCCTAAGTCGGAAAGCTTGGTGGCGCAGGCCAGCCGCGGCACGCCGTTGATAACCATGGCGCATGCCCCGCAGACCCCCATTCTGCATGCATAACGCATACTGAGCGTCCCGTCTAGGTCCTCTCTCACCTTTATGAGAAGGTCGAGAACTGTGATCCGGGGATCCTCCACCTCCACTTCGTAGGTCTGGTAGTACTGCCGCCCCGCGGCGCCTCTCCTGACGTGTATCTTGACCTTCATCAGTACCTCCTGGCCTCGGGCATCCACCTAGTGACGTTGACCGGCCGTTGTTTAGTCATCACGTTGCCGCCGTATAGGAAGTAGACGCTGTGGACCAGCCATCTTTTGTCGTCGCGGTTCTGGAAGTCCACGCGGTAGTGCGCCCCCCGGCTCTCTTGTCTAAGCAACGCGCCCAGCAGGACGGCCTCGGCGGCCAGAAGCATGCCCTCCAGTTCAAGCACCTCCCGGAGCTCCATGTTATATATGCGGCCTCCGTCGCTGATCTTCACGTTGTTCAACCTGCTCCGGAGGTCAGCCAGCTTCTTAAGGGCCTCCACGGAGGCTCTCTCGCTCCTCACAATCCCGCCGCCCTCCTCCATGAGGTTTTGAAGCTCTTTCAAAAGGCCGCGCACAGACTCGCCGCCCCTCTCGCGCCTCAGGAGGCCGTTGATCCGCTCCTCCTCCGCCTTGACGGCCTCCGCCACCAGCTCCCCCGCCGGCCGCCGCCCCTTGGCGTACGCCGCAGCCGCCTCGCCGGCCAGCCTCCCCCACACGGCGCATTCCGCCAGCGAGTTGGAGCCCAGGCGGTTCGCGCCGTGGACGCCCGTCGATGCGGCCTCGCCGGCGGCCCACAGCCCCCGGACCCAGTTTCCATCTCTGTCGAGGGCCCTCCCCTCTATGTCCGTCATGATGCCCCCCATGAAGTAGTGCACGGCAGGCCTAACAGGTATGAGCTCGTTGAGGGGGTCGACCCCGGCGTAGGTCTTTGAGAGCTCCAGGAGGAGGGGGAGCCTCTGCTTGACCCTCTCGGGGTCGAGGTGTCTGATGTCCAGCCCCACGTAGCATAGACCAGATTCATGGACGAAGCCGTTTCCCTTGATGCATTCGAAGTATATCGCCCGGGAGACCACGTCCCGCGGCGCCAGCTCCATCCGCTCCGGGGCGTACCGCTTCATAAACCGCTCTCCGAGGCGGTTCACTAGATATGCCCCCTCGGCCCGCGCCGCCTCGCTTATCAAGACGCCGGCGGGCATGAGGGCAGTGGGGTGCCACTGCACAAACTCCATATCCCTTAGCGCCAGGCCGGCCCTCATGGCGTAGCCGTACATCTCCCCCGTGTTTAGAAACCCCATGGTGGTGAGGCGGTACATCCTCCCCCCGCCGCCTGTGGCCACCACGCCGGCCGGCGCCGCGAAGCCCCTCAGCTCGCCCCGCCTCATGTCGTACGCCACCACGCCGTGGAAGGCGCCTCCCTTGACCACGAGCCGGGTGACTAAATGCTCCTCGTAGAGGTGTATGTTGGAGAACCCCTTTACGTGTTTATAAATGGCAGACATTATGTAGAACCCGGTCTTGTCTTTGGCGAAGACGGTCCTCGGCTTGGACATCCCGCCGAACTGCCTAAGAGAGAAGGTCCCATCGGGGTCTTTGTTCCACGGCACCCCGATGGAGTCGAGGAAGTGCACCTCCTTAGGCGCCTCGTAGGCCAGGGTGATGGTGGCCTCCTGATCCACGAGGAAGTCGCCTCCCTTCACCGTGTCGTAGGCGTGGAGCTCGTAGCTGTCGCCCGTCTTGTTGGGGTGCACCACCGCCGCCATGCCGCCCTCGGCCGATATGCTGTGCGACCGGGGCCCAGCCACCTTAGTAACGACGGCCACCGCGGCGCCGCGCGACGCCGCGGCCGCGGCGGCGCGAAGACCGGCAAGACCAGAACCGATAACGATCACGTCGTATTCCAAAACTTCCATGTAGGCTATATCGAGAAAATTTTTAAGAGTTTTTGAAATTATTTTAAAGAATTTTAAATGTTAAAAAACATTCATTAAAGTTTTTCAGTCTCTGAAGGCCTCCGGAGCTCCGGCGCCTTAGGCCACTTGACTGTCACCTTAACTCTGCTCAAGGCCTTGGCTATTTCTCCCGCCTTCTCGTAGTCGTAGAGCCGATTGAACATTATCTTCTGCGCCGCCGGCGACCCAGCGCCGTGGACCGACTCTATCAAGAAGCCAACGCTGACGCTGACGTTTTCAAGAAGACGCACAAGTCTAAGCCTCTCCTCGGCCGGGATCTCCGGCACCCCTTGGAGGTACTTCTCTAGTAGGTTCTTAATCTCCTCGTTTTTGAGGTCGAACTCGCTGGGGGCGGTACCCACTATGCCGCCTGCGATGTCGTGGGCGAGCTTTGAGATCTCGTATGGGAACCTGGCCACGAGATGTTTTGTGACGTTGGCGTACATGGGGTTCACCCACCAGCCCCCCTCCTTCAGCAACTTACTGCCCTCCCAGCTCGCCGCCAGACCCGCGCTGTACATAGACTCGTTTAGAAAGACCATCTCCGCCAGCTTATCCGCCACATTAGGCTTGTTGTCGACGCCTATTGTCTTGGCCAGCTCGTAGGTGGCGCCGATTATGACGTCGCCTAGGCCGGACTTACAGCCGCCGTATCCCTGGCGGTGGTAGCTGGCGAATATCTCCACAAGCGGCCCCGTCCAGCGCCAGTCTTTGTACAGGAAGACCCGGTCCCAGGGCACGAAGACGTTGTTGAATATTATTAGGCCTTCGTGGTGCGCCATGTAGGGGACGCCGTCTATGTCGCCTCCCTCCATCCTCCTGGCGTCGTTTATCTGGCGGCCCACCACCACCACGACGCCGGGGGTGTCCAGGGGTACGGCGAAGCTGACTGCGTAGGCCGCGTCTTGCTCCGTCATGGCCCTCGTGGGGAGGACTACAACTTCGTCCACGGCGGCGATCCCCGTTATGTTGGCCTTGGCGCCGCTGACCACGATCCCGTCGTCCCGCTCCTCCACCACCCTGACGTAGGCGTCGGGGTTGGGTTGCTCGCTGGGGCGCAGCGTCCTCACGCCCTTTACGTCTGTCATGGCCCCCGCCAGCGCCAGATCCCTCCGCTGCACGTACTCTAGGTACTTCAAAAACCTCTCTCTATAGACCCCATCGCCCCGCTCGGCCATCTTGCCGGTTACTATGTACAGGGTGTTGAGGGCGTCCCACCCCACGCAACGCTGGAAGCAGGTCCCCGTCTTGTGGCTCAGCCGCCTCAGCAACTTCACCTTAGCCACCAGATCCTGCGGCCCTTGGTGTATGTGGACGAAGCGGTTGACCTCCTCGTTGATGAAGGGACTGAAGGCCCTGGCCAGGTCGCGGGTGTCCTCCTGGAAGGCGGCGTCGAAGGTGGCCTTGAAAGAGAGGACGGAGGGTTTTAGAAAGAGGTTCGTGGTTACGTCCGTGACGCGTTTACCCATTACGTAGATCTTGGCGTGCCTCCTCTCCCGGATCCCCTCCACGTACTGCTCCCCAGTTCTGAGCATGAACCTAGTTTGATTTATCAATTTAAATCTTCTCTTCATTTCATAATTAAATATAATTGTAAAAATTAAAATTTAGGTTCATTAAGATAAGGCTTATAAATTTTTAGAGAGTAGACCGCATGACTAGGCTGGTGGTGGTAAACCCCGCCACCGAGGAAGTATTGGCAGAGCTCCCCCAATCCACCGTCGAGGAGATCAAAGCAACCATAGACAAGGCTTACGACGCCTTCCTCAAGTGGTCTGAAACCCCCCTCAAGACGCGGGCGAAGCTACTGATAAAAGCCGCTGAGCTGCTGGAGGCCGCGGGGGGAGAGCTGGTGAAGAACCTGGTGGCCGAGTCCGGCAAGCCCGTCAAAGACGCCGAAGTAGAGCTGATGCGCACAGTCAGCATCGTGAGGGCCAGCGCCGAGGAGGCGCGGTTCGTGTTGCAGGGCTCGGTGCCGCGGGTAGACGCCTACGAGTACCCCCTGGGCAACGAGGAGAGGGTGGTGGTGGAGCTGAGGGAGCCCGTCGGCGTGGTGGGCGGCGCCCAGAGCTACAACAACCCCGCCTCCACCTTCGCCCACAAGGTGGCGCCTGTGATCGCCGCGGGGAACACGGTGATAGTCAAGCCCTCCTCCTACACCCCCCTCACGGCGTTGAAGATGGCAGAGATCTTTAGAAAGGCCGGATTCCCCGACGGCGTGGTCAACGTGGTGGTGGGAAGCGGCGAGGATGTGTTCAACGAGCTAATCGACAGCCCCAAGGTGGCTGGGATAAGCTTCACCGGGAGCACAGCCGTCGGCCTCCAGGTAGCGGCTAAGGCGGCGGGGCGGGGCAAGAAGTTCATGATAGCGCCGGGCGGCTCCGACCCCGCCATCGTGTTCGAAGACGCCGACCTTGAGGCGGCCGCCGCCACGATCGTGAGGGCCAGGTTTGAAAACGCGGGGCAGAACTGCAACGCCACGAAGCGGGTCTTCGTACACCGGAGCGTCTACGACAAGATGGTGAAGCTCATAGTGGAGAAGACCGCGGCGTTGAAGGTGGGCAACCCCATGGACCCCGCCACGGACATGGGGCCCCTCATCTCGGACAAGATGGTGAAGACCATGGAGAAGGCGGTGGCGGAGGCCAGGGAGAAGGGGGGGAAGGTGCTCATCGGCGGCGGGAGGCTGGGCAGGTGGGGCTTCTTCTACGCCCCCACCGTGGTGGCCTTCGACGGCGACGTGGAGACCTTCGTCCTTAGAGAAGAGGTCTTTGGGCCTGTCCTGCCGGTGGTGCCCTTCGACGCCGAGGAGGAGGCGGTGGCCCTCGCCAACGCCACTAAGTACGGCCTCCAAGCCGCCGTCTACACCAGAGACTACAGGAGGGCCATGAGGGTGGCCAGGGCCATAAAGGCGGGCTCCGTCATGGTCAACGACTCCACCCGCGTGAGGTTCGACGCCCTGCCCTACGGCGGCGTCAAGATGTCGGGCTTGGCGTGGCGCGAGGGCGTGAGGTCGACGATGCTGTACTTCACCGAGCCGAAGTTCTACGTCTGGAGGGTGTAGCATGTCGCGGGAGTTCTACGAGGTGTATAGAAAGTCGCTGGAGGACCCCGTCGGCTTCTGGGAGCGGGAGGCGGCGAGGCTGTACTGGAGGGAGAAGTGGGCCAGGGCGTACGACGACTCCAACCCGCCCTTCTACCGCTGGTTCGTCGGCGGCAGGACAAACATCGCCTACAACGCCTTAGACGTCCACGTGAAGAGCGGCAGAGGCAACAAGGCGGCGCTTATCTGGGCCACCCCCTACGGCGAGCCGCGGGTCCTGCGGTACCGTGACCTCTACCGCGAGGTGAACCGGCTGTCTATCCTCCTGAGGTCGCTGGGGGTGGGCAAGGGGGATCGGGTGGCCATCTACATGCCCATGATCCCAGAGGCCATGGTGGCGATGCTCGCCGTCAACAGGATAGGGGCCGTCCACAGCGTCGTGTTTTCAGGCTTCGGCGCGCAGGCCCTGGCGGAGAGGATCAAAGATGCCGGCGCCAAGCTGGTCATCACGGCCGACGGCATGCGGCGAAGGGGCAAAGTGACGCCGCTTAAGCCCACCGTCGACGAGGCGGTGGACGCCGTGGGCGGCGACGTCGCCGTGTTGATGTACCGCCACGTAGGCGCAGAGGTCCCCATGAAGAAGGGCCGAGACCTCCTGTGGCAGGAGGAGATCTCTAAAATCCCACCCAACGCCTACGCGGAGCCTGAGTGGGTGGAGGGCGAGGCGCCGCTTTTCATCCTCTACACCTCAGGTACCACCGGCAAGCCCAAGGGCATAGTCCACCTCCACGGCGCCTACATGGTCTGGATTAGATACGCCTTCAGCCACATGACCGGCGCGGAGCAGGAGTTCCGCGATGACATAGTCTTCTTCTCCACCGCCGACATCGGCTGGATCTCCGGCCACCACTACGGCGTCCACGGGCCGTTGCTAAACGGCCTCACTGTGCTGTGGTACGAAGACGCGCCTGACTACCCCCACCCCGGCGTCTGGTGGGAGATCACAGACACCTACGGCGTGACCCACATCCTCTTCTCCCCCACGGCGTTGCGGCTCTTGATGCGGTACGGCGAGGAGTGGCCCCTCCGCTACAAGCTGGATACCCTCATGGCGCTGTACCCCACCGGCGAGGTCCTCAACGAGGAGGCCTACCACTGGATGGTGAAGTACCTCTGCCGCGGCCGCGAAAACTGCCAGGTGGCCGACGTATGGGGCCAGACCGAGACCGCCTGCTTCGTCACGGCGCCAGGCTCCATGAACGTGGGCGGGTTCCGCTACAAATACGGCTCGGTGGGCCTGCCCTACCCCACCCTCCGCATAGCCATACTCAACGACGACGGGAAGGAGCTCCCGCCGGGCGAGAAGGGACACGTAGCCGTGAAGCCGCCCCTCCCGCCCGCCTTCCTCCACACCCTCTGGAGAGACCCAGAACGCTACGTCAAAAGCTACTGGAGCACCTTCCCCGGCTACTACCTCACCGGCGACATCGGCTACGTGGACGAAGAAGGCTACCTCTACGTCCTGGGCCGCTCAGACGACGTGATTAAAATCGCCGGCCACAGGCTGTCCACCAGGGAAGTGGAGGACATACTCACAGCCCACCCAGCCGTGGCTGAGGCGGCGGTAGTCGGCATACCGGACCCAGTGCGGGGCGAGGTCCTGGGAATCTTCATAGTGCCTAAGATGGACGCCAAGATCACAGAGGAGGAGGTGGCCCAACACATACGCAAAACCCTAGGCCCCGTCGCCGTCATCGGCCGCATCGTCATTTTGAACAAGCTACCCAAAACCCGCACAGGCAAGGTGATGCGCAGAGTCCTGAGAGCCTACGCCTCAGGCCAACCCCTCGGCGACTTATCCACGCTAGAAGAACAAGAGGCACTGGAAGAACTCAAAAAGGCACTCCTAAGATAATGCCGTCGACAGCCATCACCCCTCAGGCGCCGCATTTCCCAAGAACCCACACTCAGCACACAGCAATGCGTCACGTACAAGCCCAAGTAGCCCCATTGACCACGTAGGCCACGCAACACCCCCATGTAATCGATCTCTCCATCAACCGCATCCACGGCCTAGTGGGGAGGTGTACCACGCGGAGACCTCGGCTGCCGCCTTGGCTATAGGTTTCTTGTCAGACCACTGGGCGCCATAGTCTTTGCAAAGATCGGCGACCAGTTCCAGCGTAAGACGGTCTTCGTTGTCGCTGATGTTGGCAGACACCCTCGACATAGGGCTGAGTCGGTTCTAGGCTGAAGATGACAACCGCTGAGTTCGCTGATAGCGGTCTACGGCCTAGGATAGGAGTGAACAGCAACAACAATGCAACACGCAACGGTCTTGGCAACCACAACACGAAACGCTTTATTTAGACACGATAATTACCAAAAAATTTCAACCCCCGATAATTACCAAAAATTTCAACCCCCCGGCCCGAGGGGTTGTTATGCGCAACGTTTTTATACTTGGATGGAGGTGGTTTTGTGGCTGATGCCTCCAGCATTGCTTACGACGCGCTTAAGATGGCGGTGGAGCATGTCTTAGGCAAGATCAGGGAGGGTAAGAAGCTTTCTACTGAAGACGTCCTCGTCCTCTACCTCGGCACCATAGTAGGCGACTTGAAAGAAATAAGAACCGACATAGCAAGACTAGACCACAGAATCGACGAAACAAACAAGAGGATAGACGACGTTGTCAAGTCGCTTTCGGCGAGAATCGACGAAACAAACAGGAGAATAGACGAGACCAACAAGAGGATAGATGAGTTGGCTAGGAGTGTCTCCGCCAGAATTGACGAGACAAACAAGAGGATTGACGAGACGAATAAACGGATTGACGACTTGGCTAGGAGGGTGGATGAGTTGGCTAAGAGGATTGACGCGGTTCAGACCACCCTCCTAGATATCCAGAAGCTACTGCTGGAGCTCGTCAAAACGCGGCAGTCGGCACCTTGAATGCAGAATACGCGGACCCGTCTCTCTGACCACCTATATTTTGGCGCCTCTATCTAGCCCTTATGTGGGCTACCTCTTTGTTGCATATGTATTTGTCTAGGAGAACATATTCCGGCTCGCTGGGTAGGTTTAGCTCCATGTCGCCTACTAGCCGCCGGCTGGCGACTACGCCGTAGAGACAGGATCTTCGCCACACCGCCGCCTGGATATTCTATAAGTACTTCAGCGGTTTCGCAACCCCCCAGAAGATGGCTTGCAAGCCACGTCCGCCGGCAGGCTCCACGCGACGCCCCCAGAGGTGCTTAACGCCAGTAATTACGACAAAAAGACAAAACTCTCCATCAAGAAAGCGCAGAAACATAACGAAGAAAATACTTAAGTGGCTGGAAAAAACAGGCCGTGACCTCTAAAATTCGAAATTTTAATCGGTTAATGTATGGCGCGCTATTTAGCGTGTTGTTCCTTCAGCTGTTTGTAGTCGTTGCCGCTCCATTTGCCGCGCGTGTAGGCTACCCATTGGTTGTGGCTGTGTCTTCCGGCGTCGCTACCACCATATATCCCGGCCCTGTGCTAATTGTAGCAACCGTGGCGGCCGGATTTGCCACAGCCCTAGCGACGCCGAGAAAACACTACGGTATATTGATGGTTATGGCTATAGCCGTAGTCGTGCTGGCTACGTTTCTTGCATACATTAACACCTGTTACTACTGTAAGACGACGCTATGTAGTACTTATCCTGTAGCATCTTGTGGTGCTAGTGTTGGCTTATTATACGCTACGGTAATGTGTACATGCCAGTCCTAATATAAATTTTATGCATTCCTTCATTATATACAATGTAAAATATTTTTTGACAGACGTATATTTCATTATTTTTCTGGGTCTCGTCCTATTTAATCTATTTGCCGTGGCGGCGTTGCTGATTCAGCCTCCAGATTTCGCTGTATTTCTCATGGTCTATCTGCTGTCTGTATACGTGGAGAGGGGGATAGGCCAGCCGATGCCGTCGTTGCTGGCAGCGAGAGGCCGTCTGGCCGTGGCCGCGTCTGTATACGTCTCTACGTCGCCGGCGCTGGCCGCCGCGGCGTGGCACACGCCGCTGGTTCTGCTCGCGCCGTTGCTGGCGACTTTGCGCAGAAGGCTCGACTTGTTTCTGCCCGGCGTAGCGGCCCTGGCCGTCCTCTCGCCTGGGTCTGCCGCGGCCGTGGCGGTGTTTGAGGTGCTTGCCCGGTCCAGGCCCGTCGCAACTATGGGGAGGGGAGATCTCAAGATTTCCACCTTGCATCCAGCCTTCAAGGTCCTCCTGGCCGTGTCTTTCCTATTTGCGTATCTCGCGCTCAGTGGGGTGCCCAACGTGGAGATACGGGGCCTGGCCACCATGGCCCTACACGACACGTGGCTTCTAACGGCAACACATCATCTGGCGGCGTCGGTGTTGCTTGTAGCGTCTCTCGGCGTTGTGCTGGGCGCGGCTCTAGACACCTACCTAGACAGCTACCTCCGCGTCTACCACTTTCTCCGCCGGCGCCTCTCCGCCAAGCCTCTGCTCACCCTTGCCTGGCTCCTAGCGGTCACCTCGCCGGTCTGCCTCTTCGCCACGTGCGACGTCTTGAGCCACATGACGTTTCTCGTCCTTCTAGCCGCCTTGTTGTGGTCTTTTAAGTTCAACCTCTTCAAAAACGAAGACGCGACCCCCCTGTTGGTCAGCCTATTTGTAATAAGTTTCCTCTACAGATTGCCGTGGGCGCTCGCCGCGGCGGCTCTACTCCCGGCACTCCCCTGGCTTGCAGAGAGAATCCGCCATGTACTTAGTACCTCCCAATAGGACAACATCTTTTCTCGTTACTCTCACTCGGCTGTTGCTGAGGAGCACCTTATCTAAGATATACCTCGCGTTGGGGCCCGTCGTGCTGTTTACGTGCGGCGTGACGAAATGTCCCTTTTACTGCAAGTTGGCTGTTGAAACGTGGCTGGCGCCTGTTGTATTCATATATCTACACGAGGCGACGCAGTACGTTCTGCTGGGGTCCGAAGTCGAGTTGAAGCTTGAAGGCGGCTACGTGGTTTTAGAGCCGCGGGGAAGGCCCAGGTGGCCGCGTCTGGCGCTCATCGCGGGCATCGCCGCACCTGCGGCAGTAGGCGTCGCTACGTGGTTTCTCGCCCCGATGTTTTCCACAATTTTTTATTGCCACTATTCTTACTCTGCTTAGATATGTTGGAGATTAGGGGTCTGGTGGTGGGGTACGACAAGCCGTTGATTAGGCCTCTGGATTTGAGGCTGGGCGGTGGGGAGTCAGCTGTGTTTTTTGGGCCAAACGGAGTGGGGAAGACCACGTTGGCCAAGACCGTCGCCTCCTTGCTTAGGCCCCTCGGCGGGTCTGTGCTGTTGGACGGAGTGCCTACTCACAAGACCAGGGGCCGCATATTCTACCTCTCCGAGGCTATCGAGGTGCCGGAGAGGGTCAAGGCGGCCGACTACGTGGAGGCGCTGGCGTCGTTCTACGGCGCCGCCGATTCGGCCCGGGATCTTCTAGACGTGGTGGGGGTGCCCGGCCGGCTTCCGCTGGGCAAGATGTCCCAAGGCATGAGGCGCCTCGTCCAGCTGGCCGCGGCCATGGCCGTCCTGCCCAAGGTGGGTCTCGCCGTCTTGGACGACCCGTACGTCAGCGTCGCCCCCGACAAGGCGGCTGAGGTCCACCTGGAGCTGTTGGGGAGGGCGAAGAACACCGTTTTGATCCTTACGGCGCGGATCCCGCTGGAGGCCTCGATGCAGATAGACTTCCTCAAGCTTAAGCCGTGAGGTGGCTTCTCAGCGCTTTGTTTATGGCGGTTTGGACCTTCGCTGATGTTTTGCTGAACGAAGCCGCGTTGCGGCAGGCCCTCGCCGAGGAGATATTGAGGAGTGCGCAGTCGATCGGGGCGCCGGTCCTCTTGGATCAATCCGTCGACGTGTCTTGGCGGTTCTTCTTAATATCGGCGCCTTTTACGGCGTTTTTCATACAGCTGGCGGTCTACGGGGCTTGGAGCTCGGCGTATAGGCTCGGCGGCTGCCGCAGAGGCTTCGCCGCGGCTTTAGCAGTCGTCGCTACGCTGACCGCGGTTCTATGGCTCTACGGCCTGCATGTAGTATTTATCATGGGCTACATCCCCATCGAACAGCCCTTGATGTACTTCACGGTAAACGCCGGACTTGCCTTCATCAAGTACTCCGAATGCGCCCGACCGCCAGCCCCAGCGCCGGGATAAGCCGCCGGAGCACCCAGGCGCGGCTCACCGATGTTCAGCGCCTCAGACACCGCGCCGCGCCCATACACCGCACACAGACGGCAACCAACACCGCGGCGGAGCGCGGAAGAACCTCAAAGAGGCGGAAGCAGTTGTTTAAGGCGATTAAAGCGACGATGCTAAAGTCCACACCAGCGCCGGGAGCAACACGGCGAATAGGGAAAGCGCAGAGACAGCCGCCGCCACCGCGGCGTCTTTCGCCTTGCCAAACATAGCCCAGGAGAAGAGGAATGACGTAAACACGCCCAGCAACGGGTGGAGGACGGCGCCTACGACGAAGGAAGAGAAGAGGAAATCCCCACGTCTATGCCAAAGAGCCGGCGCGTAACACGCCGAGAGCCCACCGAAGCACCAAAGTAAACACCAAGGCGGAGCCTCTGGCAACAGCCGCGGCGAAGTCGGAGAGGTTAAATGTATCAGCTATGTAAAGTGTAGAGTATAAACGTAAACACGATGGTAGAAAAGACGAAACCGCGTGTGAGGCATCCGGTGGCTTTTGCGCCGTTTTCTATACGCTCAAGCGCCGCCGGCAGTGAAACCTCCTCCCTCCGGTAAGCTCTAAACTCTGCTACGTATTTAAGAAGTATCAGAGTCAAGCTGGCGGAGATCAACAGAGCCGTTATGATTTCGCCGTACATATGCAACAAGGAGACGACCCGCGTAGAGATCTAGATGGAGACGCCATATAGGCGGTGAGAGGCGGGTCCGCGTATTCCCTCAAGGAGTTGATTGCCGCGTTTTGACGAGCTCCAGCAACAGCTTTTGGATCTCCAGGAGAGTGGTCTGGAGGGCGTCAATCCTCTTGGCCAAATCATCTACTCTCTTAGCCAAGTCGTCGATTCTTTTGTTTGTTTCATCAATTCTGGCGGAGAGACTCCTCGCCAAGTCGTCAATCCTCTTGTTTGTCTCGTCTATCCGCGCAGATAGGCTTCTGCTTATCTCATCTATTCTCCTGTTCGTCTCGTCTATCCGCGCCGAAAGCGACTTCGCAACCTCGTCTATACGCGTAGATAAGCTCTTCACCACGTCGTCTATGCGTTGGTTTGTTTGGTCTATCCTCTTGTTTGTTTCGTCTATTCTGCTGTCTAGTCTTGCGATTTCGGCTCTTATTTCTTTCAAGTCGCCTACTATGGTGCCGAGGTAGAGGACGAGGAGGTCTTCAGTAGAAAGCTTCTTACCCTCCCTGATCTTGCCTAAGACATGCTCCACCGCCATCTTAAGCGCGTCGTAAGCAATGCTGGAGGCATCAGCCACAAAACCACCTCCATCCAAGTATAAAAACGTTGCGCATAACAACCCCTCGGGCCGGGGGGTTGAAATTTTGGTATTCTATAGCAGATCCAACCGGCTCAGCCCAGAAACCGGCAAATCTGGCAAGCCTCAACGCTTTAAGCCCCCGTCTTCCCAGCCACATGCTCAACCGCTGTCCTCCAAGTTGCCTTTGCCACACATCCTTCAAGGCGACATCAGATCCCAGGTCGGCGCTCAACACACCTATCTACCCAGCCTCAGTGCCTTGCGCCCGCTGGCGGTCTGCAGGTATAGCCTGCCTTCGGCGTCTTGGGTTCAGGTAGAGTCGGGCCCTCTATCCGCGGTTCTCATATAGCGGGGCGGAGTCTGCAGGGAGTATCGGCTCTACGCGGAGTCCCGCGCCATCTCCGTCTAGGTGAGGGCTGACAACCCCATCGTGATGGTCGAGGCGTAGGGTTCGTGATCGAGGGAGAGATGTGCTTATCCGAGTGGTATAAACCGCGGGACTCCACTTCGTGGATAGCCACGACTCCATCTAGACGTCGCGTTGGCGAGACGCGGCGTTAAGACCGTCTATGTGGGATCCATGGGCGGCCCAAGGCGGCGAAGAAGGGGACGTATTTGAGCTGTTTGGCACGCCGCATCTCCACACGCGACTCGGCGTCCGGCACCAGGCCACCTCTACCAGGAGGAGTTGAAAAGTGGTTATATACATCAAAGGCTAGGTCCTCGACGGCGGGACTCTCGAAGTGCCCACGTTGGGCTATCAATTACTTGCGTATAGGTCTGCATGTGTGTGATTTGGCATCAACTAATTTATAGAGGCCGTATTTCTCATGGAGGTTAGGAAGATTGTGAGGCTTAGGGGGTCTTACCTCGTCTATTTGCCGAAGCGCGTCGCCTCCTCTTTTGTCTCTGAGGAGGTTGTGGTCTTTTGGGAGGGCGACTTCGTAGGCGTGTCTCCTGCGGCTCTCCGCAGGGCGGCGGTGGACGTGGGGCTTCCGCAGGTCGTCGTGGCTGGATACGCTGTTGGGCTTGACGAGCTTGAGCTGGCGGCGGCCGGTGAGGCGGTGGTTGAGGCGGCAGGAAAGGTGGGCGCCGTGTTGGAGAAGGCGGGCGGCGTCTACAGAATTCGTTACGTGGACAGGTTTATGGACAAGGAGGAAGTGGTGGGGCGGATGCTGTCGGCGCTTGTGTACGTGCTGGAAGGCCTCGCCAAGGGCACCGCCACCCGAGCCACCGTCCAAGTTGCCGACGACGAGACAGACGTCCTCAGGCTCACCATAAACCGCCTCTGCACCAAGACCCCCACCCCCAAATGCACCTTCTACATACAGCTAGCCCGCTACTACGAAAGGGCCGTGGACCACGTGAGGGAGCTCTACGCCGAGAGGCCGCCGCAGGCCCTCTGGGCCCTTCTGTGGGAAGCCGCCCAGGAGTTGCACAAGATACATCAAAACCGGCAGACAGCCGCCGTAGCCCAGTACCTCTCCACCATGGCATCGAGGCGGTTCGCCGCCATGCAACAGACCCGCCAAGAACACCAGTCCATACACGCCGTAAGGACACTAGATTACCTGGAAAACGCCGCCGAGGTCTACCTAGACATGGCAATATACGGCACTCAAAACAAATCCCCCCTACAAAACACCCACACCTCCCCCACACCGAGACGTAGCCGTAGAAAAACCTGACCTCCTCCCCGCCCTAAAGGGCGAGGCTTTCCATGTAAAGCCCCACCGCCGGCAGACACGCCGCCAACATAGACGCGTCTAGAGCGACGTGAAAGACGTGGGGCTGGCTCTTCAGACATCGCCGATGCCGCCCCACGCCTCAGCTCACACGGCTTACATCCGCTACAGTCTCCGCCGTTGCTAGAAAAACCGGTTGATGAAAAAGCCCGTGGTTGGTAGAAGCAGTTACAGCAACCCGGCTTTTTTGCTCTCCTCCATTAATAACTTCTGCATCTGGGTTGCGGCTGCCTCCGGCGTCAGCTGGCCCAGCACGACCTTGTTGACTGTGGTGTTGAGGTCTGACTCAAGCTTCATGTATATGGGGCTTGTCCTCGCGGGCATGCCCACCTTGGCGAGTTCTGCAAACATCTTGGCTAGTCTGCTCTTCTGCTGCACCTCCGGGTCTTCATACACGTTTATCCGCGTCGGCGGGAGGCCGGCCTTGAGGTGGGCGTATTTCTGCGCCTCGTAGGAGGTGGCCACCTTTATGTAATCCTTCGCCAGCTCCTTGTTCCTGCTGTAAACCGGCACCGTGTAGTACCACACGCCGGTCTGGCTCACCCGCCTCTTGCCAGGCATGGGCATGAAATATATCTGCCCCACCACCTTGCTGCGGTTGGGGTTGTCCACGTCTTTGACCCAGCCGTTCCAGACGGCGCCCATAGCCACTTCGCCGTTGAGGATGGCGTCGCTGTACTCTGTGAGGGACGACCAGCTGGTGGTTTTGGGGTGGGCGCGTTTGGGCGAGGCTAGGTCCCGCACGATTTTAAGCGCCTCCACCGCCTCAGGCGCGTCTAACATCGGCGTCACTCTGTCCTTGGGGTCGAACATGTAGCCGCCCAGCGACAGGAGGACCGTGGCGTATACGTCCGACACAACCCCATCTGGGTAGTTGCCGGACCAGCCGTAGCTCTTCGGCGCCAGCTTCTGGTTTACTGCCTCCGCTATTCTGAGGACGTCGTCCCAGCTCTTGGGAGGCGACTCGCCGACTTTGTCCAGAATCTCCTTATTGTAAAACATGAAGTTGAAATTGCCTGTGATGGGCATCGCATAGACAGCCCCCTTGTATCTGCCCAGATCCGCAGTGCCTTGGAGGACGCCGGACATGTCCACGTCGCCCAGGGGCTCTAGCCAGCCGTTTACGTAGAACTCGTAGAGCCAAGGCTCGTCAAGATACATGACGTCGTAGTCTGTAGATTTATTCCTCATGGCCAGCACCGCCACCTGGTAGGTGTCGGAATAGCCCTTGCCTATGTAGTTGAACTCCACCGGCGGCCTCTTGCTGTTGTAGTACTCCATCAAGGCCTTGTTTATCTCCTGGTGGTAGGCAGACCGCGCCAAGATGGTGAGCCTCCGGGGCTGATTCGCCGTCTGTGGAGCGGTCTGCGTTCGGGTAGCGGTTTGCGTGGCCGTGGAGGACGTCTGTTGCCACGCGTATATGATTCCTCCGGCGGCGAGGGCCGCCACGCCGCCCGCCGCTAGATACAGCATTTGTCTTCTTGTTATTTTTTGAGCCATGGCGGGCGGAAGCTCCGGAGAGTAAAGCATTGTTCATATGCAGGCTGTGGGCGTCTGGCGAACCCGCCCGCTGGAGTCTGTCACTTTTTCACAGCCTCATCTCCACACGTCCAAGGCGGGTTTATGCGGCGTTCGCGGCCTTTCATATGAATAATGGTTATACGGCCGCATGTTCCGCTGGGCATGGTGGTGATCTTGAGGAACGGCAGGTGAGGCGGTGGTTAAGGCGGCTGGGAAGGTGGGCGCCGTGGTGGAGAAGGCGGGCGGCGTCTACAGAATTAGTTACGTGGACAGGTTTATGGACAAAGAGGTGGTGGGGCGGATGCTATCGGCGCTTACATATCTGCTGGTCCGCGGTGAAGGTGAGCTACTTCTACACCGGATATGAAGCCACTCTGCCGTTGGCGGCGTATATTTACTTCAGTTCGCTCGACTTCACAGGCTTGACGCAGAACCGTACCTCATTGCCACCTGTGAAGTATGCACGGAATTGTCTGAAGCGGATGTACCTATCGCAGTGACGTGGAGAAAGCGATAGACGCCATTGTCCAGCGGCTTCTTGTGTTGCTGAGCAGAAGATGCGTCACCGCGCTGGGTCTTTAGTGGACCAGACACCGTCGCAGAAGCGTGTTAAACAAGCGTTCCCACTTCTTAGACAGGTGCTGTTGGAACCCTGTTTTAGAGAACTAAAGACTCGTCTTAGGCGGGAGGAGGACGAGCTGTAGAGTAGCTTTGTTGGGGTGGATGGATTTCGTGGCGAGGACACACGGCGGAGAGCTTTATCGGCAATTCAGGGAGCTTCTACCTGGGGCCCTGGGTCTCAGAAGGCCCGACGGCTCGATTCTCATAAACTGCAGAGAGAAACTGATGTGCGACGAGCCTTTGCTCTGCCTAAAGGCGTACCTCTTTTGTAAAAAGAGGTGGATGGAGGAAAAGCTTAGGTCGCTGGCCGCGGGGACACCCTACGCTGAGGTGGCGAGGGTTCTCTTGGGCGAGGGGCACATACTTGGGGTGTGCGGAGGGCGGTCCGAGATCTGTGCGATAAAGTGTTGAAATGGAGATGTTAATCGGCGGCTGGCGCCATGCCTCCTGGAGGCGTGTGTCGTTTTGGCGTGGATGTGTGGGGGTGGGGTGTAAGTTTCTAAGTTCTGTGGTGGTTTTTAAGGCGGAGTTAGATAGTGGGTATGGGCAGATCTGCGGTTGCTGTGGATGTGGGGAAGGTGGAGACTCCGCCTTCTCTTGCTTTACGTATGGTGGAGAAGTTGTTTGGTGGGGGTTCTCCGCCTGTGGGGTCGCGGGTTCTCGACGCGGGGTGCGGGAGGGGTGTCTTTGTGGAGGCGTTGTTATCTTATCTAGGGGGCCGCGGCGGCGTGTTGCCGGAGGTGGTGTGTGTGGAGAAGGATGGGGGGCTTGCGGAGGTGGCGCGTAGGCGGTTTGGGGGCGTGGCGCGGGTTGTGGTCGGCGACTTTCTGCTTATGGGGGCGGAGGAGCTGGGGGGTCTCTTCGACTTCGTGATCAGCAACCCGCCGTATGTGTCGTACGAGAGGATTAGCCCGGAGCTGAGGGCTACCTATAGGAGGCTGTTTTCCGTGGCCCGCGGGCGTTTTGACCTCTATATGCTTTTCTTCGAGAAGGCGCTTTCTCTGCTGAGGCCCGGGGGTAGGCTGGTCTTCATCACGCCGGAGAAGTACCTCTACGTGCAGTCCGCCGAGGCGCTTCGGAGGCTTTTGGCCGGGTACGCCGTGGAGGAGCTGGAGTTTGTGGACGAGAGGGCTTTCGGGGACGTCTTGGCCTACCCGCTGATTACTGTGGTGCGCAAGGCGCCACCTTCGGGACCCACCATAGTTACTCTGCGAGACGGCCGGAAGGTGGAGGTACAGCTCCCGCGGGACGGGGCGCCGTGGCTCCCGGCCATTTTGGCGGGAGAGGCGCCGCGGGTCGGCGGTTGCGTGAAGCTGGGGCTTCTGGCGGAGCGGGTGAGCGCGGGGGTGGCCACCGGCAGAGATGAGGTCTTCGTCGTGCCGCGTGAGGCCGTCCCCCAGGAGCTGAGGGCCTTTGCCTACCCCACGGTGAGCGGGAGGGAGCTCTCGCTGTTTACGCCGGGGGGCGAGCTGGACTACGCGAAGCTTCGCCACGTGATGCTGGTGCCGTACGGCCGGGACGGGAGACTGCTGGACGAGAGCAAGGCGGGGCCTCTGCTGGCGTATCTCTCCCGGTTTAGGCGGGTGCTTGAGGAAAGGTATGTCGTGCGGAGGGAGGGGAAGCCTTGGTATGCCTTCCACGAGGATCCGCCCATGCCCCAGCTCCTCAGGCCTAAGATTCTTTGGCCCGACGTGGCGAAGACGCCGGCGTTCTACGTAGACGCCGTGGGGCAGGTGGTGCCCCGCCACAGCGTGTATTACTTGGTGCCCAGGAACCGGCGGCTACTGCGGCCGCTGGCGGAGTTCCTCAACGGCGAAGCCATCAGGAGGTGGATCACGGCCCACGCGCAGAGAGCCGCCAGTGGCTACCTCAGACTCCAGTCCCACGTGATTAAGGAACTCTGCGTGCCTAAAGATATATTAAATACCGCCGACGCGGCGTCATGGACGTAGAGGAGTTTCTGAAGAAGATCCCGCGGCCGTCTGTGGAGGACATCCCAGAGCTGTATAGGGAGCTTGACGAGATGACTAGGCGTATTGCTGAGATCCTCACAGCCTCTAGTCTCTACAACGCCGGAACTCAGGAGGTGGATTTCGGAGAGGCCGCCTCGGAAGACCTCGTGGAGATGATAAGCAAAGAACCGGAGGTCATGGTGCCGTTCTTCGTCATGATCACCGGCCTTTCCCACAGGGAGCTCAAGCGACGCGGGCTGGGGAGCGTGTATTCGCTGAGAAGCGCAAGAAACCGCGAGAAGCTTAGGCCATTTGCAGACCTTGTGAGGAGTCTCTTGGCGCATCCGCTTAGGCTCGAAACCGTCTTATACAAGTTCTATAAGAACTGGGAGGAGCACCAGAGGCGGCATTGGCGGGGGCGTAGAGCCGAAAACGAAGTATGTGGGGCTGTAAAGTCACGTTGCGGAAACGCGGGGAAATACGTGCTTCTGTGCGGTGGTAAGAGGCGGGAGATAGACTGCGCGGTGCCGCGGGATAAGCCAGTCGTGGCTATCAACGTCAGGGTGGGCGTGGGGGAGGACCGCGCCAAGCGGATAAAGGAATTCGCCACAGAACTCAAGGAGGTGAAAGAATGTGGCGTTAAGCATTTTGTCGTTGTGTATTTCGTGCCGGAGCACGAGAAGAACAAGCTTGAGGAGATAAGAGCCGAATTCATGAGAGAGGCGCCTTTTGACTTGGTGGTCCTGACTAGAGAGGAGTTGGGGTTGCTGGCCGAGAAGCTTAGAGAGTGGGACGTACCTGGTTGCGTGTAGCGGCGGCACGTAGGCATTTAACGCGGCGGCGCTAGGCGAGGCACACGGCTGTGCCTGTCTCCAGGGCGACACCTATTTATCTTGGCCGTTTTATGTCGATATGCGGCTTCTGCTTTTGGTCGTCCTGGCGCTTGCGGCTGTTGCGCTTGGGGCCACGTATGAGCCGCATGGGGGGTGCGACTACGATTTCGGCGCCGGCAACGGCACAGCATATCTTGTCGTGAATAATCCCTACAATCTCATGTTTCCTCTTAACATCATCTACCATAGTGGCAAGCACAACCACTCGGAGGGTCTGAACATCTCGAGTACTAGAGTTATTGTGTTCTGCGGCTTGGGGCACGGCTGGCTGTATATACAGCAAAATGCATCGCAGTTGAGGAGTCCGCTGGCGTGGTATCCTCTTGCGGTACCTAGGTACGTAGTTTTGCGGGCCGGCGACTCGGCCACCATGTCTGTGACTACTCTATTTGCGCCGGCAGCAACCATCGCAACCGCTTTTCTTCTCCTTATAGCTATAAAGTTGAGACCAGGATAAGACGATCAGCAGTCTACGCACTGCCTGATGCGTTAAGAGACGCGGATGTCAGGAGACTTGCATCTGACGTAGGGGGAATTGTGTCTGTTGTATTGCTCGTGGTATTTGTACTCTTTATCCAACTCTTAATCGCTATACTGGCACTTGAATCCACTCCGTCGCGCGAATCGCTTTTGCTTAATGTTCTAGAACGGATAAGAAGTTTATTATCATTTGTTATTGGCCATGTTGATGATGTTTGTAGTCATCTAATCTTGGAGATAACAGCCTTATTAGGTTTGTATATGACATCATCGTTGGGAGGTTTCTATTTGTCTTTTCGTAGAGGATTATGGACCTCCAATTTTCTATTAGTTACTTTTTCTTTGAATATCATAGTATTTGTTGCATTTTTAAAATCAATTTTGTTTTTTATATTATTGATTTTATCTGTTACTGTGCTACTGACCTCTAGTGTTATTCTTCTTTCATTTTACAATTTGTTCATGACCTTCTTTCTCTCTGCCTATGGAATTGCAGCATTCATTTACTATGATGCAAACTTTGGACGTCCAATAACTTGGAGCCTTCCGTTGCAAATACCGGCTATAATCCCTGAAAGCTGGATTGTCATCTTCCCAGTTATCGCAACAATTGCAATATTTACACTCCTCTATGCTATTATAGCAACTCATCGCTTAACTAGGGGCACGCATACTGTAATGTCACACTCAACACTTTGGCCTCCTCTGTGGTGGTGGTTTGGGCTGGGGGTCTTTGCCTTGGATGAGTTGGAGGCGCGCAGTCTACTACATAGGCTATCTGCCAGCTACACAGTTGTGGTTGAGCTATCTCGGGGTGAGAAAGCGATTGTGGTCTCGGCCGGTCTCTACGGCATGTACCTCTGTAGGTTAGGAGGGGAGGGCGTTGTCTGTAATGATGTCGAGTGGGTGAGATATGGCGAGGTGAAGTTCAAAATCTCCAGAGTAATCAAGAGGAGCGGGTCTGGCGTGTTGTAGTCAGATTTGTTCGACATATATCATGAGCAGGTCTGGTCTTGCTCATTTTCTCGGTTTTATATTCAGATTTTATTGTGTTATTCGATGTGTATCTTACAGCTTTTGCTGTCTCGTTTCTCCTACGGGCTAGTTGTCTGCCGTGGGCGAAGGCGAAGGCGGCGCCGCTGGGCCACGCGTTAATGATTCGGGATGGGACTGTGTGGTGGGAGTGCCGCCTTATGTGGAGAACGTGAGGAGCCGTCTCCAGCGTTATCTCTGCGGGCCCGCTTGTCCGCCGGTGCGGGTTGTTGGCGGGGAGGGGATTGCAGTGGGCGTCTTGGATCTTCAGAAGCGTCGGTATAATTACGTAGTGGATTCCTCCCGCTGACGTCGGCAGTCCGCCTTTCTGAATACTTGGCGTAGCTAAGGCGTCATAGGTTGGGTATGCGGCGCGGCTAGTGATGGTGCGCCAGATGGCGACTACGGCCTTGTTGCTTGTTCATTTTCTGACTCCCCACGTTTTGGAGGATGTGGCTGTGGTGGTGTGGGGTCTTGTGCCGTTTGGAGTTTTGGAGTGAACCGGCGCCAGACGGGCAAGAGGGTTGCAGGGCCTGCGCCTACGGCGTGTGTGTAGCTTGCGGGCGGCGAGGGGGCGGGCGGGTTGCGTGGGGCGTAGTCCTCGGCTGTGGGTTTTGCGCCGTGGTTGGGCTATTTATGGCATAGACATATAAATTCAATATTATGATATGTCTGTGGGTGGGTGTGTTGGCGTTGGGGAGTATGGGGTGAGGGATGTCGTCATGTTTCTACTTAAGTTGCTGGGGGGTAGGGTGTACAGCGTGAAGAAGTTGATGAAGTTGGTCTTCTTGGCGCAGTACGACGTGGACGTGGAGGGGCGTGTCGTCTATGAGTATAGGTACGGCGGCCGCCCCCTGGCTAGGGCCGACTTCTACATCTGGTCGTTTGGGCCTATGAGCAACGAGGTGTATGATGCTCTTGAGTCTGGGGATTTTGACTTGGTGTCGGGCGAGCTTGGCCTTGAGATATACTACGCTGGCCCCGAGCCTCAGTTGCCCCGGCCGGTGGCGGCTCGGCTCTCCGACGTGGCGGCTAAGTACGGCGGCTGGAAGCCCTGGCAACTGGAGCGGTACGTAAATCAGCTGCTGGGCTTGGACATCCCCGAGAAGAAGTCGGACTACATGGGGGTGTGGCTTAACAGCTATCTACGCGTCGAAGGGTACAGCCTCGTGCCGAAGGAGTTGCATGGGTGAGTTGTTGCAGTTTCTGAATTTTCGGCGGCTTTGAGATAAGACGGCGTCTTGCATGAGCTGTACAGCAGGTTGTTGCAGGTATCGGCGGAGGTCTTTGAGGATTCTGAAGCAGGCATACGGGGGGCTGATGCGCCGGTGAACCCGCTGGGAAATGCGATTGTTGCTTGCTACGCCTTGGGGAGGTGCTACGTCGTCGTCCTCGAACCTGGAGTCACGGTGCGTGACACGACGTTTATTCTCGTCGTCGCCTTTAGGATGGGCGACGATGCGTTGATAATTCTGGGGGTTAAGTTGCGCAGGTGGGACGTAGACATTCCGGGGACTCAGGTGGACGAGATGTATGCCCTAGGCTTCCACATCTCTCTACTTAAGAGGGGAATCCGCATAGGCGTTCTGCATATCTATACCTCACGTCAGCCGCCTGTGCTGGCGAATAGGTGGACGGCTGACGGGGATGCATGAAGGCCGCAGTGGACAGTCCTCGGCAACGCTGACATTAGCCGATGTTGCGGAGGCTCGCCGACCTCCTACAGCGTGCCGATTAACGCCGCGTCTTGAGCTTATTGAGGAGCTGGTCTATAGCGTTGTCTGCATGCGTAGAGGCTTCTCGCGGATCCGGCGGCAGATGGGCAAACTACGTGGATCGCAGATGTCTCTCATTAGAGCGGAGACGTGCCGCATGAACGCGGCATATGCTTTGAGTCTCTGCGTTGCGGGGCTCCGCGGACAGTTGAGGAAATTGCCCTTTTGCGTCTGCATGCTACGCCGGCTTGGGCCGAGCTCTTCCCGTGGTTCATCTTGGCTGGGTGGCCTGATCTGGGGACATGTTTCCCGATCTCAAATCCTCAGAGTTCGAGGATCCAGACTTCGCTTTTTACGCGTGGGCAGACAAGCCTTAGTTATTGCCGCGTTGCGCCTGGGTGGTACCCGTTGGTCTGATGCGGCATTTGCATCTGTCTATCGATATACCCGCTTAATCTCGTTGCTGGGATTGCGGCGGCTTAAGCCCTCGCGGATGCCGTGTACCCGATGGTGGTAATTTAATGCGTAGTCTTCATCAAGCCCCTTGCCGGCCTCAGCTTCCTCTTAAATGGGTCGAGCACTAGGCTGAATATCTCCAGGGTGACGGCGCCGAGCAGGTTTTCGTCTTCGCTCTCGCCGAGTACCACGGGCGTGTGCCACTCGCCGTAGCCCGGCAGTTCGAGTAAAGCCTCGGAAATCGCCCTCTTAATCACGGCGCCGTCGGCCGACACAAACTCCACCTCCCCCATCGGCTTCAGCCCCAGCTCCTCCCAAACACTCTTGGTCAGCACCGTGTACGTGGCACCTGAGTCGACTAGGAACCTAACCCTGACGCCTTTCCCGCCGTGTTTGACCACGCCGTCTACATAAACAAGACCCATCACTAATACTGCTTTGAATTTTAGACGTTGCGATCTTGCTCTCTCTGGTCTCGTCCGCCTACTGCGAGGACTGCGTCCGTCATCCTATCTCCATACGTGCTTGGTTTACCGTAATGCCTGTACGCCTGTGTTGCCGTGTCCTCTTCAATGCCTATGTGGTGTGTGGTTCTGGTTGTCGGCGTCTTGGTGGGTTGTATGGGTGCTATGAGCAATGTTTATATGTGGCAGTTATCTTGGTATGTGTATGAATGTATAGCGGCGGAGGGTCTCAGGCGGCGCTTTGGTAGCGTGGTGGCTCTTGACGGGGTCTCGTTTGAGGTGTCTTGTGGCGGCGCGGTGGCGCTTCTGGGCCCCAACGGCGCTGGGAAGTCCACGTTGTTGAGGATACTGGCGGGGCTTCTGAGGCCCGACGCCGGCGTGGCGAGGGTGTGTGGCTACGACGTCCAGCGCCAGCCTAGAGAGGCCAAGGCTTGCATGGGCTACCTGCCGGATGACCCCTCGCCTTTTTTGGATCTCTCCGTTAGGGAGAATTTAGAGTACGTGGCGGCCCTCCGCGGCCTCGACGGTTCGGCTGTGGACTGGGCCATAGAGGCCTTGGGCCTTGGCGACATCGAGGACCGGCTGGCTTCTTCGCTTTCTAGGGGGAAGAGGCAGAGGCTGGCCCTCGCCCTGGCCATAATACACAGGCCTAGGGTGCTTCTGCTGGACGAGCCTTTGAACTACCTCGACATACCTACCCAGGAGT
>Ga0326762_1000185_pt1 | contig 33944 bp, 40 predicted proteins | sample NORPS_S_FD_207669 | JGI IMG/M metagenome (GOLD analysis project Ga0326762, IMG submission 207669) | Hot spring sediment microbial communities from Norris Geyser Basin, Yellowstone National Park, WY, United States - NOR.PS_S | ecosystem: Environmental > Aquatic > Thermal springs > Near-boiling...
CACCCCTGTCTAGGTCTAGCAGTAGTGGGGCTCCGGTATCTCCTCTCCTAGCCTCGTTTTGTATCCTTAGCACGGTCATTGGTAGCCATTGTCTTGTAAACCATCTCTTAGGCCTGGTCCCGAACTCCAGGTCGAAGCTCCTCTTGTACAGCATTGTGCACGTTGTTCTTGGTAGATCCTCAGGGCATATCCCTAGCTCCCTGTACCTGTATGCTAGGTTTGTTAGAGCCTGTAATCTCGCTATATCACAGTCAACTTCTGGTATTTTTACTACAATAGATCTCCTCGCAATCATCCACTATCACCAGTACTGTAACCCTCCTACCATGAAACCTAGCTATCTTAGGCTGGTAACGCCTACTAACGTATATACCGTAGTCGTAGGCTGAAGTCTTAGCAATAGCACCCTCAACCCTAACAATACAACTCAAACCCAAACCACCTCACCCCCAATAAAAACTAACAGGAAAACCTTATAAAGTTAACAGCATAAAAAGATATAAACCCCAGTTAAAATACAAGTACACGGTGCCTAGGGGGTCGTAGCCCCCTAGGCAGGCGGGCCCCCGCCAGCTGAAAAGTGATGCCCCAAGCATGGGGATCCGATTGAGGGGATGAGGAGTGCGCGTCCGAGCGGAAAACCGACAAACCGCTCGGGGAGGCCTAGCATAAAGCTAGGCCTCTGGGGATGCGGGGAGGGGGTCACAGGCTTGGTAGGCGTAGGAATGCCATAATCGTCGTTGACGAGATTAGAGCCGATAGCCCCGGTAGGCTGTCGGAGTTTAGGGGGTGGCTTGAAGATTACTCAAACCAGCTCAGATACGATGACCATGGGTTCTGGAGGGATAAGGGTGGTAGTATCGCAGTTGTAGTTCTAACGAGTGATGCTATGGTCAAGGAGGTTAGGAGTAGGGTTGGATCCAAGGTTAACTGGGCTTACATGTGGAACCTGGACCCCGGGAGTTTAGGGTGGCTAGCGAGGAGGTTGAACATAGACGTTGACGTTAATACATTGTGGAGGCTAACCGGTGGTAATCCTAGAGCTCTAGGAGGATAAGGGTGGATGGGCTGAGGAAGTGGGTTGAGGAGGAGGTTCTAGCAGTGGTACAAGAGCTCCTAGACGAGGCTAGGAGGGAGCTCGGGGAAAGGCTGTGGGATGCGTTGAGGGTAGCAGTGGAGGACTTGGATGAAGCGGACTATAGTTTGAAACAGTTGATGCTAAGACACAACATAATCCTCTACACCACAGGCTACATGGTCTCAGAGCTACCCAGGGAGAGGTGGATTGGGGGGAGGTACGCCTACCAGATCTCAGCATATTATCACGCATTAAAGCTTATGGTGGAGAAGGCGAACGCTAGGGTTACAGTAGAGGAGCTCCTAGAGGCAACCCGGTAGGATGGCGTAGGGGTTTAAACTAGCCCACAGGCCGTGGCGGTTTCACAAAACCCTTAATACCCTAACGTGTAACCGTACAATAACGGGGTAGGGTTTGAGGCCGAGGATAGGCCACATATACAGGCTTAGACGTGGGAGGATAGGCCACATATACCCCTTGAGGAGGGCCGGTTATGGCGGTGAGGGTGAGGTTAAAACTTAAATCTAGGATCTCAGGCGAGGTTGTGGAGACTGTAGCCCTGGTTAACACAGGGTTTGAGACGGAGTCACCACAACTCCTAATACCACTAGCTCTAGCTAGGAGGCTTAGCTTACACCCACCACCACCTACAGCTACAATAGCTGAGCTCGGCACCGCAGGCGGCCCTGTGAGGATGTTCATTGTAAGGGATGCACTTGAAGTATGGGTTGTAGCAGGCGATAGAAGCGTAGGCCCTAGGGTGGCTGACGCACTGATATCCGGGGTTGAGGAGGAGGTTCTGATAAACGATAAGCTAATGGAGGAGCTAGGCATAGTCGTAGTGGCAGCTGGCTCGGGGAAGTGGAGGTTTATAGACGATCCAGTTGACAGGATTAGGGTCACAGAGAAACCACAGTACTGGTCTTAACTGCTATATTTAAGTTAAACTTAACCCAGTCAACCTTACTGTATGCTACCTAATCATCAATGCTACCTCCTCTAGTACGGTTGAAAATGAGGGTTCCCTAGACGGTAACACATTATCTCCTACATGTTTATGATGGGGGAATGTTGCGATATTCCTATGATGCGGAGCGTTATCATATCTGAACACCGTGTTCCCCTCAGCATCCTCATAATGGTATCTGTACTTAAGTTTTATGGGGATGTTGTTGATTATCCTGATGTATTCAAGGAAGTGGAGTCTAGATCCGTCAATGAAGATAATGGTACCTCTAATGAACCCCTCGTTTAATGTAACCTCGAATTCCTCGAGCCCCGCAACGGCTATGATGTCATCATAGGAGGTTATTAACTCCCTTGTAGCTTCTATGTACTCGTTAAAGTTCTTGTATCTTCGACTCGACAATCTTCATTCTCTCCTCAACACTCCTTAATGCTTGGAGGAAGCTCCACCATAGGAAGAACTCCTCATCATCACCTAGCTCTCCTGACTCAAACTTCTCCAGGAACTCCTCCGACTTCATGTTGAAACGTTTCTCGAAATCCTCAACTCTACTCTTTAGAATTCTAGCCTTAACGCGGAGTAGTGCTCTCTCCCTCTGCAAAGCTTCCACTATAATTGAAGACATGAGATTACACCGCTTAGTGGAGCTCCTCAATGTTTATATCTCCTTATGGTCTTTATAAGCGTTTGCACTGTACATGGATGTGGGTATGGGAAGTCTGAGCTTTGGCTTCCTCCTACTGTGGGTTGTTGTGATACTTGTTGTGGGGTTTTTGCCCCCGCTGTTAGCAGAGTTTCCTCTTGTATTTTAGCATTTCCCCGTATACGGGGTCTCTTAGCTCGTCCTCTCTAAGTACCACCACGTCTAGGGGCACCCTTGCCCTCCTCGTTAGCCTCACCTTCTCAACAACATCCAGGGGGTCTATCTCACCACCTATAACCAGTACTATGTCGTAGTCACTATAGGGCATACTATCACCTCTAGCTCTCGACCCGACCAGGTACACCTCCTTGGCTAGACCACTCCTACAAAGCTCCTCTACGAATACCCTGAAGTCTTCCTCCATCCTAGACACTCTATCCCTCATCAACCTGTAGAACCTAGCTCTTAGCTCCTCCCGCAACACTTCTCATCCAGCTTATAATGGTTTTAGCTGAGTCAACACACCTCCTACCACGGCTAGCTGTGTACCTCAAACTACGCCTTCCAGGGTACCTTGAGAGCGTATAGTGGGGGGTTAGGAGCTCCGATGCAACTGTAACCTCCTCAGGCACCTTGAAACTTAAGCCTGCTAGCACGTCAACCAGCTCCGTGAGATCATAGGTGTACGGGTGAGAGCCTGTTAGAGTTACAATGAGAGCCTTGAGGTATAGCTCTGAGGCCTGGTGAGCTTCAAAACATGCAAGCCAGTAGACACCCTCACCTAGGTGTCTCTCAGCGTTAACAAGGAACACATCGGCCTTCTCAACCCAGTCAGCTGGTAACTCTAAACCAGACATCTCTAATCACACCATCTCATCCCATATGACCTAGAGGGCTCTCACATTACACCATAGTCCTGGAGAGGTTTAAAACCTAGTCCTCCGTCTCGCCTAGGTTCCTGAAGCCTTGTGCTAGGAATATCCAGTTTAACACCATGGATATAGAGGATATGAAGGCTAGTGGGAGTGCTATTATGGCGATAGGTATTGTTATTAAGGCTAGGGATAGCGTGATGACCGAGAGGCCGTATGCGAAAGCCGCCCTCTCGACCATAGGCTCACCTGATGCCTCGTGGAGCTCCGATAAAGCCCTATACCAGAAGACACCTGATATGACTAAAACAACCACCAAGCCTAACATTAGCGTGAGCGTTAAACGCGCAAACCAAACCCCACCAGGCTCCCCCCGCGAGCCTAGAGCCCCGGCTATCACGAGGAGGAAGATCGTCATGAGTCCTACGAACCCTAAAACTAGGGATATGAGGGAGCTCCAGAAGATACCACCCCGACCATAGTATTTCGATAGAAGGTAGAACGATAGGATGAGCAGAGTGTAGCCCACGAGGTTGAGTAGGGGCGTGAGGAGGATGGCGAGAGGGCCTAGGAATATGCTAGCAGCAATACCCAGGAGGATGGCGATGCAACCCCAGAACCCCAAGCCCTTAGCCATGTCAAAGTCGACCAACAACCAACACCAGGTAACCTACGCAATCTAAAGCCTATAAAAATCACAGCCAAGATCTTCACGATAGCGAGCGACACTACGTTACATAGCATGCGATATGGAATGCCCATGTATTTTATAAAGCTGTGAGCTCCACAACTAACCTGGTGTTAGTGGTGTTAAGAGGGTTACATGTAAGTAATTTTAAGAGCCTTAAGGATGTAAGCATGGAGTTTAAACCATTAACAGTGATCATAGGCCCTAACAGCTCCGGTAAATCTAGCATCCTACAATCAATCCTACTCCTGAAGAAGCTACACTTAAATCAAGGCAATGTAGCCATGCCCGCGTTATTTGACATAGAGGGTTACATAAACATGGGTTCATGGGACCACCTGGTTTTCGATGAAAGTAGCCCTATGAGGTTTAGCCTACTGGTAGGTGGTGACGATATATCATTTCAATACAATGTTAGCATTAGCAGGGATGGGAGGCTTATCTCGGATGGTGTATTGCAGCTTGGAGATGTGGTAATTAAGCTTCCAGGAGTCGCTGTGAACCTACCCTATTCGCAGAGAACTTCTCAAAGTACTAGTATCAATGTTAGGGGTGGTGCTCTCACACTAGGCTGGGACGGCTTTAGGGTTAGCATATCGAGCATTGTTGGATCCGTTCCTGAGAGCTTAAGGGAGGGGTTACTTTTAACTGTAAACGAGTGGCCCAAGAGGGTGTTCTTCGTGTCATCACCTATAGCCATGTACAGGCGTCCAAGCGTATCTATAACACCACAGCAGAGCAGAGAGGGTATCGTTAACTCGTTGAGGAACTCTCTAGTTCCACAGGAGGAGCTCCTACTAGCACTACTAGCTAGTGATGGTAATCTTGAGGATTACGTTGAGAGCCATTTAGAGGAGCTGTTCAAGATAAGGGTTAAAACTAAGGTGGTGCCACCGTATACGGTGGAAGTACGTTCAAGGGTTAGGAGGGGGAGGACGGCCTTAATAGTCAATGAGGGTGGTGGAGTGAATAGGATGGCGGCTCTCTTCACAATCCTAGGTTTAGCTGATAGAGGGTCGACCATATTACTGGAGGAGCCTGAGACAAACCTGCATCCCGCAATTCAGTACAAGCTAGCCGGTATCCTCAGTAGGGTTGTAAGGGAGGAGCGGAAACAGTTGATCATCACAACTCATAGCGAGCACCTGTTACTCGGAGTGCTAAGTAGTGTAGCTAGAGGCGAGCTAAGCTTAAACGACGTAACGGTATACTACATGTACAAGGATGAAAGGGGGGAGAGTAGAGTGGAGAAACTAGAAGTAGACGAGAGTGGGAAGGTTAAGGGAGGTCTACCCGGGTTCTTTGAAGCTGAGGTGGAGGAGCTCCTAGAAATGCTAGCCCCGAAGAGTGTGGCTGTAGGTTGACGGAGAGGAGGTATGTTGTACTAGACCTCTTCGTATTCCACGCTATAGCAGGTGACGATGTAGACCTACTTTCTAAGACCGTCACTGTCCTCCGGCTAATCAAAGATAAGTGTCACACGATTCTATTAACCAGGGAGTTGAAGAACGAGTATTCGGAGCGTGTCAGGGAGATCGAGAAGAGTAAGAGGAAGATCTACGTTGACATCCGCTTACTCAAGTTCGTTAAAAATCTCCTAGCCGATAGGGATAAGGTTGAGGAAGTAGAATACCTTCCCGGAGAGCAAGAGTTAGAGTTTCTTAGAAAGGTGGTTCCGGAGAAGGATCTCCCCATAGTGGGAGCAGCGTTAAGCAAGCCTGCTACCAGTGTTGTTATCATCACGACCGATAAACGTCACCTCGTAGATAACGAGGCGTTGAAAGCGTACCTTAAGAGGGTGAACCCAGGTGTTGAGGTAATCCATTTAGATGAGTACGTTAAGCTCGACCCCTAAGGCGAGGAAGGGCATGTTCGTGTAGCTCATGGAGGGGTTACTTTAACCCATGGTCTTGGGGGAGCCCTCCTAGTTAGAAAATGAGTGGTTCGTGATCGAGGATGTGTCATATTATTACCTTAGCTAGTACTTCTTGTGGCGTACCTGAGGCTATTATTTCTCCTCGCTCTATGTAGTATATTCGCGTGCAGAGTTTAGATGCTAGTATTACGTTGGATTCCGCTACCAGGATTCCTACCCCTTCCCCTGCTATCTCCTTTAACGCTTTCATCAGCCTCTCTACTATTGCCGGTGCTAATCCTTCGAAGAGCTCATCTAGCAACGCGTATTTAGGCTCCACGGCTAGAACTCTCGCTAGTGCTACCATCCTCTTCTCTCCACCACTGAGGTAGTAGCCCTGTCTATCACTAAACCTTCTTATCTCTGGGAGCACGTTGTAAACCTTCTCTAGTACCTCCCTGTACCTATCCATCTTGCCTGAGAGGAGTACAGCTAACCTTATGTTCTCCTCCGCTGTAAGCCACGGGAATACCCTTAGATCCTCCGGCATATAGGATACCCCGTATTTAACCCTAGTGTAGGGTGGCATCCTCGTCACATCTAGGCCGTCGACGTAAACACCTCCCCTCTCAGGCCTATGGAAGCCCATTACCGTCTTCAACGTTGTCGTCTTACCAGCACCGTTAGGCCCTACGAGCCCTACAACCTCCCCTCTCTCGACGTCCAGGCTTACACCTCTTAGGATCTCAACCCCACCTATCCTCACGTGGATTCTGTCAACCCTAAGCATACACACCACCCAGTAGGATCCTTCTAACCTCCTCGTTACCCCTCACGCTAGCCGGATCCCCGTCGGCAAGCACTCTACCCTCATGCATTGCCACAACCCTCCTGGCATACCTAAACACTATGTCCATGTCGTGCTCCACTATGATAGATGAAACCCCTGTTACATCGAAAGCCTTAATCAACCTCTCCATCACAGAGTGTTTATCCTTGGTTGCTACACCACTCGTAGGCTCATCCAGTATTATGAGTGAGGGTTTTAGGGCGAAGGTTAGAGCTACATCCAGTATCTTCCTATCACCCTGGGAGAGCTCCGTGGGGTACTTGCTAGCTACATCTGTTAACTCGAAGACCTCCAGTATTCTCTCGACCTCCTCCACCACATCCCTGTAGGAGGTTAGAGTTCTATAAGCCACCCTACTACGCCCGAGCCTGGACGCCACACTTACAGCTATATTCTCTGCAACCGTGAGGTTATCGAATACAGTTACCAGCTGGAAGCTCCTAGCAATACCCCTCCTAACCCTCTCTGCTAGGCCAAGAGCTGTGACATCCTCCCCCTTGAACAGTATCCTACCCCTATCTGGTTTAAGGTAACCGCTAATCAGGTTCACGAGCGTCGTCTTACCAGCACCGTTAGGCCCTACTATGAAGAGCCTCTCACCCCAGCCTAAGCTGAAGGAGACACCATCGACTGCCCTAACACCGCCAAAGTACTTGTAGACACCATCAACCCTCAGGAGGGCCTCTGCCATACCCCCCACCTTAGCCTAGTCCTCATTAACAAGCTATCAACTAGAGACATTAGCCCCCTTGGTGAGAGTATCATGACGGCTATTATGAGGATGCCTAGGAGTAGGTACCAGTAGATGGTGTAGCCCATGGCTATGGACTCCAGGTACGTGTACACTATGGCTCCCACTATGGGGCCTATGAGGTATGAGGCTCCACCGAGTATCGTCATGAACACTATCTTGCCTGAAACGAACCAGTATGCAAGCTCAGGGCTTACAAGCCTGGTGAGAGGTGCTAGTAGAGCTCCAGCAAGCCCTGTGTACACAGCTGATATGGTGAACGCTATGAGCTTAAGCTGGAGGGTGTCTATGCCTAGAGCTCTAGCCCTAACCTCGTTATCCCTGATAGCCTTCAGCGAGTAGCCTAGAGGGGAGTTTACGATATACCACATCACAATATAGGCTATGGCGGCTATAGCTAGGACGTAGTAGTGGTATATGGTGAGGTACGTTAGGTAGTCGATTCTACCGAGGTCGAAGCCTAGGAGCTCAACCCTACCAATCTTTATACCATCAGTACCGCCTGTAACATGGTAGAATTTCAGGTAGAAACCCCATAGTATCTGCCCAATGGCTAGCATGAATATGGCGAAGAATATCCCCCCGTATCTTAGCACCACAGGGCCTACAGCAAGCGCCAGGGCTGCCGAGGCCACCATGGCTGTCACCAGCATGGGCTCCAGCTCCCTTAAGCCAAGATACTTCATGGTTAAACCTACGGTGTAAGCACCTATGCCTATGAATGTTGCGTGGCCGAAGCTTAGGAGCCCTGTGTAGCCGTAGAGTAGGTTGAAGCCGAGAGCGGCTATAGACCATATGACACCGTAGGTTAGGTATATGGCGTAGCCTGGTGCGATAAACCTTAGGATCGGGTACGCCACCCCAAGTACGGCTACGAGGATGGCGATGGCAGCCAGGCTATTACCGAGCTCCCTCCTAAACGCCTCTACCACCCCCTACCACCCCCTATACCTTCAGGCTTCCAGAGTAGCACTATGACGGCTACGAGGTATAGTACTACGAGCTCCAACTCCGGGAATACTATGAGCGTTAGTGTCCTAAGGCTGCTGACTATAAGAGAGCCTACCACCGCTCCAATGAAGCTACCCAAACCACCTATAACCATGCCCACGAAGGCTATGACGAGGAACTCTGTTGACACACCTAGCTGAACAGAGGCTACAGGTATGTAGAGGGCTCCTCCTAAACCTGCTAGAGCGGACGCCAGGACAATGACTATGACTAGGAATCTCGAAGTGTTTAAGCCTAAGGCCGTAGCCATATGGGGGTCCATTGATGAAGCTCTAAGCACGAGCCCGAAGGCGGTCCTGTAGGTTACATACCATAGTGCTAGAGCGAGGATAGCCGTGAGTAGTATTACATAGAACTTATACACGGGATACCTTAGGCCAGCGATATCTATGAAGCCCATCTGGAAGAATAGATTGTACGCTGAGACCGGATGAGGCCCCCATATTAACTTGAATAAATCCTCGAAGATTATTAGAAGACCGAATGTGACAATAAGCTGGAACGCATCACCCCTACCCTGAGAGTATCTAAGCAAGGGGGTTACAAGTGCTAGGGATACGAGGATCACAAGTATGACCGCGAGCACTAAGGGTAGGACCATTAGGGCTAGTAGGTTCTCACCAAGCCTAGGCACTATGAGGGATGTCGTTATCCAGGCGGTAGCGTACGCTCCGAAGGTGAAGAGGGAGGCGTGGGCTAGATTTACAACCCTTAGGATCCCGTATATCAAGTTCAACCCGGCTATTATGAGGAAGAGGAGGGAGGAGTAGAAAAGAGTGTCCAACACATAGATTGGGAGAGCCATCCTAAACCCCTATAGGCCTTCCAGCTATATTGGTAGGACACCCTCCCTCCAGGTTGCCTTAATCCAGTTGTATGTCATCGTGGGCTCTGTCGGGCCCTCCCAGCCTTCTGGCACGGTAACCCTCTCAATAGGGATCCTTAGTGGGTCTGCTACTATGCTGAAGCCAAGCTTTGGATCAACCCTGCTTATACCGGTTATAGCGTTCTTGTAACCCTGATGTTTGTTTGGAGGTCTAGCTCTAATGCTTAGTATACCTGCAGGGCCTAGTATTGAGGCCCCCTCTAGGAATGGTATAACCTCCTCGGGCTCAGGCCACCTCCCAAGTGCCTGGTATGCTCTCTCAACAGCTGACTTGTACAGGTATACTGATACATAGGCTCCCTCCGAACCGTTCGTTGGATACTCCCCCCACCTCTCATAGTATCTTCTCACGAAATCCCTGTTTAACGGGTATGATTCGTGCTCTGGGTATAGGAAGTAGTAGTTTGCGTGAACACCGGCTATCTGCCCGTCAGGGTAGTCTGATCCAACCATGTGAGGAGCTATACCGTGGCTTATGGTTGACACTACTTTAACCTTCTTGAAAAGCCCGTAGCCCAGGGCTTGCTTGTAGAAGTTGATCCAATCAGCAGCCCATAGTGATGTAGCGAGTACGTCGGCTCCACTTGCAAGTATACTTGTTATGAAGGGTCCGAAGTCTGTTACACCGAAGAGCTTAGGCCAGCCTTCGTATACAATCTCAACCCTATCCTTGCCCAGCACCTTCTCGAAGACAACCTGTATGTGCTGGTAGGCGTTCCTACCGTAGGCGTAGTCGGGGTGTATGTGTGCCACTCTTACCTTATCCTTCTCCATTAGGTTGAAGAACTTTATGGCTCCTAGTGCTGCTGTAACCCCATCAGCCGACTGTATATTCGTTATCCTAAACGTGAACCTCGGGTTTGGAACTACCTTCTCGAATAATATATCAGTGCACCCGTCAGCAAAGAATGTTAAGACCCTGTACTCCTCGGCTATGGGGGCTAAGGCTGGAGTGTTACCAGAGGATATGCAACAGAAGTGCACGTCTATCTTATCAATCGTAATAAGCTTCTCGAACTCAGCCTTAGTAGCGTCAGCGCCAGCCTCATCCCTCTCAACAAACTCAAGCCTCCTCCCTAGTATGCCACCTGCAGCGTTAATCTCCTCAATAGCGAGCCTCGCACCCTTATAGGTTGGATCACCCCAAGCTGCACCACCACCCTTAGTCATGTACTGGAGACCCACCTTCAAAGGAGTGGTTGGAATCCTAGCACCAACCTCAGGAGGCTTAACCTCCTCCCTCCTAGGACCAGCAACGTAGACAGCACCAGCACCGGCAACAGCACCTACAATAAGACCTCCTACAAGACCCTTAATGAAATCCCTCCTAGAAACCAACACCCCGCACCCCGCCGCTCGCTATACTATTGTACTATGAGGAGATCTAATAAACCTTACCTTAGATTCCTTAACAATGTTCCCCTGTCGCCTCTATGGTTTAGCGAGCACTACGTCCATCATGCCTCCTGTATTCTTAGTGGAGCTCTTAGCTTAACACCTGAGATTCTAATCGTGTACCCGTCCTCCTGTCTAATCAGGGTGCCCTCCACCACTAGGGTGTAGTCCCCGGGTGCTAGGATCCTCTTCTCCACGTCGACGAAGTATTTTACAGACCACATGTTCATGGAGGCTAAGGTGCACTCCGTGCCCCACGGCCCCAACCTCAATGATATGGGCACCTCGCCTACCGCTACACGCTCACCATCCTTGTATATGGAGACTCTATCGATGTGAAGTTCGACGAGGCTACCACCGGTATTCTTAATACAGAGTTCAACAGCTGGGATCCATATCTCCATCTTAGCTATGATGGCAGGGAAGGGGTGTACGTACGGCTTGTACCTAGCGTAGCTCACCTCAAGACCCCATAGCTTGTTCAAGTAAGCCTCAACATTGAACATCAGGATGTTCGACGAGTATACTGTAGCGAGCACGCTCACAGCTAAAACCGCGAACCCCAGGGCTAGCATGACGTTCATCCTATCCAAGGCCATCGACAGCTACCTATATCAAGAGGGTTACCTAACGGTTATAAACCCCCATGACGCTTCTAGGCGTCATTGCTGGCAATCATACCCGTCTCAAGGTGGGCTTTCGGGAAGGAGCTACCGGCTGTAGCCAAGCTACTAGCGTACAGGGCCCTAGCAGGCAGTGTGACAAGCCACATTATAGTAGTTACTGGTTTCACCGGGGAGCTTAGGAAACAGCACTTACTGGCGAAGCAGACTTAGGGTTTTCGACCCTACAGGTGAGCGTGGAGAGGAGCCAGTGTGGGGAGGGAGCCCCCGGTGAACCCGCTGGAGCTGAGGCCCCCCGGCCCTGAAACGGTGATACCCCAAGAATGGGGAATCCGAAAGGAAGATGAGGAGTGTGCTTCCGAGCGGAGAACCGACAAACCGCTCGGGGAGGCCTAGCACGAGGCTAAGCCTCTTGGGATGCGGGGAGGGGTCACAAGGCTGTTCTAGGCTACGCCTTCGGGTTTGATGATCTATGGCGCCCCATCCCTCTCACACTCTAGGGTTAGCTTGGGTACTTGAACGTGGTGCTCAGCCTTATAGATCCCACCTGGGGGATGATGCCTTCACCCAGGAGCTTGAGTTTACCTTCGACCACTAGCGTGTAATCACCTGGCTCGAAGACTATGGGTTCTAGGTTGCTTATGTACTCCGAGTCTACTACAACCTCTGTGCACTTGGAGCGCCCTCTGTCCACCGTTAGTACTGGGAGTTCTACGGGGACCACCCATTCTATGGATGGTCTTCTCTGCACTTCATTATAGGCTATGAGGGCTTCACCCTTGTAGAGATGTACTCTTGTCACCTTTATTACCGCTGAGTAGCTACCGTTATTGCTTACACAGAAGGACACGATGGGATACCATATGGTGGTAGTTGCATAGACATAGCCTCCTGGAGCTGTTAACGGGACTCTAACATGTCCAATCTTGAGGCTAGCACTTGTTATCTCCAACCCTAGGAGCTTCTTCAAGTAGATATCAGCGTTATAGGTTAGTACATTGGAGGTGTCAACAGCTACGTGGAGATGCAACGCTATCAAGGCCACTGCTACTAGGAGTAAGGCTACCCACTTCAATTAGCTAGCACCTCCCACCCACGCATATAAGGGCCTGCCACACCCATTCACCGTTTCTACTAATGCTTAAAAGTATTCGCTACCCCTAGCTAGCAGGGTGTCTCTAATGCAACCTCCTAGCAGTACCATCACGCACCCTCACTCCGCATACCTAGGCTACTCTAAGGCTCTCGGCATAACCGCTGTTATACTCCACTTCCTGGTGTACGCTCTAGAAGTTCTAGTTGCTGCAACCCTTATATCCGATCCACCGAGGCTCCTAGGGTTATCCCTCATCCTCGCCTCCCTAAGCTATAGCGTTCTACTCGGACTCCTACTCCTATCCATGTACTACATGTCAAGATACTATGGCGATGGAGGGATGCTATTGTACACCTTCTACTCCACACTCATACTCTTCACATGCTGGACAGTAGCTCACACAGGTATAGCGGAAGCCTCTAGGAGAGCTGTGGAGCACGGCTTATCAGCGATAGTCCTAGATGTCGTCCTAATCCTAGCCGTGGGCTACCTAAGCTTCCTACTCTCAACGCTAATGCTGTATGAAGCGCTAAGGAGGGCTAGCATGGCGACAGGTAATAACTATTTCAAGATTGCAGGGATCCTAATGCTCATAGGGAGCCTGATACCCCTAGGAGGCTACATAGCCTATATCGCGGGGCTCGTGGTATTACTACTAGCCTTCTACACGCTTAAAACAATATGATGAAGCTGGGGTACCGTACACCATGAGCTCTAGGACAACACAATACAGCTAGGTAACCGTTAGACCACCACCTATCTGGCATGGAATCCGCTGAAGCCCCTCCAGGTCCCTGAGGGGTTAGAGGGTTTAAGATAGGTATCTAGCTGGAGCCTAGCTAGATCCAGAGCTGTGGTTTATACGTCCTCCTCTGCCTGGTCGGGGGGTCTGACTTCAACCTCCATATGCCATCCCTGAAATCCTCCACTACAATTCCAAGAGCTCCTGCTAGGTAGTCGCTTATGAGTACTTCCACCTCCGTATCTGATATAACCGCGTCGCATACGACCGTAGGGCTCCTATTATCCTCTTCTACGACCTCAACCTCTATAGAGGATGGTAGAACGTACATCCTAATGGGGCCTGCGACGGTATTGTAGGGCTCGACCCTCGCCTCTAGAAGCCTTGAGCGTAGGTTTAGCCTTTCAGCTAACCTCATGGGGATTACTATCTCCGGTGCATCGGCCTCAAAACCGCTGTTAACGAGAGCTACCGTTTCAACCTCAACCCCAGCCTCTAACCTCGACCTAATCCTCAGTTTTACCCTTACTGCCACCCTCTGACACCAGTCTTAGCGGGTAGAGTCTACCAATACGACCTCTCACTGGTATCCGCTCTTTAAGCCTATAGAGTCTACCGATACGACCTGGCACCCCCTTAACCCTATTATCGTAGCTGATTTCGGGGTTTAAATGGCTTCAGGCCCGTACACCCTCTTGTGACACCCCTTACTCAACGGGCATGTGCTACACCTTACGCTCTTAACCCTACAGAACTCCCTTGCTATGATTGTTGTCGATGCATGTAGTAGTTTGAGCTTGTAGAGGTTGTAGTCTAGCTCCCTTAGCACAAGCCTCCTAGCGTCCTCGTAGCCCTCTGGGAGTTCAACACCATACCTCCACGCCACCCTCCTAAGCTGCCTCGATACGGGTATTGTCGGCTTGTTGTAGGCGAAGAGTAGTATGGAGTCAGCAGTCTCCCTACCAACACCTTTAACCCTTAACAGGATCCTCCTAGCATCCTCTACATCTAAGTTACCAACGTCTACTTCTAGGAGGAGCTTTGAGATGTCGATGAGGGTTCTAGCCTTAGACCTCCTGAAGTTCAATGGCTTTAGGAGCTCCTCCAGAACCCCGGGGTTGATCGATGCTAGAGCCTTTGGCTCTACAAGTCTAAGGTCTAGGAGCTTCCTGAAAACCCTATCAACGACATCCCACCTGGACATCTGGACTAGGATAGCTGTAACAACTATGTGGAATGGATCACTGTAGCCAGCCCACCACCTAAGACTATCACCAGGCCCGGGGAACCAGCCGTAGCCCGGGAGTAGGCTTTTAACATCCTCAAGATCCTCTACGAGCCTGGAAAGCCTCAATTAATACTCCTATACGCTACTGTCAACGAACATCGCACACCTAAATAAGCTCATGCCATCTCCAGGTTCATAGAGCCTAGCTGTACTCTAACTTAACACCTATTTAACCTTAGTAACACCATTCATATAAACTGGTGTGCTCATGACAACCTCCGCTAGGGTCTTCGTCGGGAGGATTAGGGTTAGGGTTTTCGGTAGGGTCGGGAGGATTAAGGGCGTTAGTATCCAGAGCTCTAGGTAGATTAGTATGGCTGTTAGGTTAAGGTTGAGGGTTAGGGGTAAGAGCGGGGGTGTTGTGGAGACTATAGCTCTACTTAACAGTGGTTTTGAAACCCCAACACCTCAGCTACTAATACCCGTAAGTATCGCTAAAAGTCTTAACCTATGGCCTCCAGAAGGTGCATATGAAGTAACCCTAGATACCGCTGGCGGACCTCTAAGGGCATGGTTTTACCCTAAGAGCGCCTACGTTAGTGTTATGTGTGAGGATGTTGTGCCTAAGGAGGTTGAGGTCGACATAGTCGTATCGCCTATTGCAGATGAACCCCTAATAAGCGATATGCTAGCTGAAGAGTTGGAGATTGCAGTTGAATCCTTTGGTAGAGGTCTCTGGAGGTTTAGGTGGGAGCAGAGGTTAAGACAGAGTGAGAGGAGACAACTCTAAAGCCGTTAAACCCTACTAGGACGCTCTTAAAACCACTACTAACACTTTATCTAAAGGCTTCCCATAACCGGTTACCTTAGCTGATATACCCTATGTTTTTAAACCCCCTACACTCGTGTAGAGAACATGGTGATGGAGGGTTGTCTGTTAGGCTTGAGGTCGTCGATATCCCCGTTCCTGAGGGTACTAATGTTATTATTGGTAGGACTCATTTCATCAAGACGGTTGAGGATCTCTACGAGGCTATGGTTACAAGCCACCCTAATATAAGGTTTGGTCTCTGTATGTGCGAGGCTTCCGGGAAGAGGCTTGTTAGGCATGATGGTAATGATGAGGAGCTCAGGAAGCTGGCTATAGAGGCTTGTCTTAAGATTGGTGCAGGCCATGTCTTCGTCATATACATGAGGGGTGGGTGGCCTATAAATGTTCTGAATGATTTAAAGCATGTGCAGGAGGTTGTATCACTTGAGGTTGCCACAGCGAACCCTGTTAAGGTTATAGTTGCTGATCTAGGCGAGCAGAGGGCCCTACTAGGGGTTGCTGATGGGTTTAAACCTCTTGGTGTTGAGAGCGAGGAGGATATAAGGGAGAGGAGGGAGTTCCTAAGGAAGATCGGATATAAGAGATGACCTCCCCCACCTGCTTGAGATGGCATCTAGTTTAAAAGGTTTTCTTTCTAGAATTAATTCCAGGTGGTATGAGATTTGAGTAGGGAGGCTGAGTTTTGTAGTGATGAGCTCTTCGACCACCTGGTATACAGGGAGCTAGCTTCAATAGAGAGGGATCCGAAGCTTAAATCTATTCTAGAAAGGTTTGCTGAGCATGAGAGAAGACATTATGAGTTCTGGAAGAGTCTAGCTGGTGGTTGTGGTAGTGTTAGCATGCTGAAGGTTAGATTGTACGTTCTGGCTAGGAGGCTTCTAGGCCTCACATTCACCCTTAAGTTCCTTGAAAGGCATGAGAGTAGTGTTGTTGAGGAGTATAAAGCTTACCTGGAGAAGCTAGAGGGGCCTGCAAGGGGGGAGCTTGAGAGGATTATAAGGGATGAGGTTGAGCATGAGAGGAGTTTCCTGGATAGACTTGCTGAGATGGAGAGTCTGGTGAGGTACCTAGGATTCATAGCATTAGGTCTAGCTGACTCCATAGTGGAGATTACCGGTGTACACGCAGGGTTCCTCGGAGCTACTGCTACAACCCTAGCAGCGGGGGTTGCAGGGCTTATAGTTGGGCTCTCAGCAGCTATAGCGATGGCTGGTGCTGCATACCTACAAGCTAAGCATGGTGGGGTTGGGGAGGGGCTTAGACCGGGTGCCTCCGCTACCGCTACGGGCACCTCATACTTCTTAGCTGTAGTGTTACTAGCCCTACCATACTTCCTTACAGAGTCAATGCTACTAGCTTTCACAGCATCCCTAATCCTAGCTATCACTCTAACAGTTTCATTCACCATATACAGTAGTGTTATAAATGATAGGGATATTAAAGGGGAGGTTGCAGAGAACCTATTAATACTATTTGGGGTTACAGTAGCATCATATTTGTTCGGCACCTTCATAGGAGAGGTGACAGGGTTAAGAGGGTTGATACACCACTAGCTTAAACCTCAAACCCACGTTTTTAAGCGTTAGGCATGGTTCATAGCATAGTAGGGTGCTCTAGAGTGGCTTTGGAGGAGCTTTTTGACAAGATTGAGCCTAAAAGCCCGGGTCAGGAGGAGCTTAAGAAAGCTCTACTCTCAGACAAGGATCTGGTGGGCGTGTTCGGCCCTACCGGTACTGGTAAGAGTTTATTCGCCATAGCCTATGGTTTAACAGCTGTCTATAGGGGTAAGTATAGGAGGCTCGTCCTATCAAGGCCCATAATAGATGTTGTGAGTGGGAAGGAGATAACTTTGTTCAGCGAGCCTGAAACATATTTCAAGCACGCCTCGGAGTACCTTAGGGATATACTAGCTGGGTTTGCCGATGTTAAAGCCTTAGAGGATGCCATATCTTCCGGTAAGCTTATCCTAGCAGATCCACACTTCCTCAGAGGTAGGACCTTCGACGACTCTGTGATAGTGCTAGATGATGCTCAGAGTGTCCCAGCTGAAACCATTGTTGAGATTGTAACGAGGATGGGTAGGAATAGTAGGTTGATAATAGCGGGAGACCCCATATTCCAGAGGACAGCCGAGCTTGGAAGGGATGGAGCTACACTAGCTAGAGAAATACTCTTTGGAGAGGAGACAGCTGTGGTGGTAGATCTAGGCGTAAAGGATATCGTTAGACCTGGAGCTAGGAGAGGTGTTAAACTCCTGTTAGAGCTTCAGATGAGGAAAAGGGTTTTAGATGAGGTGGAGAAGAAGGTTAAGGATACAGCTAAGGTTTACGCTGCCGATGCCGATATAATAACTGTGGCTAACCTAACGGAGGCTAAGAAGAGATGGGAGATTACAAGCGAGCACGCACCAGACGTTCTGATAGTTGTTAAGGAAGGCCACCTAGGCAGGATCATAGGAGTTGGGGGTGAGAGGATACAGAATATAGAGAAGGAGGTTGGGTTAAAACTTAGAGCGATACAACTAACACTAGACCTCAAAGAATTCATAAGAGCCGTACACCCAGTAGCGTGGATACACAAGCACATAGTAGACTTCGACTTCGCAGGAAACAGCCTAAAGCTAACAGTAGCCCGAGGCCACATGGGGCCAATGCTAGGTCAAAAAGGCTCCTACATTAGATTCCTAAACGATGTAATGGAGAAGCTCATAGGAGTTGAGGTTAACGTAGTTGAATCTGAGGAGGAGGTTGAGAAGGCTAGGAGGAGGAGGCGTTAGCAACACCTCCAAGGAGGTTTTCTAAACTCTAGCTACTCCTCCTCGTATATCTCAACATAGATCCTAGCCTTAACCTTCTCACCTGAGAACGGGGGTGTCGTTGAGCCTAGGTCTACTGCGAATACCACACTATTACCCAGGTCATCGGTAAACCTAACCTCAGCTACATACGTGGGTTTAGGCCCTCCTGATTCGAACATCTTTATCATAGACTCGTATATCCTTGATATGGCCATCTGGAACGCTACGGGGCTGCTGAAATCCTCAGGTTTAAGGGTTACAGTGGCGAAGTTCTTCACTATCCTCCCAACACGTGCTGACCCCTCGTAAACCCTGGATACTCCCTTCTCCCTTTCACTCATTACAAGAGCACCGCTACCTAGTTCTAAGTCTAAGCCTAATTAAACTCTATGGAGGCGATCATAGCTTCTAGGTTTAGAGCTATTTAAGGTTTACTGGTACTCATACGTTAGAGGTTGCTCTTCAGGCGTGGTGGTTGTATTGGAATTGAGATGTCTAGGTTTGAACTATACGGGCCTAAGGTCGATGTGAGGCTTGTTGAGAGGCTTAAGTCTATAGAGGCTAAGTGGAGGGCTCGATGGTCTTCTAGTAGGCTTTTTGAAGCTGACCCCGACCCCTCTAAGCCTAAGTTCTTCGTTACATTCCCATACCCCTACGTCAACGGATACCCTCATCTTGGAGGGGCGTTCACTATTCTAAGGGTTGATATAACTGCTAGGTTTAAGAGGATGAAGGGCTACAATGTGCTGTTCGCCCAGGGATGGCATGCTACAGGCGGCCCTATAGTCTCGGCTGCTCTCAGGGTTAGGGAGGGAGATCCTAAGATCATATCAGATCTTAAACTTATGGGGATCACCGGGGATGAGGTGGGTAAGTTTGCTGATCCAAGGAATTGGGTTGATTTCTTCAGTAAGGGGTGGAAGAGGGATCTAATAGCCTACGGTATGAGTATTGATTGGAGGAGGGAGTTCTACACAACATACCTTAACCCCTACTACAACAAGTTTATTGAATGGCAATACCTCAAGCTTAGGGAGAAAGGGCTTGTGGGCGTAGGGGAGCACCCTGTAGTATGGTGTCCTAAGGAGGGGAAGGTTGTGGGAGATCACGATAGACCTGATGAGTATGCGGGTATAGGGCCTGTGGAGGCCACCATAATGAAGTTCAAGTCTATGGAAGGCTATGTAATACCAACGCTAACGTATAGACCTGAAACGGTCTTCGGAGTAACTAATATCTGGGTTCACCCTGAAGCAGTGTACAACATAGCTGAGGTCGATGGGGAGCTCTGGGTTGTCAATAACTATATTTTAAGAGAGCTGGAAGACCAGGGTTTCAAGGTAGGATTAAAGGGTAAGATTAGAGGGGTGGAGCTCCTAGGCAAGATCGTTCTAAACACCGTTACAGGTTTAAAGATTCCAATCCTACCAGCGTGGTTTGTAGACCCGGAGCTTGGAACAGGTATTGTAATGAGCGTTCCAGCACACGCCCCCTACGATTACATAGCGTTAGCTGAGCTTCAAAGTAGAGTGGAGCTCCTGGAGAGGTATGGTTTAGATGTAGGTATAGTTAGAGATCTGAAACCAATACCTTTAATCAAAACCCCAGGTTACTCTATAACACCGGCCAAGGACGCTGTTGAAGCTCGCGGTATTAGGAGTCAGGTTGAGAGAGACAAGCTTGATGATGCTACGAAGGAGGTCTATTCTAGAGAGTACTATGAGGGGGTCCTCCTGGAGAATACCGGTATATGGGCTGGTAAGGTTGTTAGCGAGGTTAAGGATGCCATTGTAGACTGGCTCGCCTCAATGGGTATCGCTGTTAGAATCTACACTCTACCTCAGAGAGTTTACTGTAGGTGTGGTTCTAGAACACATGTTAGGAGGGTTAGGGATCAATGGTTCCTCCTCTACAGTAAGCCTGAGTGGAAGAAGTTAGCTTTCGAAGCACTAGAATCTATGAACGTTTACCCGAGGGAGGCTAGAGAGGAGATGAGGAGGGTTATAGAGAGGTTTAGGGATTGGGCTTTCACTCATAAAGGTGAGCTTGGCACAAGGCTACCTTGGGATCCTGAGTGGGTTATAGAGAGTCTGAGCGATTCAACAATATACATGGCCTACTACACCCTAGCTAAATACCTCCAACACCCGGAAGAGTACGGTATTAAGCCTGATCAGCTTAAAGAGGAGTTCTTCGACTACGTACTCCTAGGATTAGGCGATCCCGTTAGCGTCTCGAAATCCACCGGGATCCCCGTGGAGCTAGTAGAGGCTATGAGGAGAGAGTTCTTATACTGGTACCCTGTGGATTTAAGGATTAGCGGTAAGGATCTAATGTATAACCACCTCGTATTCTACATACTACACCATGTAGCCATATTCCCTAGGGAGCTGTGGCCACGCGGTATAGCTGTTAACGGGTACATAATGGTTGCTGGTGAGAAGATGAGTAAGAGTAAGGGTAACTTCATACTCCTAAGAGAGGCTCTCGAATGGTGGGGTGCTGATGCAACAAGGTGGGCTGAGGTTATGGCGGGGGCCGACTCCACACTAGAGGATCCAAACTTCGACCCACGTGTAGCTGATAGCGCTGTGGAAGAGCTTAACAGATGGATTGACTTTGCTAGAGAGAACTATGGGAGGGGTAGGGATAGCTGGCTTAAGATAGATGAGTGGTTTGAGAGCACGTTAAACCAGACTGTGAAGAGGGTCTCAGAGCTCATGGAGACAACAATGTACAAGAGCGCCCTGGTAGAGGGCTACTACAACCTCCAATCAAAGTTCAGATGGTACCTTAGGAGAGCTGGAGCACCTAACAGGGAGCTCCTAAAGAAGTTCATAGAAACCCAAACACTACTAATAGCCCCAATAGCACCACATGTAGCTGATGAGGTTTGGGAGGGTATAGGTAAGGAGGGCTACGCCTCAATAAGCCCGTGGCCGTCCTACGACGAGTCTAAGATCAAACCAGAGCTAGACATGGCGGAGGAGGTGGTGAGAAGACTCCTAGATGATGCAAGGGAGGTGTTAAGGTTAGTTAAGCAAGCCCAGAGGGTGAAGATCACAGTAGCGGCAGAGTGGAAGTACGATGTAGCATTCAAGGTTAGAGAGGAGCTCTCCAAAGGCCTAACGATAAGCGATGCAACTAGGAAAGTCATTAGGGAATCCAAGGATAGAGAGCGTGTAGCACAAGTAGTACAAGCTATAATGAAGAACCCTGAAGTACTCAACACACTAATACCCAGAAGCCTGGAGCTCGAAGTCCTGAAAGAGTCAGAAGACTTCCTATCAAGAGAGCTAGGAGTCACAGTAGAGGTGGACGTAGAGGAGGAAAGCACATCACCTAGAAGACACATAGCACTACCAGGCAAACCAGCCATATACGCATACTAACACAACTTATAAAGCTTAACCCTCCTAGCACCCTTCAACACTACCTCACTACAAACCTCTCCTCTCAACTCCATACTTTTAAGAGCCTTATAGTAGCCTCTAAGGGTGTATCTAGGATTCTCCCTCCACACCCCATAAGCTGTTAGAGGTCCTCTCTCACTTAACACCTTGAAGATGACATCTTTTAAACGCCTCTCCCTCAAGGTAACCTTGTAGGGTTTAAAGCCCATGGTTATAACCGCTATGGAGCTCCCAAGGTTTTCTGCTATAGCGTAGCTCGCTGCGGATATGGGTTTTGTTATGAAACCCCTCTTTGCAAGCTTACTCAACACCTTTAACACCTCATACCCCTCAACATGGAAGATCCTAATCTCAGGTCTACTCACCACTACCTGTCCTCTTGAATCCCTTATCATTGCCGCTACAACGTTATAGTTCACATCTAAACCAGACCTCCTAAGATCCTCGATACCCTTAGCTAGGGAGTACGCTAGAACCCCTGTCTCCATGGGGACAACTATGTTTTCAACATTTAACCCTCTCTCGTAGATCTCGAAGATTATAGTTTTTAAACCCTCTATTGTTAGGGGATTCACGTACTCGATAGTGTCATCCCTTACACTCATAACACGTCTTAAGGCTAGCTCTACACCCTCATTACCTATGAACTTAAGCAGGTCATCGAAACTCGCTTGATGGAGATCCTCAATGAGTATCTCGATCTTAACTGTATCCTTGAGATAGAATGTGAGGGAGTAGGTGAAATCATCAACGTAACTTGTAGTAACGTACTCTAGGTTAGCGTCTCTAATATACGATGCGATGACGGCTGATGCTCTGTCAGCATAGGATCCTGTTGGGTTCTTCCTCTCATTCTTAACTAGAACCCCCTCCACCTTACTGACCGGTGTTAGACCCTCACCACGGGATATCATTTCATTGAATCTTGGTAGGAGTGAGGAGTACCTCCATATACCAGGCTTGGACCTATCAATTCTATAGGCGTACTCTTTGTACTCTACTGTTACGAGCCCGCTACAGTAAGGGCATGTGGGTAGAGGTCTGCTTACAATACTTCCACAGACCGTGCATTTGAAGTTGAAGTTTAGGGAGCCCATGTTATTGTAACCATAGCCTATTTTAATGCTACCTCTTTATGAAGGATAAGAAGTATTTGTAGACCCCCTTCTCCCCGGTTATCTCAGGGTGGAATGTTAGTGCTAACATGTTGTTTTGCTCCGCTGCAACCCCTATCTCGCCTATGGATGGATGGTTTATGTAACCGGTTACCCTTGCTGGAGGCCATGCACTCTTTATACCCGGAGCTCTGATGAAGGCTCCTTTAACCAACCCTATGTTCTCTACTCTCACCGTTGTTATGAATGACTCCCTCTGTCTCCCAAAGATGTTTCTTACAACCTCTATGTTCATTAGCTTTAATGTGAACTGGTTTGTTTCACCTACAACCCTGTCTGCAACCTTTGCGGCTAGTAGTATTGCTCCAGCACATGTGCCCATTATTGGTAGCCCTTTCTCCGCTAGCTCAACAACCTTAGTGTCTAAGCCTCGACTACTTAGAAGTAACCCTATCGTTGTAGACTCTCCACCCGGTATTACTAGGGCATCTACACCTTTTAGATCATCTATCCTCTTAACTGTTACAGGTTCTACACCCTCTATCTCACGTAGTATTTGGATATGCTCTAGGAAATCGCCTTGTAGCGCTAGAACGCCAATCTTAACCACTGCTACTCACCTCTAACCTGCATGAGCTGCTCTGGTTTAAGCGTCCTCACATCTATACCCATCATAGAAGCCTTCTCTGAGACCATTCTCTGAGCCTCAACTACAACCTCAGGATCATCATAATACGTTGTTGCCAGCACTATAGCTCTAGCCCTGCTCTCTGGATCGGAGCTCTTGAAGATTCCGGAGCCTACGAAGACACCGTCAGAGCCAAGCCACATCATCAAGGCTGCATCCGCAGGTGTAGCTATACCACCGGCAGCAAAGTTAACCACAGGGAGTCTCCCCAGCCTAGCGGTTAGCAATGCTAGCTCGTAGGCGACTTTATTCTCCTTAGCGTAAAGCCATATAGCTTCAAGATCACCACTTAGATAATAGCCTCTAAGCATCGCTATATCCCTATTCACAATCTTCATATGCCTAACCGCCTCAGCCACATTCCCTGTCCCAGGTTCACCTTTAGTTCTAATCATCGAGGCCCCCTCATAGATCCTCCTAAGAGCCTCCTGTAAGCTCCTAGCACCGTTAACAAAGGGTACCTTGAACACCCACTTATTAATATGTGATTTCTCATCAACAGGGGTTAAAACCTCACTTTCATCTATAAGATCAACACCTATCTCCTCAAGGAGCCTCGCCTCCTCCACATGACCTATCCTACACTTAGCCGAAACCGGTATGGTTATAACGTTCATAACGCCAGTTATAACGTTAAGATCGGCTGTCCTAGCTACACCACCAGCCATCCTCACATCATAGGGGAGCTTATCCAACACCATAACCCCAACAGCACCAGCCTCCTCAGCAATCTCAGCCTGCTTCTCATTAGTAACATCCATTATAACACCTCCCTTAAACATCGATATAAAACCGTATTTAACTAGGGGAGTGCCAGTCCTAATGGGTAAAACCTCTCCTCCCGCCTCCCTAATCCTATCCCTAAACTCTAAGAGCTCGTATATGAGCTCGCGCAACCTCTCGAGGAACACGTATGAATCTACGAGCTTCAACACTATCACCACTACATGGTATTAGGTTCTAGGTAGTTATGCGTTATTGAACGTTCAATAGAGCCTATGAAATACTAGGGAAAAAGTTTTAGAAGGGGTTATTATGTGGTTAGGAGCTTTTTTACAGGTATTACTGGTTTCTCCTCCTCTATTAGCTTGAGGTCCACCCCCTCTACTAGTGTGGCTTCCGGTGGTAGTGGTTTTGGTGGTTCTCTTTTCTCCATTGGTGGTACTACCTTTGCTATCCTGGTTTTCCTATACAATCTAATCTTGTATTTTAGTAGTGTGCTTCTAAGCCTTTGTATTGCCCCTGCTGGGTCAACCATCTTAGGGCATACCGCGCTACATGAGGCTGCGAAGTGGCATTTGAATATGCTTCCTTCAACGTCTAGGAATCTTAGTCTCTCCTCCCAAAGCTCATCTCTTGTATCAGCTACGTACCTATAGGCTTGTGTTAGTGCTTGTGGTCCTAGGAAGTTGGGGTCTGAGGCGTACACTGGGCATGCTGCGTCGCAGAGGCCACATGATATGCATAGGCTGTACTCGTAGTACTCCGCTAGCTCATCTAGTGTCTGGGAGTATTCTAGGGTTGGCTCCTCCCTTTCCCTCACATCACGCCTCATTATGTATGGTTTCACAGCCCTATGCTTCCCGAAGAACTCTGTGAAATCTGTTACCAGATCCCTGAGCACTCTGAAGTTGTATAATGGTTCTAGCTCAACAACAGGCCTCCCCTCAGAGACTACCTCAGCAATCTGGGTCTGGCATGCTAGCCTAGGCCTCCTATTAACCACTAAACCACAACTACCGCAAACCCCCATTCTACAGCTATACCTGAAGACCAGGCTGTGATCCCTCTCAGCCTTAACCCTCAAGAGCGCATCTAGAACAGTCATACCCCTATATGTTTCAACCTCGTACTCCTGCCACCAGGAGCTCCCAGTCTCAGGGTTATACCTTCTAACTCTAACCTTAACAACCTTAGGTGGTGTCCTAGTAGCAGCTTTTAAGTCGAAGACCATGGATGCCTCACCCAAGCTCCGGAAGCCCTACTATTGTGTGAATCGCTACTAGGAGCAACGCTATGATAGCTAGGATTGATAGGATGTTTACAGCAAACCTTAACCTCTCGTTTGAACCAGCCCATTCCAGGAGCATGCCCCTAAGCCCGTTAACACCGTGGATTACAACAGCTATTGATAGTAGGATTAGTAGAGGCCAGAACCTCCCCACCTCATCATAGATGATCTCAGGGCTCATAGTGGAGGGGAGATTCTCTACACCGTAGAGCCATGGGATTCTAACAGCTAAATGCCATGATACTAGGAGTATCATGAGGATAGCCGTCACATACTGTATCAAGGCTATAGTGCCAGCCTTCATATCAAACCACCTCACATAAGGAATATTACGTAGCCCATTAGAGCCCATATTACTAGTGAGAGGATGAAGACAACGTAGATTAACGTCCTCTGGTAACCTTTAAGAGATGGTGGTATGTAGGGTGGCTTAGGCTTCTCAGGCCTCCCAATACCTAGTGCTAGGAGCTCCACTAATAGAAGTCTAATCCCGTTGAGAGAGTGGAATACAAGGGCTCCCATAGCTATGAAGAATAGTATCGATACCAGGTTGACGCCTGATAGTCTTTGAACCTCCTCCACCCAGGCCTCCCACCCAGCCCTAGCCGGTGTATTTGTTGATACTATGTGTAAGGCTATGAAGCCCACCAGTATAACCCCCGTTAACCTGTGTAGTGTGAAAGCCACCCTCTCAGGGTTACCCCTAATATCCATTATCCATGGGTAGAAGCTCGCCATTATGCCAAGCCTGTTGCTTGCAAACCTAAACTTACCCCTCTCCACATCACAACACCCCCTAGTACTTCCTCTCCGTAGGCTTCCAAGTTGTTATCCTCACAGGCTCATATGATAGGCTTACATCGTCCTCCCCGTATCTTATGGCTAAAGTGTGTTTAAGCCAGCTAGAGTCATCTCTCCTTGGGTAGTCGAACCTATAGTGTGCTCCACGACTCTCAGTTCTAGCTATAGCGCTTTTAGTTATAACAAGCGCTACATCTAGCATGTTTAGGGTCTCTATAGCTAGGATTAAATCTGTGTTGTAAACCCTGCTCTTATCCTCCACGTAACCCTCCCTCCTCATCGCCTCCCTAAGCTTTATAATCTTAAGAGCTCCATCCCTCATCGAATCCCCTTCTCTGAACACGTAGAATCTCGTATCCATAGTCTCCTGGAGCTCCCTTCTAATCTGGTAGCTTGGCGTCCCAGACTCTCTTCTTACAAGCTTGTAAACCCAATCCTCCTCAGCTAAACTCCTCTCCCTAGACGGGCCTCTAGCCTCTTTAACCCTTAAAGCGTACTCTGCAGCTAGCATCCCAGCTATACGCCCTGATACTAGGCACTCCGTCGTACTATTAGATCCAAGCCTATTAGCTCCGTGAACACTTGCAGCTGCAGCCTCACCTGCTACGAATAACCCTTTAATCCACCTACCCTCCACGTCGAGAGCCCTATAGTAGGTATCAGTATGTATACCACCCATGGTATAGTGTGCTACAGGCCTAACAGGTATAGGCTCCTCAACAGGGTCTATTCCCGCATGTTTAAGAGCTATCTCCCTTATAGCTGGGAGCTTCTCATTTATCTTATCCTCCCCCAGGTGCCTTAGGTCTAGGAGCACGTATTCCAGGCCTGAGACTGGGTCCTTGAAACCCCTACCCTCCATAATCTCTGTCATCATAGCCCTTGAAACTATATCCCTTGGAGCTAACTCCATCCTCTGAGGAGCATACCGGGCCATAAACCTCTCACCCTTACTGTTCAACAGGTATCCACCCTCACCACGAGCAGCCTCCGATATCAAGATTCCACTAGGCACCAAGCCTGTAGGGTGGAACTGCACGAACTCCATATCCTTTAGTGGGAGCCCTGCTCTGAAAGCCATCGCCAGCCCATCCCCTGTTACACTGTGGGAGTATGTTGTGAAATTGTATATCCTACCAGCACCACCAGTAGCTATTATTGCTGCCTTAGCTTTGAAGAGGTAGATGTTTCCATCCCTAGGGTTTAAAGCGTAGAGACCTCTAAACTCCCCCTCCTCAATGTTTATATTGGTTACAAACCACTCATCATACCTCTCCCAGCCATCGTACTCCAGTAACTTGTTGTAAAGCGTTTGCATCTCATAGAACCCTGTTTTATCAGCTGCATAGAGGGCCCTATTGAAGCTATGGCCTCCAAAAGCCCTCTGAGCAATCCTACCATCAGGTCTCCTACTCCACGGTATACCCCAGTGCTCTAGAAACCTCATCTCCTCAGGAGCAAGCTTAACCATAAGCCATACAACATCCTGGTCAGCAAGGAAATCGGAGCCCTTAACAGTATCCCAAGCATGTAGAGAGAAACTATCACCCTCCTCCCTGTAGAGAACAGCAGCAGTACCACCCTCAGCAGCAACACTATGACTCCTCATAAGCTGAACCTTACTAATAACACCAACACTAACCTTCTCACCATAAACCCGTTTAATCTCAACAGCAGCCCTAAGACCTGCAATCCCGGAACCAACGATAACAACATCGTGCTCTACACTCTCAACCCCAGACAAGCTACACACCAACTAAACTGTATATATCCAAAAATTTAAATACATACGTATTTAACCGAGGAAAGCACAGCCTATAACTAAGCAAAAACATCAATCCACATAATAATATCGAGAAAGAAGCCTCAAAGCTCAAAATAGATGATTAAAACCATACCCAACCAAACAAGCCATAGAAACTCGGGTATAACACTCTCCCATAAGCTACTCAACTAGGGCTCTAACACACCCTCACTACCCCAAGAGCATACAACTAAAAGCTCCATCACGATAACTTCCACCTACGACTGCTAACCCTTCGCAGAGACCTATAGTGGAGCTACAGCCAAGTGGATGTTAGTAGTAGTTACTTCAACAAGCTGGCAACTCGCAATGAACTATACTAAGTTGAGCTAACAAACTTGCTCTAAGCTAGCTAAGTAAGCGAGGACTAAAAGATAACTACGAACTCTTAAACTCAAGCTCTCAGATAAGAGCCAAGAGCTCACTAGAGCACCGTCAGAGTAACTCTTCAGGATCATCACATGTTGCATTCAAAGCTTTCAAAACTGGAGGTCTTCAAGGTTCATTTACAAGTACGTTTTAAGACTTAAACCTAGACAATATTATGATTGTTATCTAGGATTAAATAAGACTAGGCTCCTTAAACTAGGTGATACGTGTTCCCTATCATGAGCTAAGGTCAAGGATGAGCCTTATGGAGGCTATTAGATATCTAGGGCTCTTATACCACATGCCTAAAGGGGCCTAATACTTCTTGAGTAACTTAAGGGTTTCATTTCCAACTACATCAATCCTGCCATTACGGCTTTTCGTATAATGGGTATTTAGTCTAAGTCTTAGGTAACTTCTCAAGGTTATGGTGGAAGTTACTTAGAACGGGTTACACAAAGCCTCCCCTTTAAAACTAGTTTTAACCCGTTTCCCTCATCTATCTAGAGAGCAGGCTACTCTAACATTCATAGCATCTTCTAATTACGAGCTTCCTGTACTAGAACTTTCGACCTTTACGTACTTGGGATGAGCTACCTGCTAGGATAAGGGTAGATGATCTGCATGGGAGGATGTACGATTCCTAAAGCCTTAGCTTATATGGTTGTAGTAGAGCTCTAAGAGTAGCTGAACGCTAGTTTTATAGCTTCATGCTAGCCTATAAGCTTTAAGAGGTTAATGTTCTACTGGGTTTATGTGTATGCGTGATGAGGAGGTTTTAGCTAAGGTTACCCTTGTTAAAGGTGTAGAGGCTGTTAACGTAACCGCTATTGTTGATACCGGAGCTGATGTCAGCATTATATCGAGAAGGTTAGCTGAGAAGCTTGGATGTCTGATCGAGCTAGAAGAGGTTGAGGAGGTGGAAACAGCTAAGAAGGGGGTTACGGTTAGAATTGTAGGCTACTGTATACCATCGAGGATAATGTTTCAGGGTGAGAGGGTTCCACTAGCCTTATTTTATGTAGCAGAGGATTTAATAGAGGATATGATAGTAGGTAGACATGAGATAGATCTATGGGGCGTAGTTTTCACAAGGGAGGGTCCGAGAGCTACAAGGAGAGTATTAAGGGTTATTTAAACTTAGTAATCCACGTAGCCATGAGTCATTAAAGTCACCCTAGGATCGAAGCAATAATAATGTATAGCTTTGAAGTATTTGCTTTCCTAAGAGCTCCTGGGATTGATTGCTTGGAATCCCCTGAAGCCCTGTTATTTAAGAGAGTTCTTTGCACAGTGAATCCCCTGGTTCTAATAGCACCTCTGTATTGGGTTGCCCGTATGCTTGTTTCTATGTCTCTATGTTAGTTTTAGGATTTTCCTTGGTATCCTGGTTGCTAACATTATCTTAAGCCTTTGTATTGCTCCTGCTGGGTCTACGCCCTTTGGGCATACCTTGCTGCATGCTCCTACATACTCGCATGCCCAGACTCCATCTCCTCTGTCTACAGTGTCTAGCCTCTCCTCCCCTCCTTCATCTCTCGAGTCTACGGTCCATCTTAGTGCTTGTGCTAGAGCCTGTGGTCCTATGAAGCTTGGTTTCTCGTATACGACGGGACATGCTGCTACGCATAGCCCGCACATTATGCAGTAGCTGTATGCTAGGAATTCTGCTAGCTCTAGTGGTGTCTGCCTGTACTCTACTACTGGGTTGAACTGCTCCTTCACATCCTTTCTTATAAGGTATGGTTTAACCCTCCTATGGTTGTTGAATAGGAGCTCGTTAAACCTCGTTACGAGATCTCTTACTACTGGGAAGTTGTATAGCGGCTCTACCTCAACCTCCGTGGTTCCAAGGGATCTAAATGTTGTTTCACATGCAAGTCTAGGTGCACCATTTATAACCATACCACAGCTACCGCATATACCCATTTTACAGCTATACCTAACAGCTAGTGTTGAATCCTGCTCCTCTATAATCCTCAATAGCGCGTCTAAGACCGTGGTGTACTTCCCAACCTTAACCCTATACTCCCTATAGTAGAAGCCCTTACCAGGCTCATACCTCCTAACCCTAACCCTAGCCTCTCCTAGCAAAACCAACACCTCCCACAACGTAGACGAGGCCTATGATTCCGAAGAGGAGGGATAGCAAGGCTAGGAGTAATAGCAGGAGCTCCCTTAACAAGCCTCCAACACCTAGAGCTGTTAAAACCATGATAACCCATAGAACCACCAGGGTTCCAAAGTAACCTGTATAGTGGGTCATAGCAATCATTGAATCCCTCAAACCCATCACCCCGCTAGGAGGAACGCTATGAAGCCTAACACCCATAGTATGAGGAGTATGTAGAATAGAGCTAGCATGCTTACATACCTAAACCTATACCTCTCCCTCAACATCTCCAAGGCTGTCTCAGCCAGGGAGCTTGATATAACACCCTTACTTAGAGCTAGTAGAGTACCTTTAACAACAAAGTAGAATAGCGGTGTTAGTATGAGCCAGTACACTACTAGCGATAACTTTACAATAGCCCAGCTAGCTATGCTGAGAAGGTAGAGTAAGGCTATAAGAGCTACCACTATGGAGTACGCTATAGCCACCCTATATAGTGTAACGTGGATCCAGCCTTCGAGATGGTATCTCCTAAGCTCAGGTTTAAGTCTAGGCCTCTCCACCTCCCAGCACCTCCTAGTACCTTCTCTCCTCCGGAGCCCACCTTGTTATACGCACCAGTGTGTACGATATTACAGGCTCCTCTCCAACCCTGTAGTTCACCAGCGTATGCTTAAGCCAGTTTACATCGTCTCTCTTCGGGTAGTCGAGCCTGTAGTGAGCTCCACGACTCTCAGTCCTAGCTATAGCTCCAACTATTATAATCTCAGCTACGTCGAGCATGCTAGCTATCTCAAGTACATCCCTCAGGTTGTTATTATACATTCTCCCAGTGTACTCTAACCTTACATTGCTAAACCTCTCCTTAAGCCTCTTAAGCTGAGACCAAGCCTCTGATAGTGTTGATCCGTGCCTGAATATACCTACCCTCTCGTCCATCATCTTCTGGAGCTCCCTCCTAACCTCGTATGGATTCTCCGAACCTCTCTCACTGTGGATAAGCCTATCGAAAACCCTAGACTCCTCTACCTTAACCCTCCCAGCTAGGCTTCCAGACATTTCAAGAATTGTATCAGAGGCTTTCATAGCATAGCTGGCTGCGGCAGCACCAGTAAGCCTACCCCATACAACGCACTCGCTAAGAGCATTACTCCCAAGCCTGTTAGCTCCGTGGACACTAACAGCTGCAACCTCACCTGCAGCCCATAGGTTTGGTATAGGGCTCCCATCATTTAAGAGAACCTGGCCGTAGGTGTCAACGTGCACACCACCCATAGTGTAGTGGGCTGCAGGCCTCACAGGTATAGGCTCCTCAACCGGGTCCACGTTAATCAACTTCCTGGTAATCTCCCTAACCATTGGAAGCTTCTCCCTAAACACCCTATCCCCGAGATGCCTTAGATCTAAGTGTAGATACCCTAAACCCGACTCCTCATCTACGAAACCCCTACCCTCCATAATCTCTGTCATCATAGCTCTTGAAACTATATCCCTTGGAGCTAACTCCATCCTCTGAGGAGCATAGCGAGCCATAAACCTCTCACCCTTACTGTTTAACAGATATCCACCCTCACCACGAGCAGCCTCAGTTATGAGAACACCACTAGGCACCAAGCCTGTAGGGTGGAATTGCACGAACTCCATATCCTTTATAGGTATACCAGCTCTATAAGCTATTGCTATCCCATCCCCCGTACTAGCCTGGGATACAGTAGCGAAACTATAAACTCTACCAGCACCACCCGTAGCTATTATACCGGCTTTCCCCATGAAAACCCTCATCTCGCCTGACTCGAGATCCACGGAGGTGACGCCTTTGAAGAGACCGTCCTCCAAGAGTATTGATGTAGCGAAGTTCTCATGGAAAAACTCCACATTATCAAACCTCTGTAGGTTACTATAGAGAGTGCTCATCATGAAGAACCCGGTTTTATCAGCAGCATAAGCAGTCCTAGGTATGCTCATACCACCAAAAGCCCTTTGAGCAATCCTACCATCGGAAAGCCTACTCCAAGGGGTCCCAAGGTGGTCGAATAACCTAATCTCCTCAGGGGCGAGCCTAACCAGAACCTCAACGGCATCCTGATCAGCTAGGAAATCAGAACCCTTAATAGTATCATAGGCGTGCAAATCAAAACTATCGCCAGCCTCCCCAGGATAGAGAACACCACTAATACCACCCTCAGCAGCAACACTATGACTCCTCATAGCGTGAAGCTTACTAACAACAGCAATTCTAAGCCTCCCACCGGAGATGAGAGAAGCCTCTAGAGCAGCGCGCAATCCAGCCAGCCCAGAACCTAAAACAACAATATCATAACGTAAAACCTCCACCAACGCCACCACATGAGAAAACACGAGGAGCAGGTTAAAGCTAAGAATATATATCAAAACCACCTATACTATATTTAAAGATAATATTCTTAGAATAACAATATAGTGTAAAGCGGATCACATCTATAAGCCTCGCCTTCTAAAGAAGTAAACCTGGAGTCCTCTTTTGATAAAGCCCTGAGGAGGTTTTATGAAAGGGGTATTGTGGAACCCCCAGCTTAAACACCCCCTGATGGCATCCTCGACGGGTACCTTCAATAGAGTTTAATGGTATACCCGATGGTACACCATTAATATACATACAAGCCTTTAGTTGTTTGTAACTAAAAAGGTGAGGGTTAAGGGCTAGGATGCCACTGAGCAGTAGTAAGGTTGAGCCCAACGCCACTGGGCTCCCATCTATGGGGGTGCTCAAGTGTCATCACTACACCCACATGTGCAGTGTTTACACAATATCACCATCGATACTATGCAGTGTCAACCGAGACTTACAAGTCAATAGTGGCTACAGGTAAACACAGATATTCGTATTTACAGTCAAACTCGTAATAGCCTCCAGGGGCAGGAGGCCCCTGGGGTGGGGAGTCTTCCGGTGACTGCAGGGGGAACCCTGAGGTCGGAGACATGGCAAATTAAAATGGATGTGAAAGAATATCAATGCCCGCTGGGGGCAAGCTGGTCTTAGAATTATCTTTTGTGGTAAAGAGTTTTAAGGGTTAACGTTTGTATAGGGGGTGGGTGTGGGGCCGTCGTCTAGCCTGGCTAGGATGCCAGCCTGGGGAGCTCGCCCCCATTGGGCCCGGATCGCTGGTGGTCCCGGGTTCAAATCCCGGCGGCCCCACCACCTTTGTGTATGTAGACTTTATCCTTATCTATGATGTGTATAACCTTGTATCCTAGTTGTGTGAGGCTATCTGATATGAATCTTCTATGGCATTTGAGCCATAGCCTCTCTTTGCACATTAGGGCTACTGGTTCTGGG
>Ga0326762_1000186_pt1 | contig 33939 bp, 37 predicted proteins | sample NORPS_S_FD_207669 | JGI IMG/M metagenome (GOLD analysis project Ga0326762, IMG submission 207669) | Hot spring sediment microbial communities from Norris Geyser Basin, Yellowstone National Park, WY, United States - NOR.PS_S | ecosystem: Environmental > Aquatic > Thermal springs > Near-boiling...
TGCACACCTGCGTCCGTGAAGGCGAGGTCGCTGCTGGGGGAGGCGGACTACGCGTCGCAACTTTCAGCCACTATGGACTACTGGGGCGAGGCTGAGCTGTGGGCAAGGCTCAACTTTATGAACAGCTTCGCCAAACCGAGGATTGAGCTGGCCGACCCGTGGAGAGGTCTTGTGAAAGTCAAGGCGGACGGCCCCGTGGCCGGCTTCGCCTTCTACGCCCAGCGCAACGGGACGTGGGTCAAGATAGGTGAGGCCAGCGGAAGCTGCGTCTTAGTCAACGCCTCCAGGATATTCCCCTGGGATCCAATCCTCGTCCTGCCGCTTGTGGGTCAAGAATTGGCCGCGAGACCTGGCGATATGGTCACGATCTGGCGCCCCGAGACTGCGCTTTTGTTCAAGACCTGGGCCGACCTGGTGGGCTATCCCAAGGGCGCCAGAAGCGTCTTGGTCATCGTGCGATCATGCTGACCTTTAGATACCTCCTCGCCTTGGCGGCGGTCGTCGCCGCCACAGCAGCCGCGGCGGTGGCTGTATCAGGCGTGTTTATGTCGAACACGCCGCTCCTCGCGTCGACGGCGGCGTCTATAGCGGCGGGAAAGACAGCCCACCTAGACACGCCAGTGGCTGTGAGACAGTACCTCGCCTACTACAGCTACGTAGCCGGCAGGTGGGTGCTCACCAACACAACAGGCGTCGAGGCATCATCCATACCTGTATACGTCTTGGGCCTGGGCCAGTGCCCCCAGTCGATTCAAGGCCTGCTCGGTAAGACCTACACGCAGAGCAACGCCACAGTCGTCTTGACCAACTGCGTGCTGGTCATGCCGTGGGTGCAGGAAAACGCCATCACCCACTACGCCGCCACCTGCCGCTCCGGGACAGACTTCAAGCCCGAAACGGCTGAGGTCGAAGCGTCTGGGGTCAAGGTGAGGCTGGTGGTTGTAAACTGCTAAGGTTTTTCCTGGCTCGTGTTCAAGCTGGTATGAGACTAGAAATAGTGTTTATACCGGTGATATTCGCGCTCGCGGTGGCGGCTATGCTGTTCATCAAGCCGGTTGAGGTGCGCAAGACTGACCTGTCTGCGGTTTTTCTCTACTGGCCGGAGGCGTATAAATACGCAGAGGTGGGAGACCCATCTGTGATCTACAGAGTGGTCGGCTTCGTCATATGTACCGCTTCAGGTCGGATAGAAGCATACCCAGGCCTGGCCTATAAGGTGTTAAGTCTTTACTGCCGTTTTAAGCCATGATAGAGGAATACCTCGACCTCGTGGCAGTGATGTTGATGGCCGCCACGGCGCTTTCCCTAATCTTCGGCGTCCAATATATTTCTACACCTTCTGTATGTCAAGCAGTTAAGCTTGTGTTGGAGAATCCAGGCTCGGAGCTTCGCATCTACGGAAGGTTTGAAATAAGAAATTACACAGACCACCTCTACATAACCTGTGGGTTGTGGGTGCCTAAAGACCAAGTGTTAACAATTGAGAAGACCCAGGGGTACATAATAATTGGAAGCACGGCGGAGGGAAAGCTCTATATACGTTAAATAGTGATACATATTGTTAAACATGCACAATGCGTATCTGACGAAGCGGCTCCGATTTTTAAAAGATCCACTAGACGTGAGAACTTGCGACATGTCCGGCGAATCTTCTATAGTTTTCTTCGGCGTGCCCTGGGACGGCGCAGTTGCCGGTAGACCAGGCGCACGATATGCGCCGGCGCACATAAGAACTGCCTTATGTAGCCTCCCCAAACGCTTCGACTTGGAAGACATGGGGGATATAGACGTCGTGATAGGAGACGCGGAGGAGACTTGGAAAAGAATTAAAGAGACCGCCAAGGCCTTGATCAACCGGCGCCAACTCCTCATAGCTGGCGGCGACCACTCTGTGTCGGCCTTTACATATCAAGGCCTGGCGGAGGGGAGGCGCCTCGGCTACATTGTGCTAGATGCTCACCTAGATTTACGTACTACCTCCGAGGGTTTGACAAGTGGGTTAACAACAAGATTAATCCGCGAATATGCAAAAGAGGCGCCGATTACCGTAATTGGAGTTAGGCCGTGGGCAAATCCACAGTACATGTTTAACCTAGCCGAGAAGCTAGACGTAGACTACTACACAATAGACGACTTAGAGAAACTTGGCCTAGACGAAGTAGTAGACCGAGTTGTTTCGCGTCACAAAGACGTACGGAACTACATAAGTATAGACCTAGATGTAGTAGATCCTGCGTTTGCGCCAGGTGTAAATGCGCCGAGCCCTGGGGGGTTGTCCACCAGAGAGACAATAAAACTCGTGGCTAGTCTTTCAAAGGCGCTTAGACCGATAGCAGTTGATACGGTGGAGGTGTCGCCTCCATACGATGTTGGCAACGTCACATCGAACCTAGCGGCTGTGCTTCTTTACGTGTCGGTATGGCAGTAGAAATAGGTAAAAGACTAGAAATAGGCCAAGTGGTCCAGGTGGCTTTATTTAACACAGAGGTCACGATGCCGTCTGACGTAGAGGAAAAGATTGAGACAAGCCGAAGACTTTACCTAGAGGCGCTAAGGAGGGGGGAGCAGATCTACGGCGTGACCACAAGCCTCGGCGAGTTAGTAAAGGTAAAGACAACTCCCAGCGGCGAGAGAATCTTGTTGGAACACGCCGCAGGCGTTGGCGAAGTCGCGCCCAGGGAGTGGGTGAGGGCGGCCCTACTTATTCGTGCTCATCAACTGGCGTTGGGCTACAGCGGCGTCCGGACGAAGGTCGTCAAGACTCTTGTCGAGTTGTTAAACAAAGATATAACGCCCGCGGTACCTAGATATGGCAGTGTGGGGGCAAGCGGAGATCTAGCCCAGCTCTCTCACATAGCGTTGACGTTAATCGGCCGAGGCTACGTACTTATGGACGGCGTCCTACTACCGGCTGAAGAGGCGTTGAAAAGAAGTGGCATAGAGACTCTTGATCTAGACCCAAGAGAGGCGTTGGCGTTGATTAACGGGACCTCGTTCTCCACAGCGGTGTTGGCGTTTGCCGTATGGCGCACAGAGCGGTTGATAGAAAAATACTTGGAGACGTCGGCGTTGTTCCTCTACGCAGTTGGGGCCAACTGGAAGGCGTTGGCAAAAGAGACTCAAGTTAAGAGACATCCCGGCATTGAGAAAGTGGCAGGTATGCTGGAGTATGTCGGCGGTGGAAAACGCCTAAACGACCCCTACTCGATAAGATGCATACCGCAGATAATGGGCGCCGTCTACGACTCAGTGGGGTGGGTAAGAAAGATAGTAGAGGACGAGATAAACTCGCCCAGCGACAACCCAATCATTTTACCCTCCGGTTCCAGGCCGACGTGTCATTTCCACGGGCAGCACATAGCAATAGCCGCAGACGTATTAGCGATAGCGCTAGCCGCCTGGGCAAATCTAGTAGAGCGCCAAACTGCTCAGCTTCTACGTGGCGAAGTCACAGGAAAACCTGACTTTTTGGCCACGGAGCCGGGAAGCGTGGGCGACATGATATATCAATACACCGCGGCATCTCTCGCGGCTAAGATAAGAGCGTTGGCATCACCTCACTCGATACATAACATACCTACAAGCGGGCTTCAGGAGGATGTAAACTCTATGAGCCTCAACGCGGCCGTGAGACTACACGACATGCTCAACCTCTTAAGACACCTCCTCTCGATACACCTCGTGGTGTCTCTCGACGCGACAAACTGCGCCGACTGCCCCCCGAAGACGGCGGAGCTGTATCAGAGGCTTAAAAGCCTGACGCACGGCAAAATCCCCAGCGAGAGAATCGAGGCCGCAGGCGAGATATGGTATTAATAAAGGTCAAACAGTTGGTATCTGCAGAAAAAACGCCGTGGACGGCCGGCGACCCCGTATACATCTTACAAGACGCAGCCGTGGCGGTGAAAAACGGCGTTGTGGCAGACGTGGGCTATTGGGAAGACCTCAAGAGGAGATACGCCACGGAGGAGGTGTGGGACTTCGGCGATAGTCTGCTAACCCCCGGGCTCGTAGACCCCCACACCCACCTTCTATTTGCAGGCTCTCGCGAGGACGAGTTGGAGAGAAAACTAATGGGTGAGAGCTATGAGGAGATAACAAGAAAAGGCGGCGGCATTTACAAGACGACGCGGGAGACAAGAAACGCATCGACAGAGCAACTAAAGAAAATCCTAGAAAAGAGGCTACAATCCGTGGCTAAATTCGGCACAACAACGGTAGAGGTTAAGACGGGCTACGGCCTAGACCCGGAGGAGGAGCTGAGGCTGGCCCAGGTGATACGCGGCGTCAGAAGCTACGTAGATGTGGTCTCCACGTTTCTCGTCCACATACCGCCTCAACACGGCCGGGAGACGTATCTTAAGCAGATAATAGGCGCGTTGCCGCGGGCCGGCACGAAATACGTCGACGTCTTCTGCGACACGGTGGCGTTCAACGTGGAGGAGACAAAGACTGTTCTAAAAGCCGCCAACGCGTTGGGCTACCGGCTTAGGCTACACGCCGACGAGCTGGCTTATATAGGCTGTAGCGACCTGGCGGAGGAGCTCCCCATAGACTCCCTAGACCACCTCCTCCACACGCCGCCTGAAAACGCCGAGAAGATGGCGAAGAGGGGCGTTGTGGCCACGTTGCTCCCAGTCACAATCCTCGCCTTAAGAACCCAGAAGAAGCCGCCGGTAGACGCGTTAAGAAGATACAAAGTACCCATGGCGATCGGGACTGACTTCAGCCCCAACAGCTGGTGTCACAACATGCAGACCGCGATGGAGCTCGCAGTGTACCTCCTGGGGCTCACCCCCCTCGAGGCGCTGATGGGGGCGACCGCAAACGCGGCGTATAGCCTCCGTCTGACAGACCGGGGCGTAATAGCGCCAGGCAAGGTGGCGGATCTCGTGGTGTGGGACGTACCTAACTACCACTGGCTGGCGTATGAAATCGGAAGAAACAAAACCAAGGTAGTTATAAAGAGGGGGGCTCCTATCTACCTAAGTTCTTTTTAACCTCCTCATACTCCTTCCACTCCTCCTTCACCCTCTTGTATGTGTACTCGCTTATGCGTCCCTCCCTCCAGGCCTCCTCCATCACTCTGAGAGACTTCTCCTCAAGCCTTCTGTGGATGGGTATCCTTATCCCCTTTGTCAACGCGGTCTTCAAAGCCCTTGGGTACCCGGCGTGGGCGTGCCTCACGACGCCTATGCCTGGATCCACCGTGAACACCCTAAGCGCCTTCTCCTCAGCCAGCTGCGTCCCGTCTACGACCATGCCAAAACCCGCGTGTAGCGAGTAGCCTATCCCAACGCCGCCACCGTGGTGGAAACACGTCCACGTCGCGCCCACTGCAGTGTTGAGGGCGTAGTTCAGCACAGGCCAGTCGCCCACTGCATCGCTCCCATCAAGCATGGCCTCAGTCTCCCTATAGGGCGACGCCACCGAGCCGGTGTCTAGGTGATCTCTCGCGAACCAGATCGGCCCCGAGAGCTCGCCCCTCCTCACCATCTCACTGACGAGCTTGCCGAACTCAGCCCTCTCGCCGTAGCCGAGGTACACGACCCTGGCAGGTAGGCCTTGGAACTTTACATGCTTCTTGGCGTTTTGAATCCACCTAACAAGCCTCCAGTTGCGGCTGTATACGGACAGAATCACGTCGTCGAGCTTATAGATGTCCTTTGGTTCTCCCACCAGGCTCGTCCACCTAAAAGGCCCCCTCCCCTCCTCAAACATAGGCCTGAGAAACTCCATCTGTCCAGGAATTTTAAAGGCCTGCTCAACACCGGCGTCGTACGCCTGCTTCCGCAGATTGTTGCCGTATTCAAAAACCACGGCTCCTCTCAGTTGATGTGTGAGAAGGAGCTCCACATGTCTCGCCATGGAACGCTTGGCAAGTTGCATATACCTCTCGGGGTCGGTCTGCCTCAGCTTCGCCGCCTCCTCCACGGTGAACCCCATAGGCACATACGCCAGAGGGTCATGAGCCGGCGTCTGGTCGGTCACGAGGTCAGGTACCACGTTCTCCCTCACCAGCTTCTCGTGGAGCTCAACGGCGTTAGCCAACACGCCTATGCTCACGGCTTCCCTCCTCTCCCTCGCCCTTAAGGCCATGTCCACAGCCTTCTCCAGGTCGTCGGTCCATGTGTCCAGATACCCAGTCGCTATCCTCCTCTCGATCATCCTCCTGTCGACATCTGCTATCAAAGCCACGCCGCCCAGCATCTTTATCGCAAGCGGTTGGGCGCCCCCCATCTCCCCGAGGCCCGCGCTCACCACCAGCCTGCCCTCGAGAGACCCGCCGAAGTGTCGCTCAGCCGCAAAGCCGATAGTCTCATAAGTCCCCTGCAGAATGCCCTGCGTCCCAATATACGCCCAGCAACCGGCGGTCATCTGGTGGTAGGAGATCAACCCCCGCGCCTCTAGCTCCCAGAAATACTTCCAGTCAGCCCATTTAGGCACCAACACCGCGTTGCTCATCAACACGCGCGGCGCCCTCAGGTCGGTCTTAAACACAGCCACCGGTTGCCCCGACTGTATCACAAGCGTGTCGTCTCTCTCCATGGAGATCAACGTGTCCACTATCGCTTCGAAGTCGTCCCAAGACCTCGCCGCCTTCCCGCTACCTCCATATACCACGAGGTTCCTAGGATCCTTGGCAACCTCCGGATCCAAAACGTGAAACAGCATCCTCAAGACGCCTTCTATCTGCCAGTCTCGGCTCCACACGTAGAACTCGTACCCCTTTATTGCTCTGACGGCACGTGTCTCAGGGTCGTAGAAGCCGGCCGAAATAAGCTCCTCAATAGGCCTACCCTTATACCTACTCGGCACGCTCATGTATCTGATATATAGGATACTTTTAACTATTTAGAAAAACTCCGTCAGCGGTTTTGCCGACCTGCCGAGGAGCCTCAAGGGGTCTGCACCCACCCTCTCGACGTATAGCCTATACCCCTCGTCGATGGGCCTCAACGCAACTCGCCTCAGGGTTTCCCGGATCTGCCAGTTCCCCACAGACACGAAATACCTCTCGCCGATCAATCTGACGATGCCCACAGAGCCCCGCCTGCCCATAGACGCCAGCTTCTCCAACACGGCGACTCTAGCCGCCTCAAACCCGCCGTCCATGGTGGACCGAACACCACGCACGTCCTCCCTCACCAATATCTCCGCAACCCCGCCCCCAGACTGCCACCTCTCGAGGTAGGCAAACCTGAGGGGACCTGGAACAACCGCCACAAGGTATCTGTTGTCTAGGTACTCGCCGTAGCCGTAGAGCGTCTGCGGAACCTCGGGCAGATCCCTCACCCTAGACGCCAGCCAGTCGCCCACCGCCACGTCCACAGCTGTTATGCCCCACCGCGATGGGACGAGCCTCCTCCTGTGTCTAGCGCCGAGGAGACCGAGGGCAAACGCCCTCTGGATGATGTAGAGATCTACGCCCTTTGAGTAAAGCTCCACAACGGCCTCGCCAGCGGCCACGTCCTCTGCGATCAGCCGGTCCAGGTGCCGGGGCACCACGGGGTTCTCCACTACCCTAGCCCTCTCCAGCGGCGCCCGGGGGCCCATCGGCTTCTCGCGCAGATCGAACCTCACCTGCGGAGCCGGCGGCTTGGCCAGCTTCATCTCCACGTCTACGGGTCTCGCCGACACGGCCACGTATGGGAGCTCCCCGAGCTCCCACGGCGTCTCGGCGCGCCTAACGCCGAAGGTCACGTAGCTCCGAAGCCTCGCGATCTCCTCAAGAGGCAACCCCCACAGGAGGCTGGGGTCCTCATACCGCTTGGCCTCCTCTCCGAAGACCTCCGGCGGCTCGCCGATATAAACCGCCACCTGTGGCCACCCGTACTCGCCCACCACGGCGGCGGGGGGAGACGAGCCGAAGACCTCGGCCCCTGCCGCCTTGCTGAGCGCGATTTTAAAGGCGGAGATCCTGTCTTTAATGGGGCACCTCGGCAAGCCGCATAACAGCTTGCGGCCTTGGCACTTCACACAGATGCTCACGTTAAGTAGGGAGGTCTATAAAAAAGAGCTGTTTAAAGCCCTGTCGAGATCCTCAATGAGATCCTCTGGGTCCTCAAGCCCCACCGATAGCCTGACCAAATCCTCCGTGATGCCGAGCGTCTTCCTATCCTCCTCAGGTATGGGGGAGGCGGCGCTGGCCACCGGGTAGGTGGCGATGCTCTCCACCCCGCCGAGGCTGGGGCCGGGGGTTATGATCCTCAGCGACTTGAAGAACTTCACCGCGGCGTCTCTGCCGCCTCGTAACTTGAAGGAGACCACTGCCCCGAACTTGTCGCCGAAGAGCTTCCTCGCGATGCCGTGGTTTGGATGGGTGGGCAGACCGGGGTAGATGACCTCGCTCACCTTGCTGTGTTCGGCCAAAAACTCGGCGACTGCCATGGCGCTTCTGCACTGCCTCTCAAACCTCACAAAAAGAGTCTTGACGCCTCTAAGCGTCAGAAAGGCCTCGAAGGGTTGCATGATTCCGCCCAGCATCGCCCTCCAGAGCCACAGATCCTCCAGGTGCTCCCGCAGCGCCACCACGGCGACTCCGCCAACCACGTCGTTGTGGCCGGCGAGGTACTTGGTGGCTGAATGCACCACCACATCTGCGCCGTAGGAAAGAGGAGTAGCCAACACAGGCGTGGCGAAGGTGTTGTCCACCACAACCACAGCGCCGAAGTCCTTAGCCGCCTTAACTACCGCCGGCACGTCCAAAACCCTCAGCGTCGGGTTCGTTATGGTCTCCAGAAACACCATCCTGGGTCTAGCCTCCTTGATCAACTCCACAAACACGTCGGTGTCTGGAAACCCCTTTCGTAGCCTTACGCCGAATTTATCAAGCGAGCCGAGAAGCCTAAGGGTGGCTCCATAAGCCTCCATGGTCGTCGCAACAGCGGCGTCTGCGTTTAAAAACGAGAAGAAGACGGCCGAGAGCGCCGCCATGCCGCTGTTGAAGGCAAGGGCGTCAAGCCCGCCCTCCAGCCTGGCCACCACCTCCTCCAGGGGCCTCAGGGTGGGGTTCTCCTCCCTGCTGTACTTAAGGTCGAACCCCCTGTCAGACTTGGCGGCCTCCCCCTCCATCCTGAAGACCGCGGTCTGGTAGATTGGGGGATGCAACGAGCCGTAGGGGTCCACATTTCTGTACCCCCTCACGGCCACGGTGCCCCTACGCATTACACCTCCTTTTAGCTTCCTATATAAATCTTTGCCGCCCTATAGTATAAACATGGAGATATAAATATAATAAAGGAAATTTATAGGATATTAAAGGGCGAATCTTTGAATATCTATAGAGAAGAGTGTGTAGAGAGTATGCGAATTTCAGCCTCCGTTTTTATTTAAAAACCTGCGAAACAAGGCCCATGTGGTTAGAGAAGCCCTGGTGCTAGACAGCAACGACGACTTGGCCCCCCAGCTGGCAAAAATGCTCTCAGACAACGGCTACGTGGTTAGGGTGCTCGCCACGCGGGAGCGGGCGAAGATATTCGAGAAGGAGCCTGTCTACATACACACGCTGATTGAGAACTACGAAAAGATCGTCAAGGAAATCGATTTCTCACACGTGGAGGTGGCCGTGTTCCCCTCGCCCAACGAGATGTTAAACCTCTCGCTGGCGCGGTTGGCTAAATCCCAAGGCGTCCCCATGGTGGTCATCGTGGCGAGAAGCGCCTCCGTCGCCAAGCAAGCGGAGGACGAAGGCATAACGGCGATAATCACCTACCACTGCGTGGTGTCCAGGTTGCTGAGGATGCTCAACCTCAAATTTACTAGGATTATACCAATAAAGGGCGGCGTCGCCCTCCTCGAAATGCTGGTGACGTCCGACTCCAAAGTGCTGGGCCGCTCCGTAGGGGAGCTGGAGGAGGAGACGGGCGCCAAAATCGCCGTGGTCAGAGACGACGGCTTCATATCGGCGAAAGACGCCGAGATACAAGAAGGCGATTACCTAATCGCGGTGGGGCCCCAGGAAGACCTGCAGACGTTGGCGGATTAGCCGGTCCCCCGGCGAGTAGATTGAAACTCGGCGTAGACGCGGTCAAGCACGGCGTATTTCAGCTCGTCCTCCTGGCGCGGGTCCTTCAACACGCCTCTAACGACGATGACCACACCCCTGACCCCGATCTTCTCAACGTCTACGCTGAGCCTCTCCAGCCCATACTCCTTAGCCACCTGCCCCACCACATCCTTCACCCTCCTCAGCTCCTGCCAACGGGGCACGAAAAGCCTGATCCTGACCTCATGCCCCTCCGGCGCCTTGACCCGTCTAAACGGCCTCCGCAACAATACGGTGTATGGTATATAGACGTACTCCCTCCTCGGGTCCCTCACCACCACGTAGGTATCCTCCAACGAAGTGATGTAGCCGCGCATGTTGTCGAGCTCCACGTAGTCGCCCACGTGGAGATCTAACACCCTAGTCACGAAAAGACCGGTGAGGTACTGCTCCAACACGCGCCAGGTCCCCAGCATGAGGACGCCCATAGCTATTACAAACACGGCAAGCACCAGGAAGAACAGATTATGCATCTGCGTCGCCGGCGAGGCGATCGCCAAGAAGAGCGATATGGAGAAGAGCAACGCCAAGAACTCTACGAGGTACATCTGCTCCTTCGTCAAGGCCTTGGAGAAAAACCTCTTCACGGAATATATAGCCATGAGAAACACCATGACGGCCGCGACGCCGCCTAAAACAACGGAGGTGAAGTCCACGTATGAAATACAGCTCTTTTAAATATCAGTACCTAACCCCTCCAAACACCTTCTTCAATATGTCGTGGAACTCAGACGCCTCGTCTTGTTTATACAAGGCGTGGTATATGGCGTCAATCCTCTCGCGGAGCAACTTAAGCTCCGCCGAGGCCACCAGAACCCTGGTCTGCAACACCGCGTCAGGGTTCACCGAGATGCTGTCAATACCCGCCCTCACCAAGAACTCCACCAGTTGCGGATACACCGAGGGGCCCTGCCCGCATATAGACACGGTGCGCCCCATCTTGTGGGCCCTCCTGATGATCTCATATATGGCCTTCAACACTGGGGCCTCCCGCTCGTCGAAATACTTCGGGTTGATCCTCACCAGGAAGTCGTTGTCGCGGTCCACCCCAAGCACCAGCTGAGTCAGATCGTTGGAGCCTATGGAGAAGCCGTCGAAATACTGCGAAAACTCCTCAACTATAAACGCGATTGAAGGCACCTCAGCCATGGCCCACACCTTGAAGTCGCGGTCCCGGTGTAGCCCCTCCTCCTCCAGAAGCCTCGCGAACTGCTCGGCCTCCCACACAGTCCTCACAAACGGCGCCATAACCCACACGTTGGCGAGTCCCATCTCCTCCCTAGCCATCTTCACAGCCTTGAGCTCAAGCCTAAAGGCCTTCTCGTACTGCGGCGAGACGTAGCGAGATACGCCGCGCCAGCCCAACATGGGGTTGCGCTCCTCCGGTTCGAACTTCTCGCCTCCTTCCAAGCTCTTGTATTCGTTGGTCTTAAAGTCGCTGAACCTAACCACCACGGGCCTCGGGTAAATCGCCGAGGCGACCTTGGCGATGCCCTCGGCCATCTTAGTCACGAACTTGTGCTCCTGCCCCACGGACAATAGATAAAGCGGGTGTTGCCCAACCCAGCTGGAGATGACGAACTCAATCCTCATGAGGCCAATGCCGTCAAACGGGAGGTCCTTATACTCGTCTATCTTCTCCGGCTCGCCCAAGTTCATATACACCTTGGTGCCTGTGGGCACGGCGCGGTATATATGAAGTATGATCTCCCTAGGCGGAGCCACCGCGGCGGCCTCCGCGGCCTTCTTCTCCTCCGCCTTCGCCACGGCGCCGGCCAGCACCACGCCCTTGCCCCCATCTACCGTGTAGACCTCGCCCTCTTTCAAGGCGGAGGTGGCATTGCCCGTCCCAACCACGGCGGGTATGCCCAGCTCCCTGCTGACTATGGCGGCGTGCGAGGTCCTGCCGCCTTCGTCTGTCACTATGGCCGCTGCCAGACGCATGTAAGGCACCCAGTCTGGGTCTGTCATCTTAGTGACGAGTATGTCGCCTTTCTTCAGCTTCTTCTTGGCGTCTTCAAGCGTGAGACATATCTTGGCGGCGCCTACCGCCACCCCGGGGCTGGCGGCTATGCCCTTAACCACCACAGTCCCCGCAGGCGCCTCCTCAGCCCTCTTAGGCGCCTCCTCCCTCCTAGACCACACGGTCTCAGGCCGTACCTGAAGCACGAAGAGGTTTTGGGGAAACTGCATGTCTGCATCAACGGCGAACTCTATGTCTACGGGATAGCCGTGGTGTTGCTCAAGCTTCACGGCCATCCTAGCCAGCTCCACCACCTCCTGGTCAGTGAGGGCCGGCGCCTCCGCCTTCTCACGAGGTAGCTCAACCTCCTTGGTGAGCCCCGCCTCGTCTCTCACCACAGCCAGCCTCTTCACGGAGATCCTCTTTTCCACAATCTTCAACGTGGATTTGTCTACGATGAACTCGTCCGGGGTTACTACACCCCTTACAACGCCCTCCCCAAGCCCCCAGCTCGCCTCGATCACGACCTTGCTTCTGTCTCCGTTGGTGGGGTCGAGGGTAAACATCACCCCCGCCGACCTGGCGCTGACGAGCTTCTGGACCACCACCGCCATCAAGCTCTTCTCGTGGGGGATTCCCATCTTATCCCTGTAATAAAGCGCGCGAGCAGAGAAGAGAGAGCTCCAGACTTTCTTCGTGTAGTATACCACGTTCTCCACGCCCCTCACGTTGAGGTAGGTGTCTTGCTGACCAGCAAAAGACGCCTCGGGGATGTCCTCGGAGGTGGCGGAGCTCCTCACGGCCACAGCCACGTTTTTCACGCCGGTTATATCGCAGAGCCGCTTGTATGCCTCGGTTATTTCCGCCTCCAGATCAGAGGGCAGAGGCGAGTTCTCAATCAAGTTGCGTATCACACTACTCGCCTTCTCGTACTCGTCGGGCTCGCCTTTAGAGATGAACTCCCTAATTACCTCCTTTATCTTTTCCCTCAACCCAGTGACGTTGAGGAAATAAAGAAAAGCCTCGGAGGTAACGACGAAGCCGGGCGGCACCTGGACTATGCTCGCCACTTCGCCGAGGTTAGCCCCCTTGCCCCCCACCAGAAGGACGTCTTTCTTCCCCACCTCGTTTAGCCACTTGATAAACCGCATGTGGGCGAGTACACCACGGTATATAAGTATAACTCACTATATAGTACTATATAATATCATTATATTTAATGACCTATCCAAATAAAACGCGAAAATAGATCTATGAAAATCCGTTACACAACTTTGAACCGGAGCCTTGTGAGATTTGCATACTTCTTGTACACGGACCGAAACACAGCTCTGGATCTCGGCGGCTTCACTGAGGTCACAACTCTGGAGAGCCTTCTGCCGCAGTATACACACCTCCGGATGCCCCCGCCGTATATCAAGTAGTCAATTCCGCAGTGAAGACACCTCCCGACCTCCGGCAACTCGCCAACCTCCTCAACCTCCACAGGGACCCAGCCACCCACCAGCACAAGCCCGTCTACATAAGGCGCGAAGTCCCCCGCACCCTCAAGCGTAGTGGCGACGAGCACGTCGAAAGGCTTATGTACAGCCTCCGCCACGTTCCTCACGGTGTTTACAAGCTCCTCGACGTTGCGGGGCTCCAGCAACACGAACCTCGCGCCCTCTCCATATCCCCCCCGGGAGAACTGAAGCTCCTCCAACACCCCGTCTGCGCCGCCGGCGAAAGCCGCGTCTACCCCGTCCTCCCCCAGCTCTCTGCTGACGAAGACCTTCACGCCGAGGGCCTTGGCCATCCGCACGGTAGTCGCCACGGACATGAGGCGGGCCACCGCGGGGTCGCAGTCGCCGAAGGGCTCGCCAAGCGCAATGGGAGTCCCGTCGACGGGGGATTTCGAGCAGAGCCACGACCCGGCGAACACGGCGACGGGGGGCCCGCGCACATAGGCGAGATACATGGCTTATAAATCATGGGGTAGATAAAACTGTGCTACTCCTCGCCCGGCTGTTTGAAGGCCCCAACAACGGGATGGCCTACGCAGTGGCGCCGCTGGAGGACAAATACAAGGTGATACCCACCAGAAACCCCATCGTGGACGCCCAAGCCTTCAAGGCCCGGGGGGAGGAGGTATTGATACTCTACAGCCTCTCAACCCCCACATTCGTGGAGCATTGGCGCGAGGTGGCAGAGGCCGCGTCGAGGTTCCCGGTGGCGGCGGGCGGCCCCCACGCGGCGGGGGACCCCATCACCCTGGCGAAGCTCGGGGTCAAGTACGTGGTGGTGGGAGACGGCGAAGCCGCGTTGCCCGCCATTGTGGAGAGGGAGCTGGGGCTGAGAGACGAGCCCCCTCCCAATACCGTGGTTATTGAAGACGGCAGGGTGAAGACGGGGCGCCGCGTCTACGTCGAACTGGTGCACAAAACGTATAGCGAGGCCTTGTCTATCTATCCGCCCATAGAGATAATGCGGTCGTGCAACTACAGATGCGCCTTCTGCCAGACGTGGAGCCAGGGGTTGGTGAGATATAGGCCGGTGGACAGCGTGGCGGCCCTCGCCAGGGCTTACACGGCGAGGGGGCTCGGCGACATCAGATTCATCGCGCCGGTGGGCTTTTTATACGGGTCGCAAGACGGCAAGACGCCAAACGTCGACGCGCTCGTTGCGCTCCTCAAGGCCGTGAAGGAGGCCGGGGGCCGGCCGTACCTCGGCACCTTCCCCTCCGAGACCCGCCCCGAGACTGTGACTAGGGACGTCCTCAGGGCTATAAAGCCCTACGTCGCCAACCGCCGCCTCTCCTTTGGCCTCCAGACAGCCTCAGAAAGACTATTGAAGGCCATGAAGAGAGTCCACGACGTAGCCGCCGTGGAGGAGGCAGTGAGGACTGCAGTCTCCATAGGCTTCAGGCCGGTGGTAGACGTCATAGGCGGACTCCCCGGCGAGGAGGAGGAGGACGCGGCGTCTACAGTGAAGGAGATGGAGAAGCTGATATCTATGGGGGCTCTAATACGCATGCACTACTTCATCCCGTTGCCGGGGACCCCACTGTGGGGACGAAGACCAGCCCCGCCGCATCCGCTATACGGCGACTTCATCAAACGCCACAGGAAGAAGGTGGAGGGCTACTGGGAGGAGCAGATAGAGCTGAGCAGGAAGATACTGAAGACCTACGAGGAGCTACGGGCCTACCTCCGCACGCCCCTCACGACGCCGAACTCCTCAGCCAGCTGAAGATACCACATGGCGATTCTCCTCGCCAGGTGCCACACCGCCGAGGACGCGGGAACCCCAACCACCTCCTCGGCGACCTCCGGCACTATCTTCTCGGCGACTTCGCGCGCCAGCCGCTCCACCACCTCCTCCGCCGAGGATCCGGCCATGCCCCTAATTTCCTCAAAGACGGCGGAGGTGGGGAACACCTCATCCACCCGCTCCCCAAGGCCGCGCTCCTCCAACTTTCTGAAGTAGGCGAACACGAGCTCGTCAATACTGCTGGTATTGATACCCATACTGCTCGTAGTACCTCCTCACAGCCTCCTCCCTCCTCCGCTCGCGCCACTCGGCGAGGCCGATTTCCATCAGCTTCGCGCCTATGAGGCCGATGGCCAGAAGCACAACGCCCCTCACCACGCCGATTCCCAGGTAGTAGGGGTCCGGAACGCCCTGTATCTTCAGTTGCCCCAGTACCGGCGCTGTCACGTTGAGGGTGGTTTTAGGCACCTCTGCCGTATAGAGAAGTAACGCGTTTACCACTGCGAAAACCACGAGGACCGCCCCGGCCGCGAGGAATATCACCGCGGTGATGAAGGGCTTCACGGTAGCTTGTAACCTCTCTTATTTATCTATTGCCTTGATGTCGGCGCATAGGTCGTGGAACCACGGCACGTCGACGTTGTCAAGCCTCCACCTCTGACGCACGAAGCTCCGCTCAGGCGTGGTGTAGACACCGCGTCGATACGCGTAGTACCCCGTCAGCGCTATCATGGCGCCGTTATCCCCCGCGTATTCGTCGGGCACCACCTTCACCTCCGCCCCGTGTTCCTCCCCAACGGCCCGTAGTATCTCCCTAAGGCGCCTGCTCCTAGCCACGCCGCCGGCAACCACGAGCTCCCTCTTCTTAGTAAAGGCAAGCGCCCTCTCCGTGACCTCAGCCAACATATAATACGCGGTTTCAACCAGCGACTTACATACAACCGGCAGGGGGACTCCCCTCTTCACCAGCTGAAGGGCGTAGGTGGCGAGCCCGGCGTAGGACAGGTCCTGCCCCACTATGGGCATGGGGAAGGGCATTATGCCGTCGGAGGACTCGGCGCATTTCTCCACCGCAGGAACGCCGGGGAACCCCAGCCCCACCTCCCTCGCAAATACGTCTATGGCGTTGCCGATGGCCACGTCCAGCGTCTCGCCGAATACCCGGTACCGCCCGTCGGAGTAGCCGGCAATGACCGTGTGGCCCCCGGAGATCAGAAGCACCAACGGGTCGCAGGCGGCCGTCGCGTACCTCGCCACCTCGATGTGAGCAACGCCGTGGTGCACAGGCACCAGCGGGACGCCGAGCTTAATAGCCAAGGCGCGGGCCAGCACAGCGCCGATTCTCAGGGCAGGCCCAAGCCCAGGGCCCGCAGCATAGGCCACCACGTCTATGTCCTGAAGATCAACGCCGTATGTGCCCAGAAGCTGGCGCAGAAGCGCCGGGGCGTGGCGGGCGTGGTGCTCCGCGGCCTCGCGGGGGTGGATCCCGACGCCGCTCGGCGGTATGTAGGTCCTCCCCACCTGGCCCAGGATCCTCCCGTCTTCTACGAGGCCGAGGCTGAAGGTGTGTGCGGTGGACTCTACGCCTAGAACAAGCACTACCTCTGGAACTGGGTGAATCCGCACCGGCCGCAGTGCCACCGAGGCACCGGCTCTCTGTGGAAAGCCATGACGGAGCCGCACTTGGGGCAGAACTTGTTCTTGAACCGGAACACCCCCTTCTGCAGGTCTATCTCGTACCAAGCGGCGGCTCGCGGCAACTTCTTCTCCTTCTGGGCGGGGGTCTTCTTAGACATATTACTTCTTCCTCTTCTTCCTCCTCTTCTCCCTGCGCTCAGCCCTCTTCTTTCTAGCCTCCTCCAGCAGCTTCTTGCCCTCCTCGCCGAGGTTCCTAGCCAGTACGTACAGAGGCTCAAGGGCCCTGGCCAGCTTCGAATCGCCGTAGATGTGCACCTCCGCCACGGACCTCCCGAGGCCGTAGTCGGTCCTTATCCTCCTCACAAACACGTTCACCACGTCGACGCCGAGTTGCTTCGCCACCCACTCCCTCACCGCCTGCCTAGTGGGGGTGGGGGACTTTGGATGCGCCGCGTCCACCAGCACCTCCCTTCGCCCCAGCAACTTGTTCTCCCTGATGTTCAGAATGTTGAAAGACTCCGCCGACACGAACGTTGAAAGGGGTCCGTTAATAAATTTTTACCTCCTCCGCGTCTCGGGCCTCAGCGCCCTGCGCTGTAGGTAGTCCACAAGGCCAACCACAAACGTCGCGGCCACAATGGCGATGGCTTTGTCAAATTGAAACTCCTTGTTAACCGGCGCCAGATATATAAAGAGCTCTCTCGCGAGGGCCACCAAGGCCACGTCTATGATCTTATACACAACTATTCGCTTCTGTTCGATGTATGTTATAAAGGTGTCGATGAGTTCGATGAATACAATGACGAGAAAGATGTCGGAGAGCGCGTTGTAGATAGCTTGTGCAAGCGTGTCGTAATGTGCCGAGACCGCCGTGTAGAGCTCGGCGAGGCGGGAAAAGGCGAGGTAAAGCGAAAGAACCAGCAACAACGCCGTTAAAAACAGGACTATGACATAGGTAATGTACTCCCCCTTCCGCAACAGTCTTAACAGATCCACGGGTTTTTAAAGAGAGAAGTTTAAAACTGTGGTGCGCCGCGTCGCCTACCGCAAAGCCGCCGTGAAGGTGGCGCTCTTGTACCCCTCTGCCTACCAGGCGGCGATGTCTTCAGCCGTATACCACATGCTTTACTTCAAGCTCCAAGACGAGGGCTTCTACGTGGAGCGCTTCACGGCCGATCGGGGGCCCCGCGGCCTGGAAGACGGCACGCCGCTGAGCCACTTCGACTACGTGGTGGCCACGGTTCACTACGAGCTGGACTACGTAAACCTAGTCAAGATGTTGATAGACGCCGGCATACCTCCACGCGCGGCGGACCGGAGGAGGCCGAAGCTGGTCGTCGGGGGGCCGCCCGTCGCCGCCAATCCGGAGCCGCTGGCGGAGTTCGCAGACGCCGAGGCCGTGGGGGAGCTTGAGCCTCTGTGGGGCCCCCTGGTGCAGTACCTGGCCACGGGCGACGAGGCGGAGGGGCTCTACTACCCGGCAAGGGGGCCTCATCCCGTGGAGGTCAAATACGCTAAACACGTGGAGCCGGACTACCGGAGGATGCCGGAGCCCGAGGCGGCTTTCAGCCTCGCCGTGGAGCTGGCTAGGGGGTGCCCCTACTCCTGCCTGTTCTGCATGGAGAGCTACGTCACAAAGCCGTACAGACCACGCGACTGGCGCGTTGTGCTTGACGAGGCGGAGAGGCTTCGTTCTAAATACGGCGTGAGGCCGTCGATAGTAGCCTTGACGGCCAACGCCCACCCCGGCTTCAAGGAACTTCTTGCGGAGGCGGCGAGGCGGGGCCTCCGCCTATCTCTGCCCTCCATGCGGGCCGAGCTACTAGACGAAGAGGCTGTCGAGCTCCTCGCCGCCGTTGGACAGAGAACATTGACCATAGCGCCGGAGACCAGCGAGAGGTTGAGGAGGGCGTTGGGGAAGGAGATAACAGACGAAGACGTGTTGAGGGTGGCCAAGAAGGCGGGAGGGCTCGGCATGAGGCTGAAGCTCTACCTAATGGTGGGGCTCCCCTGCGAGCGGCCGGCGGACTTGGAGGAAGTCACCTCGCTTATGAAGGAGGTGAGGAAGGTCGCGGGGGCCGTCTCGCTCAGCGTCAACCCCTTCATCCCCAAGCCCCAGACCCCCCTTCAATACAGCCCCATGGCCCCCCTCGCCTACCTTAGGGAGAAGATTGAGCACCTAAGGCGGGTGCACCGCGGCGACTTCTCCTTCTACGACCCGGTCTTTGGCGCCGTGCAGGCCGCCATATCTCTCGGCGGCCGCGACGTGGCGCGGCACATAGAGGCGGCCGCCACCTCGCCGCCGGGCTATTGGAGACGGGCGTTGAGGGAAGGGCTGTTCGACTACGTCTTTAAGCCTAGGGAGGATCCCCTCCCCTGGGGCCACGTCAAGGCGTTTTACCCGCCTGAGGAGCTCCGGCGGAGGTACCTAAAGTACCTAGAGGAGGCCTGCGGCTAGGGCCAGCCAGAGGGCGTTGTTGAAGGCGTGGAGAGCCGTAGACGCCGCGTAGCCGCCGCCGCGGTACATAAACGCAAGAGAGGCGCCGTATAATGAAGCCACGAGGGGGTTTGCCGGGTGCAACACGCCGAATATCACCACTGCAAAGATCCACGCCAGGAGAGGCGGCAGAAAGGCGAAGGCCAAGGCTCTGAACACCAGCTCCTCGGCCAATGGCGCCAAGACAACCACCTGCCACCACGGCGGCCTCTCGCGGGGTATCCCCACGAAGAAGAAGTCCAACAGAAAGGCACCTAGGTAGGCAACAGCCGCCGAGGCGATGAAGGAGGGCTCAAAACGCGTCCAGACGACCCGCCTGCGGAAAAGAGGCAGAGCGGCTAGGAGGGCCAGATGGCCGAGGGGCCTTGGCGCTGCTAGTAAAGCCGCCGTGGCCAACAAAACCGCCACCGCCCCGCCGACGTTTTCTTTATAACCCACGATGGTAAGAAAGCCATGGCCTATATATTTACCGAAAACGAATACACCGTCGTCCAGCTACCCGTGGTAGTGGTCGGAGAAGGAGAGGTGAGGGAAGAGGAGGTAGAGCTGGTATTAGACGCCTCTGGCAAAGTTGTTAAAGGACCCTACGCCACGGTCCAGGAGGCCCTAGATAAAGCCCTGGACAACCTCGCCAAGGCCCTCAGAGAGGCGGAGGACCTCCTCGACAAGTTAGAATACAGATTAGAGACAGAGGAAAAGGTGGACCCCGGCGAGGTCTACACGGCATCCTACATGGCGCACCACCTCCACTACACAGCCATCCAGCTGTACGCCGCCGCGAAAGGACTCCTCCAACGCGGCTTCATACGACACCGGCCCTACTACCAAGCTCGTAGACTCCTACGCAAGGCCTACATGGTGAGGCGGTACGCCAGAGATGTACGTCTGCTACACGCCACAATCATACAGCTTTCTCTCAACGCCTCCATGAAGAAGCTGACGTGGCTGGGCACGGTGGCTACGCCGGCTGTAGTAATCACGAGCCTCTATGGAATGAATCTAAGCTGGCTACCCGCCGCCGACAACCCGCCCCTCGTCTTCTTAATACTTGCGGCATCCACAGCCTTCTTCGCCTATGTGATAAACAAGATTTAAAAAAGGGAAGTGGAAGAGACATGCTCCTTCTGCCCAACATCGACCCCCTCGTCGAGCCGCAAGAGGCCGTGGAGGCCATAAGAAGGGCCTACTACGCCGAGGCCCAGTTCCTGCCTCGCCAAGCCCTCACAATAGGCGAGACTTGGTTCGCCCCTATGGTCGGTCACATGGCCGGCGCCGGCATAGCGGTTAAGCTGGTGGGCATATACCCCAAGGCCACGCCGCGGGTCAAGGCCGTGGTTCTGGTATTCGACCCGGAACGGGGGACGCCCCTTGCGCTTATAAACGGGACTCAGCTCACCGGCTGGAGAACCGCGGCGGCCAGCGCGGTGGCCGCAAAGGCCATAGGCGCCGAGCCGAAGGAGGTGGGGATAATAGGGGCCGGCCTACAGGGGGAGTACCACCTGAGGGTGTTCAGGTCGCTTTACCCCAACGCCCGGTTCAAAGTATTCGACGTAGCGGAGGAGAGAGCCAGAGAGGTGGCGCGGAGACACGGCGCTGTTGCAGTCTCTTTGGCTGAGGCTCTGGGGAGCGACTTGGTGATCTCCGCCACCACGTCGAGGAGCCCCGTCGTGAGGGGGGTGAGGAGCGGCGCCGTGGTGATCTCGGTCGGCGCGCCGCGTCCCGTGAGGGAGCTAGACGACGAGGTGAAGAGGAGGGCCGGATGCATGTTGGTCGACAACCCCCACGCCGCTGAGGAGAGCGACGACGTCGGCGATCGGTGGGTGTACATAGGCGATTACCTGAGAGGGGCTGAGTGCCGCTTCGGCGAGGTGAAGGTTTACAAGTCCGTGGGGAACCCCCTCTTCGACGTGTCCATGGCGCATTACGTGCTGGAGAGGGCCAAAAAGCTCGGCGCCGGCGTGGAGGTTCTGTGGGATTAATACTGTCTTGGGACCGGGGAACCGTCCTACTTGAGGGGGACATCCCCAGCGAGGTGAAACGCCTATCCTTCGTGAAGTTCGACTCCCGCGTCGGCAAATACCGGGCGCTCGCCATCTACTACCCGCGCATACTCTCGGTGGCGCAGGCCACGGCGGTCTCCGTGGAGGACCGCGTCTGGTCTCCGCAGTGCAAGGAAGTGAAGGCGGCATCTGAGGTTAAGCTGAGGAGCTACCAGGAGCAAGCCCTCGCGGCGTGGATGAAGACCAAGAAAGGCGTCGTGGTTATGCCCACAGGCGCCGGGAAAACCCACGTGGCCATCGCGGCGATTGCCAAGCTGGGCGAGCCCGCGCTTGTGGTGGTTCCCACCGTGGAGCTGGTGGAGCAGTGGAGGGCGAAGCTGGCTCAGCACTTCCCCGGCCGCGTGGGGGTGTGGTACGGCGAGGAGAAGAGGGAGAGCTGCATCACGGTGATTACCTACGACTCGGCATATGCGGCAATAGAGCAACTGGGCAACAGGTTCAAGCTCCTCGTCTTCGACGAGGTGCACCACCTCCCCTCCCCCTCCTACCGCCAAATCGCCGAGCTGAGCCCCGCGCCGCATCGCCTAGGCCTCACCGCAACGCCGGAGCGCTCCGACGGTCTACACGTCGACCTGGACTGGCTGGTGGGGCCCGTGGTCTACAGGATTTCGGCGTCTGAGATAAGGGGCGTCTGGACCGCGGATTACGAGGTGGAGGTGGTGAAGGTGCAACTCACCGAGGAGGAGAGGGCCCTCTACAAGGAGCTGGAGAAGAAGTACCTCAGCTACATCCGGGGCAGGGGGCTTAGGTTCAGATCCCCCAGCGACTTCCAGAAGCTGGTGGTGATGTCGGGCCGCGACCCCCGGGCTAGGGAGGCTTTGGAGGCGTGGCACGGCATGAGGCGCCTCATATTTGAGACACGCGCCAAGGTGGAGGCGGTGGGGGACATACTGGCGAGGCACCGGGGATCCAAAATCCTCATATTTACCGAATACACATCGCTGGCGCGCGCCGTGTCTGAACGGTACCTGATTCCCCTGGTCACGCACGACATCTCAGGACACGAGAGGGAGCAGATAATGGCCGCCTTCAGAAGAGGCGAGCTCAAGGCGCTTGTCACGGGGAAGGTGCTCGACGAAGGCGTCGACGTGCCCGACGTCGACGTGGTGGTGATACTAGGCGGTACATCAAGCGCGAGGCAGTTCATACAGAGGATGGGCAGAGCCCTCAGGCTCAAGCCCCACAAGGCGAAGATATATGAGGTGATCACCGCCAGCACCAGGGAGGTCAACACAGCCAAGAGACGGAAGAAGGGCGTGGCGTGATACCCCTAGACTACCTACGAGTCACAAGGCGGGGCAAGGAGATCAAGCCGGCCTATCTTTCAGACGTGTCCGCGGCGGCGGAGGTGCTTGAGGCGGCCCGGGGAGCGAAAACCCTAGGCGACTTCAGAAAAGCCGTGGAGGCGCTCAGAGGGGACAGGAAGCTACTGGGCGGCCTCGCAAGGCTTGTGGAGCAACTGATGGAGGTGGAGGAGGTGGACAGCCGCCTGGTGGCGCGGGTTAGGCTGGAGGTGTTCAAGGCGTCCTCCGCCGCGGGCTTCCCACTTACGCCGGAGGAGCGGGAGAAGATCTTCGAAGCCGCCGCGGCCAAGCTGCGCATGGGCGCTGAAGAGGTGAAGAGGCTGTTCATGAAGGCGTACGAGGAGAACAGAGCCGTGTTGAAGCCGCCGGGGGTCGACCCCGCTGAGCTGGTGCGGCGCTACAACTTGGCCCTAATCCAGACCCTCCTCTTCAAGTCGCTCTACGTCAAGGCCAGGTTGCCCAACGCCCCCGTTGTCGTGAAGAGCCTCGTGAGGGCGGTCAAGGGTCTGAGGCTGATGTATATAGCAGAGGAGAGAAGCGGCGACTTGGAGTTCCACTTCGACGGTCCCGCCTCGGCGCTTAGACAGACAGAGCGCTACGGCGTCCGCCTCGCCAAGCTCGTGCCCTACATAACAGCGGCCGGGCGGTGGAGCATAGAGGCGGCGGTGAAGCTAAACGAGAAAATCTACACCTTCAGAGAAAGCAACGCCACCGCTCCAGACATGCCGAAGAACCCCGTGGAGGCCGAGGAGTTCGACAGCTCCGTAGAGCTGGAGTTCTACCGGCAGGTCTCCAGGGTATGCCCCGTGCAACGAGAGCCCGAGGTCCTCGTCGTCGGGGGCAGAGTATACATCCCCGACTTCAAAATAGGCGATCTATACATTGAAATCGTGGGGTTCTGGACCCCCGACTACCTCAGGCGGAAATACGAGAAGATCGCCAAGGTGGGGAAGCCCCTCCTGGTCCTCGTCAACGAGGAGCTAGCCATGGCCACCTGGAGGCAGTTGCTCCCCAACGTGGTGGTGTTTAAGGGGAGGCCCCGGCTGGAAGACGTCTTTAAACACGTCAAGCCCTATTGCCGTCAGTAGTAGTCGCCCAGGAGCCACTCGTTCCCCAGAGACACCTCCGCGAGGCCGTTCTCCCTAGCGATTTTAACCGCCGCCTCCGCGTGCCTCCTAGACGTCGGCGGCAAGTCGCGGAGCATGTAGTCCGGGTGGAAGGCTAAGAAACGCGTCGGTATCTCCGGGTTTATTTGTGCTACGAACTTGGTTAAGAGGTCTACCTCCACCTCGTCGACGTAGCCCGGCACAAGCAGTATAGAGGCGACCACCAGCGGCACCTCCGGCCTCTCCCTAAACCGCCTCGCCGCCGCCTTGAAGTTCCTAAGCGCCACGTCCACCTCCCCATCTGTCAACGCCTTATAGACGCTGGGCGTAAACGCCTTGAGGTCGAACTTCACGATTCCGCCGGTTTTCAACGAAGCCTCCACCACCTTGTCCAGCAGATGAGGCGCCAGCTGGCCGCTCGTCTCCCAACACACCCTTACGCCCTTCTCAGCGGCTTTCTTTGCCACAAGCAACGCGTGGACCGTCTGGGGGGCAGGGTCCCCGCCGAAGAAACAGACGCAGGTAACCCGGCGCCCCATGGCCCTCTCCAGCTCCGCCACCGAGACCAGCCGGGGGCTGGATGGGTACTCCCGGTACTGCCAGTTCTGGCAGTAGAGGCAGTCGAGGCTACACGCGCCGTAGAAAACCGCCAGGTTGTAGTACCCCTCCTCGCCCAGGGGGGACCTGGCGTATTTCGGGTAGCCCCTCCCCGTGGCGGCAGGGCAGACCCAGTCCGCCACACAGTTCGTCGGGATGGGGTCGAAGTAATACGTCAATACGCCGACATTAACATCTCCGCCGGGCCTCCCCAGTCTCCCGCCGATGTTTCTCACGACGCCGCAGTACCCCACGCCGCCCTCAGGAACGGCGCATCCGCGTCCGCAGATACCGCAGGGTACGCCGCCGCTGGGCGGCGCCGGCGGGAGTTTGAACCTGGCCCTGCTTATTCTGTGCGCCCTCGCGGCTACCTCAAGGGCCTTCCTCGGCCTCCTCCTGAGGCAGTCTATGCAGACCCCGACTGCGTCGGATATCAAGAGGTCGGACCTGCCGCAGACTCGACAAGTGCCCACAAAAAAGGTTGAGATAGAGAGAAATATATTTCTCGCCTAAACGGGTGGGGCTGTGACGCCGTATTTCGACTTCCACTCTTCGTATACTTTCTGTTCCTCGGGAGAGAGGGCCTTGCCGAACTTATACCAGCCCTTCTTGGCCTTGAACTCCGCCGGGGCCTCGCTTGTCTTGTAGATACACTTGACGGGACACACGGCGACGCAGGAGAAGTCGTCTTTGCACATCTCCCAAATGAGTCTGGATTTGCCGTTTTCGTCGAGCTCAAGGGCCTGGTAGGGACATGCGGCGACGCAGGCGCCGCAACTGATACAAGTGTCTTGGTCAATAACTACTCTTTGGTAGTTGGCGAGTTCCGCCATAAGCACAGAAACTTTTTACCTTTAAAAATATTCATTCAAAAATTCGGTGAATATAGCCTATTTAGGGACAACGTGGTGTCTCCTACACCGAGCTTCGTAGGTCTCCCCTCCGCCTATTAGGATGCGGGGGCTGTCTCTAGGGGCGGGTCTGCCGTCTATGAGGCGTTGCGTCCGGGTGGCCGGTCTTCCACATGTTTTACAGACAGCGGTTAGAGACACCACCTTGTCTGCATACGCCATCGCGCGCATAGTGGTTTCAAAAGGCTCGCCGCGGAAGTCGAGGTTTAGACCTGCGGCAATTACCACTCTGTGGCTCGCCAACGCGTCAAGAACCTCCGCAAGGCTTGGGGGGAAGAACTGGACCTCGTCCACGGCGACCACGTCGTACTCAAACCCCAGTTTGTATATAGCCTCGACGCCGGCCTCGTCAGGCGGCACCACATAGGCGTCGAACTTGAGGCCGTTGTGGGCGGCTACCTTAGATGCGTCGTACCTCGCGTCTAGAGAAGGCTTAAAGACGATGGCCCGCCGACCAGCTATAACCTGCCGCTCCACCCGGCGGATCAACTCTGTGGTCTTGCCTGCAAACATGGGTCCGACGACAACCACCAGCACGATGAAAGAGGCGTCGTCAATAAAAGATCAATACGTAGTATGCCGCCGACAGTGCCACGACAGCGGCGGCGGCCTTGGCCAAGAGGCGGTATACCTGGCCGACGTCTGCTTGGTAGTACTCTCGGGTTAGGACTAAACAAGAGTGGGCAGGGCTGAGCATCACGCCGAGAAAGCCCCCCGCGAAGGCCAAGGCCAAGGCAGGTCCGTGGATAAGAGACGATATGGGCGGAAAGGCGAGGCCGGCGAAGGTGAACTCCACGCCGGTGGCTACACCCACGGCGAAGGGTATCAAGAAGACGGCGAGGCCGGAGTAGGGGCCGAGGGCCTGGGCCAGCTGGGCGCCTAGTCCGCTCTCCTTTATGTACTGGGCGAAGACTAGAGAAAACACAATTATCGCAAGTATCCGCGGGTTAAGGGCGTATTTCAACGAGGCGGCGAGCTGATCTCTACCCACCTTATTAACCACGACGTAGGCCAGATAAACAGTCGCCACCGCCAGGGGGAGAGGCACTAGAAAGGAGAGCGCGGCCACAGCCGCGAGAGGCCAGAGGGCCGTTAAGTCACGCGGATCCCCAGCCACGGGGACTGGCTTGACGAGCGAGGCGGCCACCGCGACCCCCGCCGCCACGGCGAAGAGGGCGCCCGGCCATGCCCACTCCACCACCTGCCACACCGAGACGCCGAGGACAGCCGCCGTAATCAAGACGCCCTGAAAGAGGGGCCAGACCGGGATCCATATGTGCCGCATCCAGTAGTTGAGGAAGGTCTTCTGGTGGCTTTTAAGCCCCATCTTGTCGTATAGAGGGTCTACGACCACAGCGCTGATGTAAGCCCCGCCGGGCATGGGGAGTAGACCTATGGCGGCGGGTATGGCGAAGGCAGCCGCCCTGGCCCCCAGAGCCGAGAGGCCGCTGGCGATGCGGGTCTTTTGTTCCCTTAGCAAAAAGCCGAGAGCCATGGCGAAGATAAGCGACGTCAAGACGTAGGCCATAGACGTATTAAAGGCGGCGGCTGTGGCGGCCAAGACCCCGGGCCCAAAGGCGGCGACGCCGTAGGCGGCGGCACCTGCGGCGAGTGAAATAGAGACGTCAACTCTACGAGACAGGGTGGCTCCTGTGATGAATAGCACTACGGCCAAAAAAACAAGTAGCATTAGGCGTTAAGCCTCGGCGGAGGCTTGAGATGAGGAGGCGTATAGAATCTTCCTCTTGTAGTTTCTGATGTTTCTCCTCCTCGGCGGCAGGTCTTTCTTAGGCTTTGGAGGTATCTTGGGGGTCTGGTTCCTAACCTTCCCAGCCTTAGTCAACGATCCATGAGATGGCATAGGTTGTGGAACGTGTTGACTTAAAAACTTAACGCAACATCACGGAAGGTTCCTAGCCATTACGTACACGGCCACGGCGATCAACATACCTGCGAATATTTTCCGCAACGTCCTCCGGGGGACGGCCGAGGCGGCCCAGGCTCCCGCATAGCCGCCGGCCACGCCGCCTGCCAAATACAGAAGGCTGATCAGAGGCTCCACAAGTCCCTTCAAGAGGTAGGCGGCGGCCGTCACCACGCCGAACGTCCCCACGGAAATCAACGAAGTCCCTACGGCCTTTAAGATGTCGATGCCCGTGCTGAACAACAGCCCCGGCACCACCAGAAACCCCCCGCCTATGCCGAAGAAGCCCGAGGCGAAGCCCACGGCGAAGGCCGTCGGCACGAGCCTAGCCCAGCTCGACCCACCCCGGGACGTACGTCGGCCTCCGTCCTCATCTTTCCTCCACACGTAAACTGCGACAGCTATCATAAAGATGCCGAAGAGGAAAAGGAGCAGTTCGCCTCTGACGCCAAGGCCTACGTTGGCGCCGACGAAGCTGCCCACGGCGCCCACCCCGGCGAAGACAACCCCCTCTCTCAGCGCCACGTTTCCCCTCCTCCAGTGCATATAGGCGTTGATGAAGGCGTTTAGCCCTACAGCTAACGCCGTGGTGCCCACCACTAGGTGATCGATATAATCTGGAGGATAGCCGCCTAGGTTCGCCAGCCCCACAAAGTACAGGAGAAGCGGAATGGCCAATATCGACCCTCCGCCGCCTATTAAACCTAGGGTGAACCCCACTACGAAGCCGCTGACGGCGCTTAAGACGTAGTGAAGGGGGGCTAGAGGCAACATCTCAATCGGCCCACCAAGGCGCCTTAGGGGATTCTGGACAGCGCTTCGGCGAGAAGCCCTTTATGTCGAGGACAGGCGTCCCGTCGAAGAGATCTACGCCGTCTATGTACAACGTCCTCCCCTCCCGCCGGAGGAGGCGGACGATGGACACCGCAATTGGGTTAGGCCTGTCGGGGCTGTCTGTGGCGAAGACGCCGACCTCCGGCGCCCCCTCTACCCGCTTCGGCCTAACTACGAGAGGCCGGCTCCGGAACTTGTGTAGATACGCCAAGATGACGATGTGGCTGAACTCCTCAAGCCCTCTAAGCCCCTCTTCGTACTCCGGCAGGATCTCAACCACGGCATCTACAAACCTCCTCCTCTTCACCTCATCGTCTGGGTACTTGTGTTTCACGTAGCCGATCGGCGTTATGTCAACCACGTATCGAGGGCAGGAAGAGAGATATTAAAAGTATCAGGAGGACGAGGAAGGTGAGCCCCAGGTAGATCCAGTCCCCCTCCTTTGCGAACTCAAGGACTGCGAGCGTCACCCTGAGTAGGGGCGTGGCGAGCAACGCCGCAAGTCCCATGAACATCACCGCGACTGCAGAGGGCGCGGAGGGCAGAGTGTGGAGAAGCCTTGAGAGGGGATACGCGGAGGAGTTTACTGGGGAGTGCACGTCTGCCACCCCAGCGGGGCCTAGAAGCGTCATCAAAACACCTCCGATCAGCAGGGCCACGCTTACCAAGAGGCCGGCCCGCATCACTAAAACCACCAAGTCTTCTAGCTCCATACCCCCCTCAAAATCATCTGGAGACCCAGGATGATTAATATCGCCGTGAATATCAGCCTGACAGATCTGCTCTTGAGCCGCGGCAGGATCTTGCTCCCGGCGAAGGCTCCGAGAAGGACGCCCAGGGCCGTGGCCGACGCCAGAAACGGCTGGATGTAGCCGTGGGTCCAATAAACGGCGCTACTGGTGGCCGCCGTTACGCCTATCATGAAGTTGCTGGTCGCCGTCGAAACCTTTATGGGCAGGGCCATGGCCCAGTCCATCGCCAGCACCTTCAAGGCGCCGCCGCCTATGCCGAGGAAGCCCGAAACCACCCCGGCGGAAAACATAACCAATGCGCCGAGCCACCACCGCACCCCGTAGTACTCAACCTCCCGGCCCTCCAAAGCGTCGTAGTACCGCCCGTAGAGCCTCAGCCGCTTAGTCCAGCGGTCAGGCGGAGGCCTCGCCCGCCTGGCCGTAGTCAACACCTTCATTTGGGTGTAGGAAGACAGCAACAACACGGCGCCGAAGACCACATACACCAGCCGCTGAAGGCCTAGGGAGTATATCAGCGCCACAGCCAGAGACCCGGTCAACGCCCCCAACGATGTGGCGACCTCAAGCGACATACCTATTCTCACGTTGGTGATTCTGTCGCGGACGTAGGCGACGCTGGTGCCAAGCGACGTGGCTATGGTGGATACAAGCGACGCGCCTGCTGCGTACTCGATGGGCACGCCCAACACGAGCGTGTAGACCGGCACCAGCACCACGCCGCCGCCAAGACCTGTGAGGGAGCCCACGAAGCCGGCCACGGCGCTGATCAACAACAAGACAGTAAACAAAAACTCGGGAGACATAGAGGTAGAAATTTATAAACCATATAAATGTTGGCGGCCCAGTGGCCTACGGCGAGCTCTACTCCCTCGTCATTATCTTTATCATCATCGCGGGGATGCTGGCGAGGCCCAAGTTCCCCAAGTTGCCCGTCTGGTCGATCATGTCCCTGGCCGCCTTCGTGGCGATAGTGCCGGGGCCTCTCTCGGTGGACCAGGTACCCGCCGTGGTCAACTTCGAAGTGTTGTTTTTCTTAATTGGCATGTTCTCCATAGTGGCGCTGGCCGAGTCCAGCGGCCTCCTCGACGCCATCGCCTACTGGTTCCTTGGCCTATTTAAGACGCGGTACGGCCTAGCCCTAGGGGCCTCCCTCCTCTTCGGCTTGCTGGCCGCCGTGGCCGTAAACGACACGGTGGCCCTCATGGGGCCGCCCATCGCCGCGGTGCTGGCGCGCGCCGCGGGTCTCCCGCCGAAATTCGCCTTCCTCCTACTGGCCTACTCCCTCACCGTGGGGTCTGTGATGACCCCCGTCGGGAACCCGCAGAACATGCTGATTGCAGTTACGTCAAACATGCAGGCCCCCTTCATAACCTTCGTCAAGGCCCTGGCGGTGCCCACGCTGATAAATCTGGTGGTTACGCCGCTTCTTCTGCTCAAGATGATGCGGGTGAAAAACGAAAGAGTGGCCGTGTTGGCGAGCCCCTGGGAGGCTGTTAGAAACAGGAGAGACGCCGTCCTTGCCGCCGCGGGCCTGGCCGCGGCGGTGGGGGCCATGGTGGCAAACGACGTGGCGGCGCTGAGCGGGGCGCCCCACATACACAACATAGGGCTGATACCCTTCGTCGTGGCGACGTTTCTCTACTTCTTCGCCACTGACCCACGCGACGTGATTTCGCGGGTGGACTGGGGCACCATACTCTTCTTCACGGCCATGTTCATAGCCATGAAGGCTGTGTGGGACGGCGGTGTCTTGCAACCCCTCATCTCAGCCGCACTGCCGAGCTACCAAGGCACAGCCGCCGACCTCCTGGCCATAACCGCCCTCTCCCTCGCGCTGAGCCAGATCCTCAGCAACGTCCCCTTCGTAAACCTCTTCTCCGCCTACTTGACGGAAGTAGGCGCAGACGCCAAGGCCTGGCTCACTCTGGCCATGGCCAGCACAGTAGCGGGGAACCTAACCCTGCTCGGCGCCGCCTCCAACATCATAATACTGGAGGTTCTGGAGAAGAGATTCTCCACCACGGTCACCTTCTTCGAATTCCTGAAATACGGGGCCGTCGTCACAGCTGTAAACGTGGCGGTGTACCTGCCCCTCCTGCTATTCCTGTAGCGCCCTCTTTATCTCCCTGAGAAACGCCACGGCCTCCTCAACGGAGCTCCTAAGCCTCCTCAGAAAGGCGGTGCCCACGACCACGGCGTCAGCCCCCGCCCTCACCACCGCGGCCGCCTTCTGGGGGCTGTCTATGGCGAACCCAGCCACGAGGAACACCTCCGGCGCCACCTCCCTAAACACCTTTATGTTCCGCTCCACGTATACGGGTAGCTCTATGCCAGTGGCGGCGTAGAGCCCCAGGTATATGAATGCTGGGCGGTACGAGGCAAGCCGCCGGACGAGGCCGTGGGGGAACTTGCCCGGCACGAAGAAGACGGGTTCCATCTTGAACCTTCGCGCCAGCTCCACATAGCGCCCGAGCTCCGGGGGGAAGTCGATGAGGAGGTCAGGCGCCAGCACCCCCCTGGCCCCCGCGGCGGCCGCGGCCTCGAAAAGCGTCTCGGGCTTCGCCGCGTGGTCCTCCCAATACGCCATCACGTAAACCTCGCCGGGAACCAGGCCCAGCTCCACAGGCTCCGCCTCGCCGTGCGCCCTCCTTATGTACGGCCCGTCGTATTTAGGGTTTCTGCTGGGGAGGCCCAGCTCCACGAAATCTGCGACCTGCGCCGCGGCGGCTACGGCCTTTCTGTAGACCTCAGCGTTGGGCCAGCCCGCCAGTATGTACACGCCGAGTCTCTTCATATCACCAGGTCCAGGAAGTTCTTGAGGATCCTCTTGCCGTGGGGCGACGCTATGGACTCGGGGTGGAACTGGACGCCGAACGTGAGGTGCTCCACATGTCTCAGACCCATCACCTCGTTGTCGTCCAGCGAGTAGGCCTCCGCCGCCAGCGCCGGCGGGAGGTCGTCCACCACGAGGCTGTGGTAGCGGGCGGCTGGAAACACCTCGGGGACGCCGCGGTACAGCGGGCCGCCCACGTGTCTGACCTGGCTGACCTTGCCGTGTTTAATCGTCCTGGCTTGTCTGATGCGGGCCCCGAAGACGTAGCCGATTATCTGGTGGCCTAGGCAGACGCCCAGTATGGGTATCCTCCCGCTGAACTCCCTCACTATGTCGGGGGAGTTCCCCACGTCGCGCGGATTCGCCGGGTGGCCAGGCCCCGGCGATATTATGATCCTGTCCGGCCTGATCCGCTCCACTATTTTGACGGTGACTTCGTCGTTTCTGAGCACAAGCGGCCGGCTCCCCAGCTCCCCCACGTAGTGGGCGATGTTGTAGACAAAGCTGTCGTAGTTGTCCACAACCAGCGTCAAGTCCATGGCCCCCCCTCCACCACGGCCTTGAGGGCAGATAGCTTAGACTCCGTCTCCCGGAGCTCCCTCTCCGGCGTGGAGTCGTACACAACGCCGGCGCCCGCCTGGATTTTTAACGTTTCGTCCCTCACTATGATGGTCCTGATGACTATGGCGAACTCCAGCAGAGACGGCGACATGAAGCCCACCGCGCCCGCGTAGAGACCCCTAGGCCTGTCTTCAAGCTCGGCGATTATCTCCATGGCCCTCACCTTAGGCGCGCCCGACACGGTGCCCGCCGGGTGCGTCGCCAGGAGGGCATCCACCGGCGCGAACCGCCTGTCTAGGAGACACCACACCCGCGACACCAAGTGCTGAACCCTGCTGTATTTCTCCACGGCGAAGAGCTCCTCAACCCTCACCGACCCAAGCTGGCAGACCCTCCCCACGTCGTTTCTCGCCAAATCCACAAGCATTACGTGCTCCGCCAGCTCCTTCTCGTCTCTGAGCATATCCTCCTCGAGGGCCAGGTCCTCCTCCTCCGTGCCGCCTCTGGGCCTCGTCCCCGCGATGGGGTGGGTCTCCACCCTGCCGTTGCCCACCTTGACCAGCAACTCCGGCGACGTCCCCACGAGGTGGACGTCGCCGTATTTCAGAAAATACATATACGGCGAGGGGTTCGTCTCGGCCAGCGACGTGTACAGCCTAAAGAGGTCGCCCCTGGCTCTGTACTCCACCCACCTCGAGAGGACAGCCTGCAGGATCTCGCCCTCTGTTATCATCCGACGCGCCTCGGCGACCCACCGCATGAACTCCACGGGGTCCGTCCCCGCCACGGGGCCCGCCACGTCAAGCGACCCGTCCCTCGGGGCGGCGGCCCTGGGGAGCTCGCCCCTCAGATAAGCCCTGCCTAGCAACTTGTCATACACGAGGTAGCCCGCGGGCACCACTAGAAACGCCGCAGGGAGCTCGCGGTCCACCTTGCCGTATTTGAGGAGATGCGGCTCCAGGTAATACGCCGCCTCATACGTCAAGGCGCCTATCGCCAGCTCCCCGCCAAAAGGCCCCCCGCCCGGCTTCAAGCCGCGCTGGGCCTCGTACAGGACCTGTTGCAAGTCGGCCCCCCTCGCCACATACGCCCTCTCCACGCCCCACGCCACCACGGTATACCGCGCCCGCTCGGCGAACCCCTGGCCTGACTCCAACAAAGCCACGAAGTCCTCCCCCGAGAGATACAGCGCATGCGCCAGCTCCCGCGGAGCCGGAAGCCTAGACAGCGGGATCTTCATCGCGACGCCTCCACCGCCTCCATAAGCTTCCTATACGCCGCCCCCTCCCTTATCGCGTTAACGGCCAGCCCGTACCCGTCTCTGAAGTCTCTGGCCACGCCAGCGACGTATAACGCGGCGGATGCGTTCACCGCTATGGCGACCATGGCCTCCCTGTGCTCGCCTCTCAGCCCCGCCAAGGCGAGGGCCACCGCCTCCTCCCTGCTGGACGCCCTGGGGATAGGCGTCTTCTGAACGCCGAAGTCCTCAGGCGTCACCACGTACCGCTCAGCCCTGCCCCGCCGCACCTCCACCACCTCAGTAGGCCCTTCCGCGCTCACCTCGTCCACCCCCGAGCCGTAGACCACAAGCGCCGTATCAAGAAGCATGGAGGCCACGCCGCCCACCACGTCGAGGAGGCGCCTCTCCGAGACGCCGATGAG
>Ga0326762_1000193_pt1 | contig 32990 bp, 45 predicted proteins | sample NORPS_S_FD_207669 | JGI IMG/M metagenome (GOLD analysis project Ga0326762, IMG submission 207669) | Hot spring sediment microbial communities from Norris Geyser Basin, Yellowstone National Park, WY, United States - NOR.PS_S | ecosystem: Environmental > Aquatic > Thermal springs > Near-boiling...
TATCCCCAGCCTCTGGCAAACCTCCTTGGGCCTCAGCATCTCCACTCAAATAAAAGAGTCAATAAACCTTAAACATATATGAAACCAAAAACAGTTTCACTACGGCATTAAATAAATGAACAGGTCTTGCTCTTAGGAAGAAAAGATCAAAGATTTTCATATGGCATTAACTATTAGCTCATAATTCAGCATAAGCTGTGCTAAGCTAACATAGCTACGGCATGGCTTAGATGCTTTGGATACCTAGTTTACCAGCTGTTTCATACCCTATGATTATGGGTTAGGTTATAAATTCTCAATCAATAACTATGTTGGATGATGGACCGTATCCTTTATGTTAATATGTTAATAGGAAATATCTTTATATTTGTTTGTTGTCTTGGCTTAAGCTTATAAGCATCTAATCTCTAGCTATGTCTGATGATGAGGCGACACCTCTATGTACTTAATATATAGCTATCCTCGAGAAACGATGATGCCTAGAGCTCCCTAGACCGAGGCCCTTTATGAGGGCATTGCCCAGAAGGGTTTCGGGGTTTTAAGTATAGATGGGAGCTCGGTGCCGCTGGGCTTGACAGCCCTTCCGAGAAGCCTCTTAGGGCATATTGCCCAGGAGGTGGAGTGGGGAGATGGCCACAGAGATGCTCTAACATCCCTGTGGATTAAGAAGCACAGCAATCCAAAACGAATGAAAACCAGCGACAACCAGCAACCATCGGGGGACAAGCAGAGGGTTTCGAAGCTGGTAACATGGTATATTGAGGCTCTCCAGAGGGCTTTAGATCTGATCTGAGATAATATTGAGTGGAGATACCGCTTCCCAGAGCTCGTTAGAGGGGTGGAAAGCTGGTCGTGATCAGAGGTTTGAAGGTGAGGATCCCAGCAATACTGAAGGATAGGGCTTTCAGGAAAAGGCTTAGATAAGAGCTTATGAAGGATAATCCCTATGCTGCGCACTGGGTAGATGCTGTTATTAGGAAAGCGTACTCGATTATGAAGAGTTGGAGGAAGAGGTATCTGAGGGGGAAGGGCTGGGAAGGTTAAGCCTAGGATTAGGAGGAGTTCGCTAGGTGCAAGACAGCACTTATGAAGATAGATTACCAATCAAAAACCATTATGATAACTCTGAGACAAGGAGAATATCTCTATGTATCCTGGAAATCAACGTGGTTCGAGCACAGAGTAAGGGGGACGGGATGTTGGCGAGGTTATAATTAAGGATGACAGGGTGATAATACTGTTTAAGAGCTCTAAGGAGATCGGGGTTAAGAGAGTTATTGGGTGAAATAGTAATGAGCAATTATTAAATGGCTACGAGTCCTCGATTAGGCTATATCTACGTCGATCTCAGGCCTCTTCAGAGCATGAAGATCGTGTGTGAACGTAAGAAAGCTATCACACAGAGCAAGGATAAGAGGTGGCTTTATGAGAAGTATATGGCTAGGTAGAGGAATAAGGAGAGGGATTTTGTGAACAAGCTAATAGCAGGCCCGATAAGACTATTACCAAAAATTATCCATGCCTTCGAGGATCTGGAGAAAGAGGATCCTGTTAATAGGAAAAGGGCTAAGAAGGTTAGGAGGAAGAGGAACGCTAGAACGCCATGGAGGGTCATCCGTAGAAGGATGTCAGAGATAGCATCAACAGCTTATGTGATCCTGAAAAATACATCTCGTGGGTATCCCAGGTGTAGGTTTGTTGTAGAGACCCGAGAGGTAATAGATCTTTGAATGCTCTAAATGCAATCTAAAAATGGGTAGGCAGAAGGTAGCATCGATAAACGCTAGAAGATATCCAGAAGGAGGGAAGAGGAGGAGAGCCAGGAGGCGGGGTTTCCCCACAGCAATGAACTAGAATTATATGAGGATGGAACTATGAGTAGGGGTCACCCCGAGTGGGAGGAGCCCAGCGATGCTGATCCCGATGAAAAGGGATCCTGAGGGCTTCGAAGTTGAGTTAAGAGGGCTTGATAAACATCAAGCCCGATGAAATCCGAACCCCTATGATGAGTTACTGATGTGAGATTATAAGATATGAGAGGATTATATATAGATGAGCACGATGGTTTTAGTTGTGAGAGGGTACGCCAAGAATATCCATGGTGCTGTAGCTATAGAAGTTAGGGAAACAGATCTATGGGGGGATATAGGAATACCGAAGGACACCAGGGCGACGGGTCTGGCAATTTCAACCCCATATGGATGCGTAATTGTTATAGGCGTTGATGCTTCTATTGCTGGTGAGAGGGTTCTCCTAGCATCCTTTCTAGATCCTCTTGACGGGGAGACTATAAGGATTATTGAAGCAGCATCGATAACCAGAAAACTTATGGTCATGAGGAATGGAAAAATCGTGGGATCCTTAGTTCTTTCTGATGAGGATATGGGGAAGATGGAGTATGTAGCAACTAAGACAAGAGAGTGTTCTCAAATGCAGAATAAACCCGTGGATCTAGATCTAGCTGCTCAGTGGTTCCTAGAGAACTTTAACTTTTAATACAGACGATCCTCCATAGGTAGTACCTACTACCACGAGAGATTTTTATGATAATGAGGACAAGCATGCTTTTCAAGGATGAAAAAGATCATAAGAAGCTTATCCTAACTAGATCTATTATATAAGCTTAAGGGATTATAGGATAGATATCCCAAGGATCCTCATCTTCATCGTAGCGACGCTTCTTTTTATTCTCTTTCGTCTCTTTAACCAGTCCCAATTCTTTCTCGAGCTCCTCAAGTTCTAGCTTTGAGAATTCTATATTTATTATAGCATCATGTATGCACATAATATCTTCTTCGGCTTCCGAGAATCTCCTCATGATCTGTCTGACTTCGTCCTCAAACTCTTTTCTAAACTTCTCCAATCTTTTCAATATTTCCGGGTGATTCGTAAGATCCATGTTCTCCTCGATCTTCTTTCTAATACTCTCTATAGTGTTTTCAAGTCTAACAAAATCCTCTACCGTCTCCCCGCAGTAGTCCTTTAGAAGCTTCTCCATAATTCTCGATATCTTCACCAAAACACCTAGTCTATATACTTAGCTAAGCATATATCTATATATAAAAAATTATTCAAGATACTCCACAAAGATATTCCCAGCATGCTGGAGACAAGGAAAAACATTAGAGCGAAGAAGGGTTGTTTTTCTTACATACATTTATCAGCTATGAGAATATTATTTCTATGGGAAACTATTTGAAATTTTCTCGATGTAATGCGGTTCCCCAAAAGAAGCTCGATAAAAAAATTGCTATTATAGGAGCTGGGCCGGCAGGGCTTGCTGCCGCTGGGTATCTTATATGTAGAGGGTATGAGGTCCATGTATATGATATGATGGAGGAGCCAGGTGGCCTTCTGATCTATGGCATACCTGATTTCAGGATACCTAAGAAGAACGTAAGAGAAGGTACCCAGGATCTGGCTAGGCTGGGTGTTAAATTTTACCAGAGGGTCAAGATAGTTCCTGGAGATGGATATAGAGACGGAGAGCTAGGTTTTAACGAGATCTTGAGGAGCTATGACGCCATAGTAATAGCTACGGGAACCTGGGCCGAGAGGAGGCTTAACATCGAGGGGGAGGATCTTCCGAGGGTGTATTCAGCTTTTCACTATCTATTCCACTACTGTAGATCCGAGGCTGGGTATGAGAGGCTCGAGGATCTCCCGCCCCTGGGGAAGAGAGTAGCCGTTATAGGAGCTGGCCTAACAGCTGTTGATGCTGCAGCTGTTTCTAAAAAACTTGGTGCAGAGACTGTATATATGATCTATAGGAGAACTATTAATGAGGCTCCTGCGAGAAGACACGAGATTGAGAAGCTGATAAAATCAGGGATAACATGGATCGAACTCGCATCCCCCAAGAGATTCCTAGGAGACAGGGAAAGGGGTGTAGTAGGTGTTGAGCTAATTAGAATGAGGCTAGGAGAGCCTGATAGGAGCGGTAGGCCGAGACCTATACCTATCGAGGGCTCGGAATTCATTCTGGAAATAGATTCAGCTCTAATAGCTATCGGAGAGATCCCGACACCCCCTATACTGGATAAGGAGCTAAAGATAAATCCAGACAACACCATATGGGTTGATAAGAAGATGAGAACAACGATGAAAGGCGTCTTTGCGGCAGGCGATGTTGTTACAGGGCCCAGCCTAATAGGAAATGCAATAGCCTCGGGCCTTAAAGCTGCCCAGGCTGTTGATGAATATCTCCAGGGCAAGATCTCCTGGGATCTAACGCCGTAGAGATGCATCAATAATACATTCAATAGCCCTTATCCAGATCCACGAGACCTTCTACAGGCTCGCCCCTAATAAACCTTTTTACATTTTCTACAATAAACATAGCTATATCCTTCTCGGCATCCTCAACAAAGCCAGCTCTATGCGGGGTTGCAATAACGTTTTCAAGCATGTGTATCCCCTTGGAAGAGTAGCTTTTACCATGATCTCTCCCAGGATATAGCCACCAGACATCCAAGGCAGCTCCTGCCAAGACGCCTTTAGAAAGCGCTTCATACAGTGCTTCCTCATCCACGATAGCTCCTCTTCCAACATTAATTATATACGACCCCCTTTTCATCTTCGATAGCAGCTCCTTATTCACAAGGCCTCTGGTTTCCTTTGTAAGTGGGGCTGCTATTACTAGGAAATCCCCCTCACCTATATATTTCTCTAGCTCGCTAACGCTGATCACTAGATCGGCATACCCATCTGAACCCCCTGATCCCCTTCTAACACCTATAACCCTCACTCCCAATGGCTTCAACATCCTAGCAAGCTCCCTCCCGATCCCACCATAACCAAGTATAATCACCGTCTTTCCCTTCAGAGACCCGCTCGAATATTCCCAGCTATATGGCGGGAAGACCCCTTTCTTAGCCATCCTATCAAAAGCAACGATCCTCTTAGTAAGAGAGAGCATAAGCCCAAGCGCCATCTCAGCTACATAATATGAGTTAACCCCCTTCACACTGGCTACAATAACCCCCTTCCTCTTAGCAAGACCCAGATCCAGTCCATCAACACCGGCGTGCGTAGCCTGAAGAAAAACAAGCTTATTCCCCTTTTCAAGAACCCAGTTTTGGGCCGGCCCTATATAGATCTCTATATCAGCCACAGAACTCATAGCTTCAGAGAGATTCGAAGCCCATATAAGCGCTAGGTCTCTGGATAACCCTTTCTCAACAATCCTCATTGTCTCCTCCCTAGCCGAGGGCCAGTAAATAAGTGCCTTCAGGTAGATCGCCCCTTTCTATATATCTATACCAAGGGTAAAAACTCCTTAACCTAGTACTCCTAGTACTGCATTATTATTATTATTAATAACTAAAGCCTCGTCCTTCAGAGCGGGGAGAGAGTCATTAAGTGGATCGGGCTCTATATAAGGCGGTTAAGAGGCTGTTACAGGATTATCATGAATTTAAATATTTCTGGTTATCTATGAATACTTGGTGTAGCATGGAGAAGGAATGCTGGGCTTAAGCATATAAGCATCCAATCCCTAATCACAATTTGATGATGAGGCGACATCTCTGCTAGATCATGGTGTGCAGAGATCTCGGGATGCTATGATGCTCAGAGCCCCCGAGACCGAAGCCCTGCATGAGGGCGCTGCCCAGAAGGGCTTCGAGGCTCTAGGCATAGCCCTAGATGGGAGCCCCTTTCCGCTGGGCTCCACAGCCACCAATGAGCCCATAGAGATCCCAAGATCTCTTTGGGGGAGGTGGGGGTCCCCCCGATGCCACAGGATCAAAACCCTGTGGATCAAAAAACACAGCAATCCAAAACAAATAAATATCAGCGATAATCAATGATCATCGAGGGACAAGCGGAAACGCGTATGAATAGTATAGGGGATATAATCGTATCGAAACTTGTGGAAGCCCTAACAGATAGCCTCGATCTCTTCTGATGATCCCAGAGCTAGAGCGCCCTTTTATTATCTTCTTCACTTCATAGCTATTTGGAGGCCCACATATTGAGGGCTTTCCAGGGATTGCTATGTCTAGTATAACAGTGCTAATATGTATGCTTAAAACTCCGATGTCCTGGATGGTGATGGCGCTTAGAGGGGGATGATTTAGATTTAGAGATAGGCTGGTTCTGCACAGCTTAAGACTTTTGTTTTTGCACATAGAATAAGGGATCAACGGCTATACATTCTTAGCATTGATACGGCGTAGGAGGTCACTTCTAGAATATATGATGCCCATATTATGCCGGTCATTATTGATAGTATGGCGCCTCCTCCCCTTAAGACTGTGTATAGCGTTATGATTAGGCCTAGGTCTTCTCCCCATCTTCTACAGAGTCCTGGGATCTTCTCCACCCACTCTATATCCCTTTTAAGGGTTATCGCCGCACCTTTTGCTAAACTTGTTCTCAGGTCTTTATACTTTTTTGCAGCTTGTTTAGGATCAACAATGTATATTGTTCCTCCGCACGGGCTAACTGGTATGTTTTTCATTATTGCCAGCACATGTTTTTCTGGGCACCTATCCCCAGTCCTCTGGATCTTTAGATCAATGTTATCAAGTATTTTCTTGATCTCACTACTGGATCTATTAAGAACCTCTATATCTCCGCTATCGAGTATAATGGATACTCTATAGTCTCTCGATAGCCTGGATAAGGACATGAGGTTGGATATTGATATGGATCTGCTGACACATATATATCCTAGAATCTCGTATCTAGTTGAGATGACATATAGAGTGCCTTGACAGCTATTGCCTGGATCTATAGATGATATGTCCCATTGGAAACCATTGATCCTCGCCTTATCTGGGGTGGATATGCATATTCTAATCCTCGATCTGGTATCCTCTACAATAGCTAGATCCGAGCTCCTCTTCACAATTATGTATCCTCTTCCATAATCCTCATAACCTTTGCAAATAGCCCTCGAAATATCAATATTGTCTACAGCGCATATGATCCTCATAAGCTCCTCCCTCGCAAGGGAGCTCCTAGGTTTTATAGATATCTCGCCTGTTGATGATGTGTATATAGTTGATCCTGCATCCAAATATAGATCCTTTACATTACAGATCTCGCTGGATACCCTGGCAGATCTCCATGTTACTACACCTATCCTCGCAAGATCCGAGGATCTTCTGGCCATGTATAGAGTATATATGTACGGGATCGATGGAGCAGCTATAGACAGAAAGACAGCTATACCAGGGATCACGATTAGCCCTAAGAGCGGTACCACATATACCAGCACTGAGAATACAGTACAGACCCTTTTAGCTATATTCATAGCCTCGTCATACTCCCCGCTAAACATAGATCCACCGCTAATCACGAGAGCCTCAGCCGAGCCCGATTCCACACTAGAGTAGCCGATTACCAGGTCGCCAGCCTCCCTATAGGATCTGGAGTCAGAATTATATGGCTCCCTCACAACAATAGATCCTCTTGAGACAACCGCATCTCCCAATGTGATAACCCCTGGGTAGAGCTTAACATGGGATCCTATAGCCCCGCCTGCCTGGCCCAGGCTGTCCTGGGATCTTGGTGATAGAAAGATCGAATGCCCGATAATATTTTCCACATACATAGATGAGAGAACAATAAATACCGTGAAGAGAGCCACCAATATAGGGATATATCCACTAACAATAAGAGCATATATAGAGGAAACTATGAGGATCGATATATCTGGCTTCAAGAATACATCTAATGAGGATCTTCTCCGAAGAATCATCAATACCAACACAATCACGATAAACACAAAGTAGAGATCTATTAGATAGCCAATAAATCTGCTAGGGCTCAGAGCCCTGAGAGATACAAGAATAGCCAGAAGCATTACAAGAATCGCGAGAATCTTGATTGGCAGAATATTCAATCCATAGACAGACACTCTATCCCAAGGCGTAGAGCCATAGCCCTCTATAATATAGATAGAAAAAATATAAAGGAGTGATCTAGATATGTCTCATAAGGATCCTGAGTTCCAAGGAACAAGGCTGCTACTAAACTGACGATAGGTATAGATATACGGAATACTTATAACTACTTGAAGCTACCTTCGATAGGAGCCCTATGGCGCTGAGCTCGACCGGGGCCCATGCAGTGCAGATGAGGCCAGTAAACCGACACCAAGACCTAATCCCGCTAGCGGAAATACCATTAGATGGGAAACGCTCTTAGGCAATATCTGCCATATATATGTTAGTTAGTATATAGATATCTAGGAAGTATGAGGTATAATAGCCATGTTAAAAGGAATCTCTAGAGGAGCTTTTATAGCTATAATAGCGGTGGCGATCTTAGGATTCGCAGTAGGCTTTATCACAAAGCCTCCAATGCCAGCACAAACAATAACTATCCAAGCAATACAGACAATAACTGCAAGAGAAACAGTACATATAACATCTACATATACAACAGAACGAACTATAACTAGAGAGACGACATTCACAACTATAAAAACTCAAATAACAACCGTGACTACTGAGAGAACAATAACTACCCAGCTAACAACCGTTGTTCCGACAACTATTGTGAGAACAGATATAAAGACTATTACCCAGCTATCAACCATAACCTTGAGAGAGACTATCCCACCAGGAGCAACGCCTCTTCCTTTCTCGGGTAAAACAGCCTTTGCTCTTATATCAACAGGCTTCAACTTCAACGGATCATCTAGAGGCGGGGTTATAATATATATACCAGCTGGATGGGGTCTAGAAATAGTGTTTACAAACAGCCATACTATACCCCATAGCATAGCAATTGTTAGGAATAGTACTGCAGTGCCGCAAAGCAGAGATATAGGGGCTGATGGAATGGTTATCGCTTCTCAACCATCTATATATACTAGCGGTATATCGAGCGGGTCCACAGCCTATCTAAGCGTCTCCTCAGTACCAGAAGGGATCTACTGGATAGCATGCGGCGTTCCGGGGCATGCCTTGGCGGGAATGTGGATAGTCCTGGTATCATTAATTAATGTAACAACCCCTTATGCGATTTCCACACAGCAGTCTAGTGGTAGTGAGTATCCATATAGCTATGTCATGGTTGCCTCCGCTTTGCTGGCTATAGTTGTGATCCCTATAGCTATCTGGAGGAACAATGCTCGATAATAATAGCGATCACTCCTTATATTATTTGAACCATTTTTAAGATCTGGAAGCAGGGTATGGATTACAAAGTCTATATCCTTCCTGAGAGGCTTAGGAGTGTTCTGTCAAGGGAGTACGGGATCCTTGTTGAGGGCTTTGATAGAGCATCTACTGCCAGGAAGGCGATTAAGATTGTTGGAAAAAGAAGGGTATGGAGCGTTGGGGATATCGTGACTGTGAGCCTCATTGAAGCAGGGTTCATACCCCACGTAGCTGTAGTCGATGGAGCAACGCTCAGAGAAGAGGGTGTTGATATAAGGATAGTGAAGGACATATATAGCCGAGCTGGGATCATACTGAGGATAAGTAATCCTAGAGGGGCTATATCGAGTGAGGCTATCAATGCCATAAAATATATCGCAGTTTCTCCTCAGAAAACTTTCTTGGTGATCGTTAATGGAGAGGAGGATCTATTATCTCTAGTAATTGCGGGAACAGCTAACATTGGAGAGATCCTCCTATACGGAGTGCCTAGAAAAGGTATAGCGATCGTGGAAATAGATCATAAGATCAGGGCTTTAGCATTAGACCTATTAAAAGATATTCTAGGAAAAGACTATGAAATGTTCTTCAGCCAATAAGAAAATAGCATAATTATGAAGAGAACCGAAAATGCGATCCACAAATTTAGCATCTCATTAGATATTACAATTAAAAGCCTCGTCTTTCAAGGCGGGGATGAGGATTTTTAAGGTTTATGTATATGGTATTGTGGAGAGGAGCCTGTGCGAAGAAGGAGATCCCGATGGTCCCACCGGAGCCGTGGCCCCGGCCTTGAAGAGTGATGGTAATCAGGGCTCCTGAGGCTCTAACTAAGATGATCTAATATAGAATTGAATGAGTATCTAATGGTTACTGATGCATTCTTGCCTAGCTCCTCCTTGATCATTGCTTCTAATTTAGACACTATTTCATGTGCCTTATCAATACTAAGGTTGCTGGGCATTGTGCATATTACATCAATGACTAGATTTCCCCTTATATAGAGGGCCTTTATGCCATGTAATCTTATATTATTTCTAAGTATGTACTCTCTCTCGAGGATCTTATATACCACTTTATGTATATCTCTAATATCTCCTCTTTTAGGTTCTATATGGACTAAAACACTTACTATGTCCTCCCTATGGTTCTTGACGGCCTTTTCAACATCAGTTGCTATTCTGGATGCTTCTTCGAGGCTTATAGAGGGACTCACCTCGATATGCATCCTCACATGATAGCCCTTCTCATCGCTATATACCTCAACGTCATGAACCCCCAGGACTCCAGCTATTCTTGAAGCCACCTCCGAGCTTGTTCTAGCTATTTCCTCGGTCCTAGATCCTTCCCTCGGTTCCATGTGGATCACCATGTCCATATCTTGTTTATAGCTCCTTCTAATAGTCTCCTCTAGCATGTCCACGATCCTGTGGGCTTCAGCTAGCTCCATATCTCCTGGTATTTCTATGATGGCGTCTAAAAAGATCTTTGATCCCGATCTCCTGGCTCTCACGCTCTTCACACTTAGTCCGAGATCTATACATGATCTTCTAAACAGATCTATAACGCTTTCAGGAGCCCTATCCATTAGATCATCTATGGCTATCTTAGCGACTCTTATTGCTGCTAATGCAAAGTAGGACGAGATCGCCAATGCGATTGCAAGATCTAGCGTAGATAGGAGTAAGCGATCCTCAATAACAATACCTATGATGGATAATATGAGCACAGATAGAGTTGCATATAGATCACTTCTATAGTGAAGGGCGTCTGAAGCAAGTATAGAGGACCCATACTTCTGAGCTCCCCTGCTGAGAGCCCTGGATCTCCAAAAATCTATGATTATTGTGAACCCTACTAAAAACGATATTAGGGGTGTGAACTCAACCTCTCTCCCAACACCCCACAAGACCCTTAGAAGAGCTTCGTAAGATATATATATCAGCACAGCTATCAAAGCAGAAGAGATACCGAGCGAGCCGAGACTCTCAGCCTTTCCATGCCCGTAGGGATGCTCTGGATCTGGCCTCTTTAACGCAACCTTCATAGCTATTAGAGCTATAAATCCTGCTGTGATGTCACTAATGCTGTGAAAACTATCTGCAAAAATAGCAAGACTACCGCTATAGATATAGGCGAGTATTCTTAAGAGAAGCACGGCGAGAGAGGATGTTATAGATATCAGTATAAGGGACACTCTGGGATCAATACGCCTCCAACTATCCCCAAAATCTAGTTCCTTCTCCCGCATTATACACCTCCTACATATCCTCAGTTCTTTTCCACTTATTTAGTACTAGACCAGCTCTCCGAAAATCAAGATCATGAGATTCATAAAAGAGCTTATCCAACTTATTCCTCTAGTATTAATATGATGAAGACTCCTTATAAACGTTAAAAGGCTGAGGCTCTTGATAGCAATACAATGAGTGGAAAGTCTAGAAACTCTGGATAATCTAAGAAATCTATAGCTTATAGCTGCTATCTAACCTCCTCTCCTGCCCTCAGATCATCATTGATCGTCTTCCCATCCAAGCAGCTCATAGGTTTCTGCTTGTTCCCCATCTATTCGGGGCTATATTTATTACCTGGGGTTTCAGGAGGGTTGGAGCTCCCGCATTATCATATTTGATATAAGAAAACTTATATACATTTCCTATTCATGTTAACCATAAATGGCGTGGCTTCCAGTTGTGATTGTTACCATGGGATCGAAGATTTATGGATCTTCATACAACTCCTACCTCAAACATGGCTTCTACAATGGTCAGCAATAAAAGTAATAAGATACTGTTACGATCCACAATGAAACGAAAAAGAGTAACACTATTTAAGACCTATGCTTTTCTGGGGAGGCCATTTGAGGGGCTTTTCAAATCTTATAACATCTATAGTAATGTTATCACTACTAGTTCCTATCGGGTTTATAATCTTAGATAGGGTACGCATTACCAGCACCGATGTCCACCAACCAGCAGTGACTCCCTTTATAGTGGCTTACTGTATAAAGAATGGATCTAGCTATATCTTAATACTAATAAACCTAGGGCCTGGCGAGGCTATCATAGACGGCATTATAGATTCTAATTTAAAATATAGACAGGCATCATTAGTAATTAACGAAGGCATTATCTACACATCACATACTGATTACCAGCCATACAGAATAATCTTGAAAAGAGGCGAGATTATTGATGTGAAACTAGTTGGACCCAGCTAATTTATTTGTTCCTATTATAAATATTATTTAATAAGTTATGCACCTAATAACATTAATATGAAACAATCTAGATGCAATATATAAAGGATTAATAGTTAAGTTTATAAGCAGGATAGATTTAATATATATGGTGAAGAGAATGCCCAAGAAGAAAGGAGAGAAGAAAGAACAGAAAGGGCAAGAGCAGCAAAAGCAACAGGAAAAGAAGTAAAACTATGAACTAATACCAGATCCCAACCTGGACATATATTTTTCCTTAATTTTCCCTAAATATATTATTTATATAGTTAGATAGCTAGATAGATCATTAAGCTGGAGATCGCTGCTTTTCCCTCGTTTGGGGTTACCGTGTTTCTTGATCAACAGGGTTTCTATGGCATCCCTGTGACCATTGAGGGACCCCATCCCCAAAGACATCTTGAGGTCTCTGCACACCAAGATCTAGCGCATATTATTACCTCATCATCAAAATAGATAGGGATTAGATATTTATAAGCCTAAGCCAAGCATTTCCATTCCAACCGTTAATTGATAATAAACAGATATGAAACGTTCCTGCTATCGTGAAAAGGACCAGCTCAGAGGCTGTTATAGAGCAAGCAATAGATTTAAATACTTCTAGTTATTTATAAATACTTGATGTATGTATGGAGGAGCGTTATCTCAGTACTAGGGAGTTTGCTAGGGTTCTCGGTGTTTCAAGGGATGGGGGAGGGCTGGGAGAGGCTTATTGGGATTGCTAGGGGAGGGGCATTCTATCGCCAAACAGATTATAGGTTTTAATATCCTGGATCCTTGTATTTGGTATATGTGTGGGGTGATCTATTTCTTGGAGAGGCTTTTCAAGGTTCTTCGTAGAGCTGTTTTGCTGGATTGCTATGCTAACAAGCCGCTAGAGGGGCCCTTGGGGAGATTGTAGAACCGCTAGAAGCTATGATTGAGGAGATGGTTGAGTATGCACTAGATCATAAAGCCTCTCAGGAGACGCTGCACAGGGTTTTCTATGAGATGTATAGGGAGCAATATCCATGAATGCCAACAAGGGTTATTAAGGGATCCTATAGAGATGCTGTTAGGAGGGCTAAAGCCTTTAGAGAGGCTAGGAAAAGGGGTAGAGCATATACAGATAAACCAGAGGTTAGGAGGGTCAAGATAGTCTACCCAGATAACCAGGATTGGGGGCTCGAGAATGGAGGCATAAGGATCAGAACCCATAGGGGCTGATAGAGCTGAGAGAGCTGAGGTATAGGGGTAACAAGCAATTACATAGATACCTCTACAGCGGCTGGAGACTATCTAGAGAGCTTAAGCTAGAACCTGATGGGAGGAGGGTGCCTGCCTATTTAGCATTCTCAAGACCCTTCGAGATCACCTACGATCCTAAGAACGTTGTCACTCTAGATGTTAATGAGAATGATGTTACGATAGCAGTATTCAGGGGTGGCATGTTTGTTGAGGCTATCAGGGTTGAGACCGGACTTGGAAGGATGGTTATAGCTTATTCAGTTAGGAGGGAGAGGATCTCTAGGGGAAGATCTACTAGTGAGAGGGATGTTAGGAGGAAATTGATGAAGCTTAGAGGGGGCGATAGGAAGCGGGATATATTGTATAATGTTGCTAGCATCATAGAGGATCTTGCTAGGGAGAACAACGCTGTTGTAGTTATAGGTGATATCGGTGGTGATGATAAGGAGAGGATGGAGAGGAATAGGGGTGGGAGGCTTATGCACAGGATTATCTGTGGAGTGTATCTAAGCTGATAGAGCTTCTCGAGGATAGGCCTATACATGCTGTAAGGGTATCTGAGAAGGGATCCTCAAGTGCGGATCCATTCTCTAGGAAGAGGATTGATGGCTACAGCCCCCTAGTGATCCGCTCTGCAGTGAAGAGGAATAACGGTAGATACAAAGTGATAAAGATAGTGTTGAGGGTAGCATATGTTGATGGCAGGGTTGTTGAGAGAGACGTTGTGGGGCTATAAACATCGGCTTGGAGTATTTATCCTCAGGTGGGAGGCCTGTGGCGTTGTGGCTCGACGGTGGTCCATGAAGTGTGGGTGAAGCTGATGAACCCGAGCCTAGGTGCAACCCCGCTAACGGAAATACAAGTATTTGAAAAACCATCAAATACCGTTAGCGGGAAAACGCTGGAGAAGCCCTGCCCTTCATAGGTTCCTAGTCTATGTTCCAGTGTTAAAATTATTCTGTGATTTCTGTGCATCTACCTGCTCTAGCTTTTTCAAATATGTCTCCCGATGTTCCGTCACATATGTATGCCTTTCCACCAGTTTCTTGGATGTATTTGAGTGCTGCCAATATCTTTCTGTTCATCCCAGTTCCTATCTTCTCCAATATATCCTTAGCACTGATCCTCGTCATGACCTTTCCATCTATTATTACCCCTGGAACATCTGTTACGAATATGGCTTCATATGCCTTCACACAGCTGGCTATCGAGGCGGCCGTCTCATCTCCATCAGTGTTTAGAAGCACTCCCTCGCTCGGGTCTATTACTAGAGGCGATACTACTAGCACTCTGTATAGTTCTAAGAGCCTTTGGATTCTCTCCCAGTAGCACCTCTCTATCCTCCCTGTATAGCCTCCCTCTATAACCCTCTTCCTACCCCTCTCATCTACTATCACGATCTGCTTCTTCCTACTCCCCTCGAAGAGGGGGCCGTCGCATCCAGCAACCCCGAGGGCCTCTACACCCCTTTTAGCTAGCCCGGACACTATGTTTCTGTTTATAGCTGACATAACCATTATAAAGACCTCGAGCTCCTCTTTAGATGTGTACCTGCTTCTAATACCCTGGGGAGAGACAACGAATTTAGGCTCTATTCCAAGGGCTTTACTAACCCTTGTCACCTGATCGCCTCCTCCATGCACGAGAATGATCCTCCTGGTCCTAGCCTCCCTAGCTATGCTATCCAGAAGCCCTCCCAGGTTCTTCTCGAGAGCCCTCCCCCCTATTTTAACAATAACTATATCTGCTAAGCCGGCCTTAGAGGAGGTATCCATAGCCCCTCCCTCTCATCAAAACCCATGGATATGTTAAAAGCCTGTAGAGCCTGTCCCGCAGCCCCCTTACCAAGATTATCTATCGCAACAAATATCGAGACCCTCCTAACATCCTGCTCTGTGGCGAACCCCACATCTGCTAGGTTGGTCCCAACAACGTTCCTGGGATCCGGGTAGGGGTTGGGGGCCCCATATAGTATTCTTATGAAGGGGCTCCCCATGTATCTCTCGACATATATTCTAGCCAGCTCCTCCTCAGATATATCTATATATAGATGAGTTGATGACAAAACGCCCCTCACAATAGGCACTGCGTGAGGCACTATACTTACTCTCGGCGATGTCTCCCCCAGATCCCTTAGAACCTGGATCACCTCTGCCACATGTCTATGCCCTTTAGGGCTGTAGGGCCTAACACTCCCCGCCCTCTCTGGATGGTGATCCCATGGTGTTGGCTTTGATCCCGCTTCACTGCTCCCCGCTTTTATATCAATCGTTACTGGGTAGGAGATCTTCTTGCTCTGTGTGAGGGGATAGAGTGAGAGTGCTGCGGCCGTTGCGTTACACCCCGGCGAAGCTATTAGCTGTGCGTTTCTGAGCCTCTCTCTGTATATGTGGATCTCTGGGAGTCCGTAGACAGCTTTCTCAGCGAGGTCCGGTGCCGGGTGATCCAGTTCGTAATAGTTCTTAAAGGCCCCTAGATCCCTTAGTCTGAAGGCAGGGCTTAGATCCACAACCCTGATTCCTGAGGTAACTATCTTGGGTATATATTCTAGAGAGACTTCTAAAGGTGTTGAAAAGAAAGCAGCGTCACATAGTTTTAGAACCTTGCCAATGTTTATGGTATCGAATCTTGTTCCTCTAAAGAATCCCCGGAGATTTGGATGTGCAAAGTGTATCGGTTTTCCGGCATACTCTCTGGAGGTTACATATACTACTTCAGCTTCTTTATGTATTGCTAGATATCTGAGGAGCTCTCCTCCCGTATAACCTGATCCACCAATCACACATACTCTGACCAATATCCACCGAGTACTCAAGGCTTTAAGAGCTAATAAGCTGAGTTAAAATTTTTCTATAAGAGACAGGATGCATGAATATATATTTAGTGCATATGCAACACGATAAGTGAATAGAACCAGATCTTTGAAAGTAATGTAAAGAAAGCTTATAGGTAGACGGGTCTATATTAAAATTGGTGCTATGAATGGAGCTGAGGTGCCCAATCTGCGGTCTCCCAGTAATTATACCTGAAGACGCTGTGTCGGGAGAACTTGTGGACCATGAGTGCGGGGTTTCACTAGAGATCGTTATTAACGACGGCAAGGTGGTTCTCAAACCATTTGAGAACGCTGGCGAGGACTGGGGAGAATAGATTTTGGCTATAAGGGTAGGGATAATATATACCATCTATAGATGGGAAGAGAAGGAGCTCACAAGAGCCCTTAAAGAGAAGGGAGCCGAGGTAAAGCTGGTACATCTAGAGGAGCAGCCTATAGCCATAGGAATAAGAAGCCCCGAAGAAGCTGAAATATATATCCAGAGATCCATGGTCAGACCGCTGGCACCAGCGGTTTCCGCGGCAATAGAATCCCAGTGTGTGAGGGTAATTAATAGGAGTATGGCTACCCTAGCTGCTCAGGATAAGGCTATATCCCTCTCCATATTATCCTCTAGAGGCATACCGGTACCCAGGACATATGTAACATACGGCCTAGGATCTATAATAAGTGCTGCTAAAGAGCTTGGATACCCACTAGTATATAAGCCTTCTCAGGGAAGCTGGGGGAGGCTCGTATCCCTTGTAAGGGATGAGGAGATGCTGAGAACTGTGTATGAGCATAGAGAAGTTATCCAGGATCCTAGAATGAGGATCGGCCTTATCCAGGAGCTAGTCGATAAGGGTGATAGGGATATAAGGGCGCTTGTGATCGGATCGAGGGTTGTGGGGGCCATGTACAGGATCGGGGATTTCGTCACTAACTATGCTAGAGGCTCCGAGGTTGCTGCAGCAAAACTCTCCCAAGAGGTCGAGGATCTCGCTGTTAGGGCTGTAGAGGCTCTGGGCCTAGAGGTTGCTGGTGTAGATATATTTGAGAAGAGATCTGGGGGATATCTCGTGAATGAGGTTAACCCCGTCCCAGAGTTCAAGGGCGTTGCAACAGCTACTGGCGTGGATATCGCTGGGTTAATAGCTGAATATGTAATCTCACAGGCGAGGAGGTAGGGTTGAAGCTATACAGGTTCTACGAGCCCAGGGGCCTCAAGCTTGTAAAGGGCCTTGGGCAATATGTCTGGGATTCTACTGGGAGGAGATATCTAGATACCCATAATGGGAATGGCGTGGGCTTCCTGGGACATGGTAATAAATACGTTATCTCATCCATTAGGGAGCAGCTTGAGAACATATATATTGCCTCATCCTCGTACGATCTCGAAGTCGCTGAGGAGGCTCTCGAACTCCTATCTAAGATAGTTCCGCCTAGATATGATAACGTATCTTTTCTAAACTCTGGTGCAGAGGCTGTTGAGCTAGCTATAAAAATGGCTAGGATATATACTGGGAGGAAGAAAATAATATATTTCACCGGATCTTTCCACGGCAGAACTTTAGGAGCACTATCTGTGACGGGAAATAAGAGATACTGGGTTGGGATAGAAGGACTGGATCTAGGAACGATACCCGTTGAGTTTACAAAGCCAGGCGAGATATACTCAGTTGACGGATCTGATGTAGCAGCTATAATCCTCGAGACTATACAGGGAGAGGGAGGTGTTAACCCAGCTCCGAAGGAGCTGATAGAGAGCGTTAAGGCCTTCTCAGATAAGTGGGGCTCCCTCATAATAGTGGATGAGATACAAACAGGGTTTGGCAGAACAGGGGTTCACTGGTCCTTTATCGATGTGGGTTTAGAGCCACACATTTTCACAGCTGGGAAGGCCATGGCAGGGGGTTTCCCGATCTCTGCTGTGTTCTTCTCTAGCGAGATAGGGTCTAAGATGCCCCCAGCAATACATGGATCTACATTTGGAGGTAACCCATTAGCTCTAGCAGCCCTTAGAGGAGGTCTGAGGGCATATATATATGAGAGGGTCTGGGAAAGGGCGGGGGCTACAGGATATCTCTTAATCAATAGGCTGAGAGAGGCCATAGGATCCTCTAGGCTGGTGAAAGAGGTTAGGGGTAGGGGCCTCATGGTTGGCGTAGATCTTAGAGTAAATCCTCTTAATGTCGTCAAATGCCTTCAAGAGAGGGGGGTGCTGGCTACTAGGGCTGGAACCACGGTCGTTAGATTCCTGCCTCCATATATGATTACAAGGGAAGATATCGAGACAATAGCTGGGGCTATGGCGAGTTGTATTGGAGGGCTATAGAGAGATCCTGAGAAGGCTTCTAAAGATCTACAGCCCTTCGGGAGATGAGGATAAGGCTGTGAGAGAATTTGTAAGGATCTCAGAGGATCTTGGGCTCGAAAGCTATGTGGATGAGGACGGGAACGGAGTCACTCTATGGGGTAGAGGAGAGAGGATCGTGGCCCTCGTAGGGCATATAGATACAGTACCAGGATATATAGAGGTTTCAGAGCATGGGAAGGGTATAAGGGGTAGAGGAGCTGTTGATGCAAAAGGCCCTCTGGCTGCTATGTTGGCAGCCCTCAACGAGCTAAGGCTTTCAGGGGCTCTTCCAGAAAATATGGCTAGGATCTATGTGATAGCGTCTGTGGGAGAGGAGAGCGATAGCAGAGGGGCCCTTGGACTCATTAGAAGAGGTTTCAAGGCAGATGCTATAGTGATAGGGGAGCCTACTAATAATAGCAAAGTGGCCATCGGCTATCGAGGCTCGATGAAGGTCAGGCTAGAATGCTCCTCAGCAGGTGGACACGCCTCTGCCCCGTGGATCTATACATCTGCGTGTGAGAAGCTGATAAGCGCATGGACCAGTATCTCAAGGATATACAGCGGGTCTAATACTGGTGGAGTGAGCTCATCACTAACCGTGTTGAGATGTGGTGACTATCCTAACGTGGTGCCTAGAGAGGGGTATGCAGTGATCGATATAAGGTATCCGCCTAGAGGACCTAGCTGGAGAGAGATCCTGGCATCTATAGAGAATATGTTGCCAAGCGGGTGTAGGGCTTCTCTTCTTAAGGATCCTATAGAGCCTGTGGAGGTGAGGCCGACAATCCCCATAGTTAGATCCCTTATAAGGGCTATTAGCAGGGTCGGGATGAAGCCCGAGGTAGTTATAAAAACCGGCACCAGCGATATGAATCTTCTATATGGTAGTGTTTCTAATAATATAGCAGCCTATGGACCGGGAAGATCCGAGCTCTCTCACACAGATTATGAGGAGATCCTATACTGGGAGTTTGAAAAAGGGATAAGGGTTTATAGCGAGGCTATACGAATACTTCTAGCGGATATCTCGCGGATTGCCTGATATCCCATAGCCAATTAGTGCTGTATATTGCATAGTTTAGCGACATCTATCTCTCCTTAGCAGGTATACCGGGCCTCGTTAGCCTCTTAAGATCTAGAATCTTCTCTATCTCTTCCTCGCTAAACCCGACCTCCTTGAGGGCCTGTCTTATAGGCGTTCCCTGGGCAATCTTGTTCGCGACCTGTGTGGCCCTTTCATAGCCTATTATAGGCGAGATCACTGTCACGAGGGCCGGGCTCTTCTCAGCCAGCTCTCTAGCCCTCTCTCTGAGTGGTGTTACTCTGTCTATTACATATATAGCCATCTTATCCATAGCCTCCGATATGAGGGATATCTGGGAGACGATGTTATAGCCTATTAAGGGCACCGCCATGCTCAGCTCGAACTCCCCAAAGAGATTCGCATAGCTGTTAGCAGTGTCTAGACCAATTACCTGTGCCGATGCCAGCATAGAAGCCTCAACGGTTACCGGGTTAGTCTTTCCAGGCATTATGCTGCTTCCGGCAATCTCTTGTGGGATATCGATCTCTCCTATAGCTGTGAATGGACCTGAGAACATGAGCCTCAGATCCTGGCACAATCTTATCATATCTATAGCCATTGTCCTGAACACGGAGCTCAGTGCTATCATGTCGCTTAGTAGCCTCATAGCTCTAAACCTACTCCCAGCTACGTAGAACTCGAGACCCGTGATCCTCTTTATCTCATCAACAACCATTTCACCAAGTCTTGGATGGGCATTCACACCGGTTCCAACGGCTGTGCCCCCTATGGGCAGCTCCCTAACGTATGGGAGAACGCCTTCGAGAAGCCCTAGATCATGTTTGAAGGCATCAACATAGGCCGAGAACTCCTGCTCCATAGTGACTGGGAGAGCATCTCTTAGATGTGTTCTCCCCGGCTTCACGACATCCTCTGTCCTTCTAGCAAGTCTATCGAGGCTATCTATAAACCTCTTGGTAGAGGGAACAAGCCTCTCAGTAACTTCCGAGACAGCTGCTATCCTTATAGCGCTGGGAACAACGTCATTGGAGGACTGACCCATGTTCACATGATCATTAGGATGCACCTTAGAACCAGAGATCTCAGAGGCCTTAGCCGCTATCACTTCATTGACATTCATATTAAGCCCTGTGCCGGAACCCGTTTGGAATACATCAACCACAACTAGATCATCCAGCTTTCCCTCGATCATCATCATAGAAGCCTTCATTATGGCATTCCCGATCCTCGGATCTAGGAGCCCTAGCTCTGTGTTTGCCTTAGCTGCAGCGTATTTTATAAGGCCCATAGCCCATATGATCTTCCTGGGGAATCTAGTACCAGTTGAGAGGAAGACCTCAACGGCTTTTTCAACGTATTTCATACCAGTCCCCAGATATAGAGGGTATAGAGAGTAATTATATCTAGAGTAGCTAGGTATCAAGGGTTTGCCGAGTAGCATTGATTAGAATATATTAGAATATTGGGTATAGGTGTATTAAGATATATAATATAGATTTCAAATATATAGATTAGCCGGGAAGGGATTTCACCAAGTGTCTGAATAGCATATTAATCCATGTGGCAAACCGTTCATCCCTCGATGATCTTTGATTGTTAATTTTCTTTGTTTTGTTTCCTATGTTTTCTCCTCCATAGGGATGCTATGGTATTCCCATGGCTATCGAGGAGACCTCCACCTCCCCCACAGAGACCTGGGATCTCTATGGGTCCGCTAGTGGCTTTTAAGTCTAGCGGAAAGGGGCTCCCATCTACCATCCTTGGATCCCGAGGCTCCATTGGGGCAGAGCCCCCATCTAGAGCCTCGATCTCGGGAGCTCTAAGTATCATGGCTTCTCGAGGACATCCATATGCCCAGCACACTGGGATATCGTATCATAATCCGGTACAGCTATAGAGATAGAAAACTTAGAACCTAACCTCTAACTATAAAACCTGGAACAGTTTTCGAGCCTCGTTGGAGTGAGGAAAGCGCTGTCTGGAACCGGTTATGGAGGTCTTGAGATTAGCGTGGAGCTTGTTAGTCTGTTATAAATTTTAGCGAAAGATTCTCGTAAAAATAGCTGGATCGAAATATACTGATTAAGGCGTATCCTCTTACCAGCATTTCCTTAGCTCATGGTGTTTCAAAAGATTTCAGCTTTTATACTTAGAAGATATTTTAGTTATAGTATAGGCTGGTGTATAAGATGCCGCCGCGCTGGGTGTACCCCCAAGTAGGTGGTGAGGGAAGGGTTGCTAAGGCTCTTGGTAGAGAGCTAAGGATCTCTGTTAAAGAGAGTGTCGAGATAGCGAAGGTTATAAAGGGTATGAAGCTTGATGAGGCTATAGCCTATCTTGAGAAGGTGATTAAGAAAGAGACCCCTGTTCCCTATACTAGGCATAGGAAGCAGGTGGCCCATAGAAGGGGTGTTAATTCACAGTTCCAGGAGTGGAGGACCCCCGTTGGTAGATACCCTGTTAAGGCTGCTAAGCATATTCTGAAGGTTCTTAGAAACGCTAGGAATAATGCTGAGAACCAAGGTCTAGATCCTGAGAAGCTGGTGATCGTTCATGCAGCAGCCCATAGGGGTAGATATTTAAAAAGGTACATGCCGAAGGCATTTGGTAGATCCACACCCTGGTTTTCTACCACAACCAATTTCGAGGTTATTGTGAGAGAGGTGGGCTAGCTTCTCGGCGAAGATCTCGAAGAAGAAGTATTTTCTAGAGATGGGTCTTCTAAGGACGAAGGTTGACGAGTATCTAGCACACACATTTTCTAGAGCTGGGTATGCAGGTGTCGAGATCACGAAGACCCCTCTCGGAACTAGGATCATAATATATGCGGATAGACCGGCCCTCCTAATAGGTAGGAGGGGAGAGACTATCAGAAAGCTCCAAACTGTTTTTGAGAAGCACTTCAGTATTGAGAATCCACAGATAACCATAATGGGTGTTGAGAACCCAGAGCTAAATGCGAGGGTAATGGCATCAAGACTCGCTGTAGCCCTTGAAAAGGGCTTCCACTTCAGGAGGGCTGCTTTCATAACACTTAGAAGGATCATGGCGGCGGGGGCGATAGGCTGTGAAGTAGTCATAAGCGGTAAGCTAGTGTCTGAAAGGGCTAAGTTCGAGAAGCTAAGGGCTGGTAAGATATATAGAAGCGGTGACCAGATAAACTATCTAGTTGATAGAGCCGTATATAATGTCTTGCTAATACCAGGAATATACGGGATTGAGGTAATAATTGTGAAGCCTGGTAGACCTGCAGACTATATAGAGGTAGTTGAGCAGCAGCCCCAGGCTATGCAGCAAGCACCCCAGACAGGGACTCCCAGCCCCAGCGAGAAAGGGCAAAGCGTTAGCCAAGAAGGCTCTCAGGGTGGTGGTCTATGAGTCTGGATCCTGATGAGATTAGATCTATGTCGCGGGAGGAGAAGCTGAGGACTTTACAGGATCTAATGGCAGAGCTAGCTAAGCTGAGGGCTCAGGCTTCTATGGGTACTCTGGATAAGCCCCATAAGATGAGGATCACTAGGAAGAATATAGCCAGGATCCTGACCATATTGAGGGAGGAGGAGCTAGGGATATCAAGAAGAAAGGAGGGGGCTGAGGGTGAGGAGAAGAAGGAGTAACTTAGTGTATCACGAGATCCTGGGTCTGCCTGTAAAGGTTATATCATCACTAGATCCTGGTATAGAAGGCTTAGAAGGGGTTGTTGTGTATGAGAGTATGAAGACCATAACAATAAGATCTGGAGGGAGGATTGTGACCACATTTAAGATAGGCACTAGATACAGATTCAGGATACCAGAGACAGGGGAGGAGGTAGAGGTGGATGGTGACATGCTTTTTGGGAGGCCAGAAGATAGGGTGAGGAGGATACTTAGGAGGTGATGCCATGAGCACTCCAGCCGGTAAGGAGATTACTAGGGATATAGGTATTAGATATCCGGGGCTGGAACCGCCTAGAGATACGTGCAAGGACGATAAGTGCCCGTGGCATGGTAGCGTTAGGGTTAGAGGGCTTATTCTGGTTGGCGTCGTTAGCAAGGCTAGAATGGTTAGGACAGTGACTATTGAGAGGGAGTATCTAAAGTATAATAGAAAGTTTAAGAGGTATGAGAGGAGGAGAAGCAAGATCCATGCTCACAAGCCCCCGTGTATAGATGTGAAGCCGGGGGATCTAGTACTTGTGGGGGAGACAAGGCCTCTGGCTAAAAGTGTTTCTTTTGTTGTGCTTGGGGTTATAAAGAGAGGAGGTGGATAGCATGGCTAAGAAGAGCCTTAGGTCTAAGGCGGCTCATCCGAGGAGGAGGCTTACACCGGCCCTTGTGACCGGATCTAGGGTTGTGATTGCGGATAATAGCGGTGCCAAGGTGGGAATGGTTATAGGGGTTCCAGAGGTTAAGACGAGGCTGAGGAGGCAGCCCTTTGCGTCGGTAGGTGATCTGGTGGTTATAACAGTTAAGAGAGGGTCTCCAGATACCGTTGGACAGATATTCTATGGGATCGTTGTTAGGCAGAAGAAACCATATAGAAGACCTGATGGGACCAGAGTGGCTTTCGAGGATAACGCCGTGGTTATAGTCACTCCTGAGGGGACGCCCAAGGCCACTGAGATAAGAGGCCCTGTTGCAAGAGAAGCTGCTGAGAGGTGGTCTGCCATAGCTAATCTAGCTACTATGATTATATAGGTGATCTCGATGGTCCTCACAAGATCTAGCCAGCCTAGGAAGCAGAGGAAGGCGCTTGCCGAGGCACCTCTACATGCTAGGTGGAGGTTCCTCAACGCGAGGCTTTCAGATGATCTTGAGAAGGAGTACGGGGTTAAGAGACTTCCTGTGAGGGTTGGAGATACGGTGATTATTATGAGAGGTGATTGGAAAGGTCATGAGGGGAAAGTCGTTGAGGTTGATCTCAAGAGATCTAGAATAGCTGTGGAGGGAGTAACTATCAAGAAGTCTGATGGCACGCCTGTGTTCTACGTGATACACCCATCCAAGGTCATGATAAAGAAGCTAGGCGAGATAGACGATGTTAGGAGGAAAATAATCGAGAGGAGACAGAAGAAAGAGAAGAAGGAGAGGGCCGGGCCTGAGAAAAGCTCTGGAGGTGACGCAAATGGGTAGCATGGGTGGCTCGAGACATCTTAAGAGGTTTGCAGCGCCTTGGTTCTACCCGATTCTGAGAAAAGAGTATAAATGGGTTGTGAAGCCCTCTCCAGGACCTCATTCGCTAGAGACCTCAATACCTCTTCACCTTATTCTTAGGGATGTGCTTGGGGTAGCTCAAACGTCTCGGGAAGCTATCAAGATCATAAGCGATGGTGTTGTGAAGGTTGATGGCGTTGTTAGGAGGAGCTATAAGTACCCTGTTGGTTTTATGGATGTGGTCGAGATCACCTCCTCTGGTGAGATATACAGGGTTATCCCATACCCCACGATCTATATGAAGCTATACCCTATTGATCGATCTGAGTCTGGCATAAAGCCCCTCAGGATTGAGGATAAGACCACCGTGAAGGGTGGGCATATACAGTTAAATCTATATGGAGGCTACAATGTGCTTGTTAGAGTCTCAGATCCTAGGAAGGCTGAGGAGGATATATACAGCACCATGGATACCGTTGTGATCACGCTCCCAGACAAGAAGATAGCTGATCATATAAAGTTTGAGGAAGGCTCAATGGTTGTGATTATAGGTGGTAGAAACGTTGGCAGGGTGGGGAGGATCTTGAAGATCGTGAAGGGGATGAGGAGATATAGAACGTTGGTCACACTTGAGGACCCCTCTGGGCACGTATTCCAGACAACGGCTGATAAGGTCTTCGTGATAGGGAGGGAGAAGCCGGTCATAGCCCTGCCCCCGGAGGTGTTTAAGAGTTGATGCTGGAGGATTTAAAGCCTGAGAACCTGCCTAAGGGATTATTGGAGATAGTGCCTCTCGAAAGAATCAATAAGATCTTGGAGAGTTGGAGATCGAACCCTCTTAGAATACCCTACATAGCTAAGGTCACAGTCAACATAGGAGTTGGTGAGAGCGGTGAGAAGCTACAGAAAGCTATGATCCTTCTTGAGAGGCTAACGGGTAGGAAGCCTGTTCCAAGGGCTGCTAGGAGAACTATAAGGGAGTTCGGTGTGAGAAGGGGTGAGAACATAGCTGCTATAGTGACCCTAAGGAAAAGGGATGCAGAGGAGTTTTTAAAAAGGGTTCTGGAGGGGATTGGCTGGAGGATCAGAGCCTCTAGCTTCGATGAGTATGGGAATTTCTCTATAGGGATAAAGGAGTACCTAGTGCTTCCGGGAACTAAGTACGATGCAGAGATAGGGATCTTCGGCATGGATGTTTCTGCGACCTTAGAGAGGAAGGGCTACAGGGTTATTAGAAGACGAAGAGCTAGATCTACAATCCCTAGGAGGCACAGGGTTTCGAGGGAAGAGGCCATGCTGTTATTGGCACTTAAATACAACGTTAATATAATACCATAGTAGCTGGGGAGCTGAGATGGGGAAGTACAGGGCCAAGGCTGAGAGGAAAGGAGGTAGAGGGGTCCAGATATGTAGAAGATGCGGATCTAGAGATGCTGTTATACAGAAATACGGCATATATCTCTGTAGACAGTGCTTCAGAGAGGTGGCTAGATCTATAGGATTTAGGATCTATATGTAGGGTGGTGAGAATGGTTGTTATGGATCCCCTTGCAAGCGCGTTAACAGCTATAACGAATGCTGAGATGAGGAGCAAGCCCGAGGTAGTTGTGTACCCAGCATCTAAGCTCATAGCTGCAACTCTGAGGGTTATGCAGAGATACGGCTATGTGGGTGAGTTTGAGTATATAGACGATGGTAGGTGGGGAAAGATAAAGGTCCAGCTGCTTGGGAGGATAAACAGGGCGGGGGCTATAAAGCCGAGATACCCCGTTAGCTATAGAGATCTGCTTAGAACGCCCCCACACATCAGGAGATACCTACCCTCGAGGGATATAGGGGTAATTATTATAAGCACCTCCTCTAAGGGTATTATAAGCCATAGAGAAGCGATTGAGGCAAGGGTAGGGGGTGTAGTGATAGCTTACGTATATTGAAGGGGGTGATCTGTGTGGGTGGTACCACTGCCAGGTTTGTAGTTGCTGAGGAGAGGGTTGAGATCCCTAGGGGCGTCGAGATCCAGATAGAGGGTAAAAGGGTAATTGTTAGAGGCCCTAAGGGGGAGGTTGTGAGGGATTTCTCCCACGCAAAGAGAATTATGATATCGAGAGAGGACGGCTATGTAGTGGTTAGAAGCTATATGGGTAAATCGCGTGAGAAGTCCTTAGTATATACAGTTGCGTCCCACATTAGGAACATGTTCACAGGGGTTACGAAGGGGTATAGATGTTACCTCAAGATCATATTTACCCACTTCTCTATGAGCGTTAATGTGGAGAAGGATAGATTACTAATAACCAGGTATCTAGGTGGGCAGGACGTCAAGATTGCCAGGATATTGCCAGGCGTTAAGGTCACTGTTAAGGATAGAGATATAATAGTAGAGGGAGCGGATTTAGAAGCTGTGATGCAGACAGCTGCAAATATAGAGAGGGCTACGAGAGTCAGGGATAAAGATCGAAGGATATTTGTTGACGGGATCTATATCTATAAGAAGGAGGTAGTAGGGGAATGAGTAGCCAGGAAATCAGAGGAGCAGAGGACGCCCTCAAGATGAGGGAAGATTTCATGAAGAGCTTGAAAGAGCTTAGGAAGCTTCAGAGAAGGATTAGTAGTAAGAGGAGAGTAGAGTTTCTTAGAACGCTTTGGTGGAAATTCCCTAAGTTTGAGAATAACTTGAAATGGGTTAAGCCGAAGGGTAAGGATAATAAGATGAGGCTCAGGATTAAGGGCTATCCACCTATAGTAGAGATCGGCTATAGGGTTCCAGAGGATATAAGGGGCCTCCACCCAAGCGGGCTGAAACCGATCGTTATATATAATGCGGAGGAGCTGGATAAGCTGGATCCCAGGAGCTATATTATATATATAGCATCTACAGTAGGGGCTAGGAAGAGGAGGGATATCTTGGAGAAAGCTAGGAGCAAGGGTTTCAGGGTTGCTAATGAGGTGATCTAGATGCCGGATCTAAGCATCCAGAGGAGACTCGCAGCAGATATAATGGGTGTTGGGGTTAATAACGTGAGATTCGATCCAGAGAGGATCGAGGATATAGAGAAGGCCTTCAGAAGAGAGGAGATAAAGGCCCTAATAGAGGATGGAGCTATATATGCTATAAGGCCTTCGAGGAATAGTAGGGGTAGATGGAGGATCCTCCACGAGAAGAGGAAGAAGGGTAGGAGAAGAGGCCATGGAAGTAGAAAGGGTAAGAAGGGTGCGAGACTAGATGAGAAGAGGGACTGGATTAACAGGGTTAGGAGGATGAGGACATATATAAGGATGCTCAGGAGCAAGGGGGCCATAGATACCAAGCTATATAGAAGCCTATATATGAAGATCAAGGGAGGAGCCTTTCGCGACATTTCTTCTATCAAGACATATCTTAAGTCGATAGGGGTTCTTAAGGAGGCGTGATCACATGGCTAGGGGCCCAACGTATAGAGTGCTTAAGAGGAGAAGGAGAGAGGGTAAGACTAACTATTATAAGAGGTATTTATATATACTCTCGAGGGCCACGAGGCTTGTGGTCAGGAAGAGCAATAGGTATATAACTCTACAGATTATAAGGCCAACCCCTATCGGGGATATAACGCTGGCTTCGGCCAGCACTTCAGAGCTTATGAAGAGGTTTGGGTGGAAAGGGGGCTCTAAGAATATATCAGCCGCATATCTAGCAGGCCTCTTACTAGGGATCAAGGCTAGGCTAATGGGTATAGAGGAGGCTGTTCTGGACATAGGGCTCTACACGCCATCGAGGGGAGCTAAGGTATTTGCGGCAGCAAAGGGGGCTATAGATGCAGGGCTTAAAATACCTGTTGCCGAGGATATGATGCCCAGCTGGGATAGGATAAGGGGGGCTGATATAGCGAGATATGCCGGGGAACTCTATGAAAAGGATCCTGAGAAGTTTAAGAGGCAGTTCTCAGAGATATTATCGAGAAGCCTAGATCCTAGAAAAGCTGTTGAACACTTCGAAGAGGTTTTTTCCAAGATAGTGGAGCTTGGGAAGAAAGTTGGTGTGGAGGTGAGGCAGGATGAGCGTTGAGGAGTTCAGAGAAAAGATCCCGCTGGCAGGGGTTGAGGAGTGGAGGCCTAGGACCAGGCTTGGGTGGCTTGTGAAGGAGGGCAAGATAACGTCTCTAAAGGAGATCTTCGATAGTAACCTGAAGATCAAGGAGCCAGAGATCATAGACGCCCTCCTTGGAAGAGAGCTACAGCACGAGATCATAGATATAAACATGGTTCAGAAAATGACAGATGCCGGTAGGATAACTAGGTTCAGAGTAGCGGTAGTGATTGGCAACCAGAACGGTTTTGTAGGGCTGGGGATAGGTAAGGCTAGACAGCTTAGAATGGCCGTCGACAAGGCTATAACAGATGCTAAGCTCAACATAATCCCTGTTAGAAGAGGATGTGGAAGCTTTGAGTGCGGATGCTCAGAGCCTCATTCAATACCGTACCAGGTTAGGGGTAAGGCTGGTAGTGTTGAGGTTGTTCTAAAACCAGCCCCAAAAGGAACGGGGCTCGTTGCTGGCGATACTGCTAAGGTTATTCTGAGATATGCTGGTATAAGCGATATATGGTCGTGGAGCAGGGGGAAGACTTCGACAACAATAAACTTTGCACTAGCGGTTTTTGATGCTCTTAAAAAGGCATATAGATTTGTTACTGTGAGTGAGTGGGGTAGGTAGCATGCCTCTCCTAGCTATTGTCAGGCTTAGAGGTAGGGTTGATATTCCACCAGATGTGGAGAGGGTTCTACAGCTTCTGAGGCTATATAGGAAGTTCCACGCTACTGTGTATCCAGATAGTCTACCAGGGCTCCAGGGCATGCTTAGAAGAGCTGCTATGTGGATAACATGGGGTGAGATAGGCTATGAGGTGTTTCTAGAGCTTCTCAGAAAAAGGGGAAGGACACATGGTAATAGGGCTCTGACCGATGATTACATAGCTACGGCTACTAAAGGTAGGTACAAGACTATAGAGGAACTAGCCCTATCCCTCTACAAGGGCGAAGCAATGCTACATAGAATGGACGATATTGTGAAGCCTATCTTCAGACTCCACCCCCCGAGCGGAGGATTTAAGGGCTCTATCAAGAAACCGTATGGAGCTGGTGGAGAGCTGGGCTATAGGGGGCGCGAGATAGACGATCTGATTAGGAGGATGATCTAGATGGTGGTTAGGAGAGAGAGGAAGAGTAGAAAGCTGAGGGGAAGGACAAGGACAATGGGGTGGGGGAATGTAGGGCAACACAGAAAAACCGGTAGCAGGGGTGGTAAGGGTGCTGTGGGCTTTCATAAGCATAAGTGGATGTGGGTGCTCAAGTACTTCCCAGAGTGGTATGGCAAGAGAGGCTTCACGCCCAGGGGGCCAGAGCACTGGGAGGAGATAAGGGGTATAAACTTATCCCAGCTAGAGGAGCTGATTGAAAGTCTATCTGCCTCAGGCTCCTTGAAGCTTGAGGATGGAAAGCCTGTTATAGATCTGGAAGAATATGGATATAACAAGCTCCTGGGATCTGGGAGGATATCTAGACCTGTGAAGGTTATTGTTAAGCACGCAACGGAAAAAGCTATTTCACGGATCAAAGAAGCAGGCGGAGAGATCGTTGTTATTGGTAGAGAAGAGAATAAGTAGATCAGGTGCTTTCTCGTGGGGTTCAAGGATCTCTATATCCAGAGAAAGCCACTGGTTTTCGGCGGGTTTGAGTGGGAAAGATCTAGAACGGTTTTCAGTCTATTAGGAGTACCATTTGACAGCACATCCTCTTTTAAACCGGGATCTAGATTCGCTCCCGATTACCTGAGGTTCTCATCTAGAAGTTTAGAGCTATATAGCATAAGATCTAGCATAGATATGGAGGAAATAGGGATTTATGATGAAGGAGATATAGCAGTTTCCCACGGGGATCCTCAGAAGACCCTGGAGATCTTGGAGAACGTTGTGAGGGAGCTAGTGGCAGAGGGGAGGATCCCAATACTGCTTGGTGGAGAGCACACGGTATCCCTGGGATCTGTTAAAGGGCTTTCAAGGGGCACAGGAGTTCTGGTTCTAGATGCTCATATGGATCTTAGAGATGATTTCATGGGAAACAAGTATAGCCATGCATGTGTGTCTAGGAGACTACTAGAGATACTAGGCCCAGGAAGCATGTTCATGGTAGGTGTTAGAGCATTTACAAGGGATGAGATGAGAGTAGCTATGAAGAATGGGGTTGAGTTCATAACAGCCCCGGAACTTAGGAGAGAGGGTCGGAGGGCTGCTGCGGGGAAGATATTGAGATGGATGGATAATTTTAAAGATATATATATATCGATAGATATTGATGTCCTCGACCCAGCCTTTGCACCAGGGACAGGGACTCCGGAGCCTGATGGCATAGCCACCTGGGAGCTGCTGGATCTTCTTCACGAGGTGGTAGATGAAAGAACCCAGGCCTTCGATCTGGTGGAGGTAAATCCCATGGTAGATACGTCAGGTATTACATCTGCCCTCGGAGCTAAGATCGTGTTTGAGGTCGCCTCCTACATATATAGCAAGAGGCTTAAGAGGAAGGGCTAGCCTGGGAGGAAGCTGGCTCTATACAAATCTAGAGAGAATATAGCTCTTCCGTGTAATACCTAACGCTTAAAAGCCCTGAGTCGCTTTTCTAAAGAGCTGGTGCCTATTGAGCGTTAGGGAAAAGTGTCATGTCCTAGTAACCCACACAGATCTTGATGGTATTGGGAGTGCTGCAGTCTATATTAGGCTCGGCCTTAAAGGGAAGAACTATCGCGTTGTGTTTGCAGAGCCGGAGGAGCTTCCAGAGATCCTCGAAGATCTTTGGGATAGGTATGGAGGTTTTCTAGAGAAGTTATCAATAATGGATCTAGCCCCTAATCCCAATAATGTAGATAGGATACTTATCATCCTGAGAACCTTTAGAGAGTCTGGGGCTAGGATAGAATGGTTTGATCACCATGAGTGGGATAGAGAGATCATCACAATGATCTCTTCAGTGGCTGAGGTAAGAATTGATAAGGGGACATGTGCAACCGGCGTTACAGCCTCTTCGTTTGAGGAGAGAGATCCATACATCGCTAGCCTGGTGTCAGCCATATGTTCTCTAGATCTATGGAGCTTCCATGATCCCCTATCACCATGGCTAGGAAGACTTTCCACATATAGAAGGGACAATCTATGGAGAACCATACTCCTAGAAATGCTTGTGAAGAGCAGCACACTAGAAGAAGTAGTCACATGGGGCAGGAAATACATTGAGAGGGTCATCGATAGAGAGCTATACCTCTATAACTACTACAGGAAGAGAGTAAGGGTCGCACATGCAGACGGTGTTAAGATAGCATCTATAGTGAAGAAGCATAGAGAGATCTCTACGAGCCACCTTGCTCACTATATATTATCAATAAGTATTAGCGACATAGCTCTCATAATAAACCCCTCAGGCCCCCTGAGCCTAAGATCTAGAAAATGCGATGTTAGAATAATAGCGATAAAGCTAGGTGGAGGAGGGCATAAACCCGCTGCGGGAGCCTTCATAAGAGCACCTCTCCTTCATAGAATATTGTACAGGCTAGGGCTTGAAGAACCCCTCCACAGATACGTGCTCTCCAGGGTTACTACCATCGTTAGATCTACTGGGTGCGTGCCGATAACTGCTTCCAGTAGATAGTCGCTTGTCCCTCGACGGTCATTGATGTTCTTTTATGTCCTTTTGTTTCCACAGAAATGTTATCACATCCCTGTGGTCATCGGGGGACTTCCACCTCCCCCACAGGGATCTGGATATCCCTATGGTCTCATGAGTGGCTGTTGAGCCCAGCGGCACCGGGCTCCCATCTATACTTGAAACTCAGAAGCCTTTCTGGGCATTGCCCTCATATAGAGGCTGATCAAGGCTACTACCTCCCTATGCCACTTCTCGCCTTCCTTGCTACATATCCCTATCCTATCCTCCCCATACTCTATTACAGCCTTGTGTATCGGGCAGATCTTAGATGTATTCCTGGGATCAACCATGAGCACCGGTACTCCGTATTCTCTAGCCTTATCTAT
>Ga0326762_1000200_pt1 | contig 32209 bp, 31 predicted proteins | sample NORPS_S_FD_207669 | JGI IMG/M metagenome (GOLD analysis project Ga0326762, IMG submission 207669) | Hot spring sediment microbial communities from Norris Geyser Basin, Yellowstone National Park, WY, United States - NOR.PS_S | ecosystem: Environmental > Aquatic > Thermal springs > Near-boiling...
AACCCAACGATAGGCGCCTCCTCGACCACCACCGGCGTCATCTCCCCGTCGGTGATCTTGCAACGCTGGCCCATTGAGGGCCTCACCTCGACAACTTTGTAGCTTCTCCCCACGGTGACCCTCCCCAGACACACGGGGAAGAGCCGGCACGTCTTGCACTCATCAGGTATGTTGACCACGCGGAACCGATGCCCCACCTCAGCCTGCTCCTTTGAGACCAAGGTGATAGTTCTCTTCACATTTAAACCCCTAAGAGGTATTTTTTAATGTGATTAAGAGCGTTGTTGAGGCCTACAGCCAGCTCGCCAAGAGAGACTTGAGAGTGTTGCGGCTCATCGAGGCGGGGCACCGGAGGTACGAGTTCGTCCCCCAGAGGCTGGTGGAGAGATGGGCGAGATACAGGAAGGAGGAGGTCCGCGACAGCGTGAAGCGCCTCCACTACCTCGGCCTGCTTAGGCGGAATCTCTCGCCTTATTTGGGCTGGAAGATAACGGCGGCTGGCTACGACGTATTGGCGCTCCACACGCTCCGCATAAAGAAGAAAATCTTGAAGCTGTCCCCAACCCCCATAGGGGTGGGGAAGGAATCTGTGGTGTACGCAGGGGAATCTCCCTCTGGTTTTAAAATCGCGGCTAAGTTCCACAGGGGAGGCGTCTCCGTGTTTAGACATGGAGAGGTATTTAAGGCGAAGATCAGCAGATATGAACACCTTAGGCATGTATACGAGACGAGGCTGTCCGCGTTGGCTGAGTTTTACGCGCTTGAGAAGGCGTTTGAGGCGGGTGGATACGTGCCCGAACCCCTGGCCTACAACAGACACGTGGTGGTTATGCAATATATTGACGGTGTTGAGCTGTACCGCCTAGACGCCGACGAATTCGCGGTCGTTGCGCAAGACGTCTTAGAGACTCTCCGCGTGGCCTTACGTCTCGGGATAGTTCACGGCGACTTATCCCCCTACAACATAATCGCAGGCAGGAGGGCGTACATAATCGACTGGCCGCAGTGGGTGCCGCTGGGGCACCCCGTTGCGGCGGCATATCTCAGGCGCGATCTCCACAACGTAGCCGCTTATTTCAAAGAAAAGGGCGTGAACTTCCCGGTGGAGGAGCTACTCAATGCAGTGGGGGAGGGGGACGTTGACGGCGGTGAGCGCTTTATAGAATTAATAAAGACATCCCTACTATAGACGTGGCGATACTAGGTATAGACATCGCGGCAGGCGGTTCCTTTGCATACGCCGTATTAGAGGGCAAGTCCATAGTGGAGAAGGGAGTCTTAAGCTCACGTGAGTTGACGCATCTTTTCAAGCGGTATAGAGTCGAGGTTTTGGCAACGGACAACATCGGCGAACTGTTTCAATACGGCAGACCCTTGGTGAGGTTGCTGGGTAAACTGCCGTATACTGTTGAGGTCGTTGAGGTGACCAGAGGCGCTGGGGGTTATAGGAAGATGGAGGAGCTTGTGAGGGAGCACCTCGGCGTGGTTAAGGGTAAGCTGGAGCCTCTAGAAACCGCCGAATACCTCGCAACCCTCGCAGGCATGGGCGTGGGCATGCCTGTTAAGCTCTTTGAGGAGGAGACGGTAATACTCGTCTACAGGCGGATCTCGACAAGCCCCGGTGGGATGAGCAGAAACCGATACATGAGGAACATCACCCACCGCATCAAGTCGATAGCCTCTAAGATAGAGGCGAGGCTTAAAGAGGCCCGGCTGGATTACGACCTATTCCTCAGAGAGGAGTCGGGTGAGGTCACCTCCGCGAAGTTCGTCGTGTACGCAAACAGGGAGGTGGTGCGGAGATATGTAAAGCCGACGCGGGGCATAGACGTCGCAGTAGCCATATACTCGGCGCCTGCCAAAAGAGGAGAGTCATCTACGCGCGGCCGCCTTCTCATACTAGGCGTAGACCCGGGGATAGTGACGGGACTGGCGATACTTACGCTAGACGGCGAGGTTCTAGACACGGTAGCCCGTAGAAGTTTTTCAAGAGGCGACGTGATGAGGTACGTCCAGCAGTGGGGCGTCCCAATACTCGTCGCAACAGACGTCGCGGAGGCGCCCGAATTCGTGAAGCGGCTAGCCGCCATGAGCGGCGCCGTCTTGTACACGCCCAGCCGCGACCTATCCTCCGAGGAAAAGACGCAGATACTCGACAAAGTGGGGTGGCAGGCCAAGACCAGCCACGAGCGGGACGCCTTGGCCGCCGCCTACAGGGCGTACCTGGAGTATAAACCTAAGTTCGAAAAAATAGAAAAAGAGTTCGGCGACATTCTGAAGTTTGAACAGCTAGAACACGCCAAGGCCCTAGTGGTCCGCGGCTACTCCATAGCCCAAGCAGTTTCCGAGGCGCTGAAGCAACGGGAGGAGAAAGAGACGAAGGTGGTCTACATCACGGTTGAAAAGCCATGTGCCGCGAGAGACGAGGCGCTGACCACGCGGCTTAAAGCCCTTGAGTACGAGAACCAGCAGCTACAACGGGAGCTCGACGACCTGCGGCGCGAATACGCCCAACTACGTAGATACGTCGAGGACGAGAAGTGGCGCGACGCCAAATACAGAGAGATGCAGACCAGACTGGAGACCCTTACAAGAGAACTTGCAAAAAAAGACGCAGAGATGGAGCAATTGAGGAAAACCCTCCTTGAGATCTTAATGAACTACGGGTCCAGGTACCGGCTTGTACACATCTCACAAACCGCCGAGTGCAGAGGCAACGAGCCCGTAGGCACTATCTGCAGAAACCTCAGCACGGTGGACGAGGCCGTTGCTAGGAGGACACTAGGCGTGCCGCTCAGGCAAGTTGCCAAGCTGGAGCTCGGCGAGTTCTACGTGGTGGATCTAGACGCCGTGAGGGAGCTGGCCGACCAGATTAGGCGCAGGCTCGACGAAAAGAAAGAGATAGACCTGCGAAAATTAGTTGAACAATACCGGCGGGGCTTAATATAACGACGCCTCTCCTCTTAATACGAGGTCGGTGATTTGCGTAATTCTGTCGAGCTCCTCTCTGGCGATGGCGCTTACCTCGTTTTTAATCTCTGAGGTAAGTTCGCCGTCTTTGATAATTTCGATGTTTAGGATCTTCGGCTCATTTATAGGCTTGCCGATCTGTGAGACGATCTCGACATATACCTCGGTGATTTCCTTAAGCTGTTTGTAGATCTTGTCGGCGATCCGCTGAGCAACCACGTTGTAGATCTTGCCCACGTGGCTAACCGGGTTCTTACCAGCGGCCGCCTCCAGCGACATAGACCTCATAGGCGTGATGAGCCCGTTAGCCCTGTTGCCCCTCCCCGTCATGCCGTCGTCGCCGTGTTCGGCAGAGGTGCCCGTGACAGTGAGGTAGAATATCCCGTGCTCCGGCTTGTCGGCGGCGTTTATCGTAACCTCCACGCCGTATTCCGGGGCTACCTTAGCGGCGAGATCCTCCACAGCCCTCTGCACATCCTCCTTAACAGAGAGGTAGTGGCTTTTATCCTTCGTCAACCTACTTATCATGGCCGCCGCGACTGTTAGCTTAACCTCCTTCCCGACCCTCACACCCATCACCTTCACGTCCTCCCCAACCTCGGGGTACTTAGCCTTGAAGTCGCGGGAGTTGAGAAGTCTCTCGGTCTTGTAGACAAGATCCTCAAGCGGCGTAAGAGGCGCGTAGCCAACGCCGACGGACGTGTCGTTTGCAAGCGGCACGCTCTTAACGCCCAAGTCGTAAATACCGACCAAATCAGCAGAGCCCTGGCCTATTCTGTAGTCAATTACAGTATGCACATCCGGGTCGAGGTAGCGGAAGTGTTGCTTGATCCAGTCCCTCGCCGCCTGTATCACCACGGGGCCAAGCGGTATCTTGACAACGCCGTCTCTAGTCCTCACCTCATAGGTCGCCCTGCCGGACACGAGTATGTAGATGGGCTGCAGTACTTCGCCGCCGCCAAACCGCGGAGCAGCCTGCCCGCCAACCACCAAGGTCTTGTCTACGTTGTGGTGGAGAATCACGCCGAACTGCTCCATGTAGAACTTCGACAGATATCTGCTTACCCACTCGGAAATGCCGTCTGCGATGTAGTCGGGATGTCCCTGTCCCTTCCTCTCAACAATTTCAACAAGCCGCTTAGCTACCGGCGCCTTATCCACCTTCTCTACGACGATCATGGCGACGCCTCAATAGCGGATACATAAATCACTTGAGACCCCCTTACCACTATCCTGCCGTATCGCGTAAGCGGCTCACCGGATTTGTCAAGCTCTGCCGCGTCGTCAAGCACTAAATTCATGCAACCGTCATACGCCGTTAAGACGCCCTTAACCGCCACCCCACCCTTAAGCCTAGCCACCACCTCCTTGTTAAGCATCTTTGTCAGTACTTTAATAGGCGATGGGAGTTTTAACTGCGGCGGGGCTTTCGACATAGAAACGCCAGTATTTAGCGATATATAAAATTATCCCCTAGCTACGTCTCTCGTATAGAAGAACGTCGTCGATCCAGTCCACATGCGCCATCAAAGTCCTGCGGCAACAATACCTCTTAACTCCAAGAGAATCCAGCACCTGCGCCGGATGCTCCCCCGCAAGGACTCTGCGTTTAAACGGGGAGTGGAGATGGCCAAGCGGCCGGCCGCAGGTGAAACACCGTACGGGTATGATCATCTATACGCCTTCTGCCTCTTGCTCCTCGCGTGTTTGAGGCCTGGCTTCTTAGGCTCAGTCCGCCTGGGGTCGCCCTTTAACATGTATGGGTCATACCTCTCATACAGCTCCTTCAGCTCCTGGCTCTGGAAGTAAGCCACCAACCCCCTCGCTATGGCGATCCTGGTGGCTATAGCCTGGCCCATGTAGCCGCCCCCCGACACGTTAACCTCGACATCCACCTTCTTTGCCAGGTCGCCGGCAAGGACAAGAGGCTCAGCCATTTTTACGCGGGCCATCTCGACAGGCCAAAGCTCCAGCGGGTATCCGTTTACCCTGACTCGGCCGATTCCAGGCCTTATAACGGCCCTTGCCACCGCGGTCTTCTTCTTACCCACAGAGATGACCACACGCGGGGCTTCCTGCAGTATCGACGCGCCGAGAGCCCTAACGTCCATGGCTACCCACTAGCTTGCTGTTTTATCTTTTTCTCCCACATATCCCTCGCCTTTTTCCACTGCTCCCACGCGGCGGGGTCCACATTACGCCACACCTCCTCCAGCGTTACGTACCTAAGCAGAGGTCTAAGCCTAAGCTTTGCCTCAGGCACCTCGTAGAGAACCAGCCTCTTCCTCTGAAAGAACTCCATAGGCATAGACATGTAGACGCGGAGCCTCTTCAACGCCCTCCGCCCAGTCTCCGTCTTCTTGGGCAACATGCCTCTCACAATTCTCTTGAATATGCGGTCAGGTCTCCGGGGGATTTTCGGACCTACCCTCTCCGGGTTGTAGTGTGTACGCCACTCGCCTATCTTCCTCTTAATCCACTCAACAACCATCTTCTCGTCGCCGGTTATCACCAGCTTCTCCGCGTTTACAACGACGATCCGTAACTCCGGCCTCTCTAGTAGAGCCTTCGCGATGTACGTGGCCAGCCTCCCCGCCACGTGGTTCTCCGCGTCGATGACGACTTCTCCCTTCTCGGGCAACTGCGACACGTCGACCAGAGACCGCCTCGCCGCGTTCATACCACTATCTTGACGCCGCTCCCCTTTGGAAACTTCTTTACAAGCTCAGGAAGCGTCAAAACCTCGCCGCCAGCCTCTAAGACCTTCTGAGCGGCCTTAGGTGATATGTTCACAGCGGCTACCACAACCTTCTTGTAGAGATTCCCGCCGCCCAACAGCTTCCCCGGCACCACAACGACATCTCCATCGCCAGCCACACGGTTCAGCTTCCCCACGTTCACCACAACCCTCTGTCTTCTAGGCTTTTCGACGTATTCCGCAACAGCCTTCCAAATATTTGCGGAGTTAGCAACCGCCGCCTTCCTCAGAAACCTAGCCAGCATCCTCAGCTGCCTGTTTGTCGGTCCAGTTGGATTAGGAGGCATACCGCCAACGCAACAACATCAATATTTAAAGTTTATGCACCTCCGCCAAAACCTGACGCCCACGCTTAATAAGCTGTGACACGCCATACACATGTCCAAAGTCGTAGCGGTCGACCTCTCTAAACCGCTGGCGAGTTAAGGAGGTGGGGGGTCTTGGCTTTTCCACATCTTGGGTGGGCACTCCGCCGAGCCGTTTACGCCGGTGAACTCCTGGTAGTTGCCTCAAGTCCTCTCGGCGGGACAAGGATCCCCATGGCCACGCGGTCTTTCGGTCTCTGCTCACCGGCATACTGGGCGGTGGCAACATGGGCGGCGCGGTGGGGGCGGTCATGAGGTGGGCTGGCGCAGACGCCGTTGTCTGTCAGAGCGGATAAGCCGACGTACTGATACAAGACGGGCGCGTGGAGTTAAGAGACGCCTGGGGGAGAGACGCGACAGAGACAAAGATGGGCGTAGACTCGCGAACGACCTATCTGCCCCGCTTAAAAGCCGCTTCGAAGGCTCAGGATAGACGAAAAAGAGTTGAAGGAGGCGCTTAGACGCTACTATGCGTTAAGAGGCTGGGACGAAGACGGGGTCCCCACCGGCGATGCTGTGAAAAGTTTGCTTTGAGCTAGCCTGTTAGGCGGTTTGCTGAAGCGCGGCCGCCCTCTGGCTCAGAGACTCTGCGAAGACGGTAAACTTCTTCTTTAGAATTCTGAGGGCCTCCCGCAACGCCGTTTCTATGTCGTAGTTCCCGAAAGACTCGACCCAGAAGACGTATTTGTACCTATCCCACTCCACCGCTAGCCCGTCGCCGCAAAGATCCTTACATGTCCACGCCTTGTTGAAGGTGCATTCCAATGGATCCTCAAGGTCTTTACAAACCTCGCGGCATTTCTCTCGGCACTTCTCGTCTCTCACCTCGACCTTGGGGTAGTAGTAGTAGCTCGCAAGTGCCGCCTGCCACTTGGCGTGATCCCTCGCCCGGCCCAGCTTCGCATATGCCTCAACCGTGATGTTCTGACCCTTTACAAGCTTCACAATCGGTATATCCTTATACACAGGAGCCACGTCTGGCCGTTCAGACACCAAGTCGCCGGAGTACACGGTCACCTCGCCCTCTGCCGTAACTTGCAACGTAAGCCTAACGGTGCATTCTGAGGGGTCCGCAAGACCTGACTCGCAGTCCTCTATAGGCGGCAGAGCTTGAAGCGGCGTAGTCAGCGGGATGAGCCCAAGCCTATGCGCCAACATTTCGTCATACATAACGGAGGTATTATTAACAACAACTACGGAGTCAATCGCCATGGCGGGCAACTCGGCGATTAACACACGCCTGAGCGAATTCACAAGAGATGGATACGCGCCCTCAATAACCGCCTTTAAAAACAGAGGAGACTTCTCAACTACTTTCGCCCTCGGCATTACCTAGTGGGCTTCTGCTTCTTGCCACGCCAAATAGCCCAGAGCGAAACCCCGTTGACCTTGATCACCTTAAATCTTACGCCCGGGATATCGCCGAGGGACCTCCCCTCAGGGCCGCCTATACGTTCAATCACAACCTCGTCGTGTTCATTTATATAGTTCAAACTGCCGTCCAGCGGGACAAAGGCGGTCACCACCTTGCCGTTTTTCACGAGCTGAACCCTTACGCACTTGCGAACAGCCGCGTTGGGCTTCCTCGCCTCGACGCCGACCTTCTCGAGGACTATTCCACGCGCCATAGGGGCGCCCTCCAGGGGGTCGTACTTCTCCACGAGACCCAGCATCTTCCGCTTATACGTGACGTCGTTCCACCTAAACTTCTGCCGCTTCCTCTTCAACTTGCCGCCCGCAAATAGTCCGTATGGCGATTTTTTACCAGGCACGCCCCTTTACAACAAAGCCTTAATAAACTTTATAGCTTATCACAAAGGCACTAGGCCAGTATTATCTTCTCAATGTCGAAGTAGCGCTTAGCCAGCATCTTCGCCCTTGCGATATTACGCCCGTTCTTGCCTATGGCTATGCCCTTGTCTTCAGGCGCCACGGTGGTGATGGCGACCTTAGAGCCAGAGGGCGCCTTAGTCACCTTTACCATTATAACCTTGGCGGGGTAGAGGCTGTTTTTTATAAGCTCCTCAGGGCTTTCGCCGGCCTCCACGATCTCTACGTCTTTACCAACTATGTTTCTCAACATCTTCACGTGGGAGCCCCCTTTGCCCACCGCAAAGGCGGCTTGGTTTTTCTGAACCACGAAAATAATCCTAGAATACTCGTTGTCTATAACCACGTCTATCGGCGTCACGCCGGTGATGCTCTCAAAAAGAGTCGCGTATCTGATCTCTTCCTCCGTAAGCCTAATATCAGGCATGCTCCACGAGTTTCAAGATCTCGCTCTGGCCTGGGTCGACCACTGCGACGGCCATAATTCGGTGAGGTCTCTTCGCGGCGGCACCCAGCTCAATGCTCGACCCAGGAAATACAAAAATGGGGATCCCAGCCAGCTTGGCGTAGTAATGTATGTCGTCGCGGGCCCACTTCGGGGCGTTGGCCGCCAGTATCACCATCTTTGGAGTTCCCGCCAACACCGCTTTTTTCGTCTCTTCAAAGCCTATGACGACCTTGCCCGTGTTGATAGCTACTTGGAGTTCTCTACCAATATCGACCACGTTGCGCAGATGAAAGAATTATTTATAAAGTTTACAACGCCGAATACCCCTCAGGGGGTGTTACCGCCTCATATGCCGTGGAGATGGGGGGCCTTGTGCTTCACTGAGGCGCGTGTAGATCTCTCTAGAGGCCGGCGAGGGGGCTCCGTGCGGCTGTGGGCGGAATCCGCTGGGGCCTAGAACTGCATCAAAAGTCTGACTATGCCTGTGCCTACGGGGACGTGTTTGCCAGCGATTATGTTCTCCACGACGCCTTTGAACTGTTCGTCCTCCCCCCTCACCGCGGCCTCCACAAGCGTCTTCACGGTGACCTCAAAGGCGGCGCGGGCTAGGGGCGACTCCTTCGCCCCGACGACTCCGTGGCGTCCTATGGGCTTTAGTCTGCCTGACCAAGTCATCACGTCTGCGACTAGGTACATGTGGCGGGTGTCCACGTCGAGGCCTTGCTCGTCCAAGACGCGTTTGATCTCCTGCGCCACCAGGGACCTAGCCGCCTCGATGCCCAAGACTTCCTCAACTTCGTGGAGGTCGTTGCTGTATGTCCTCTTGGGGTCCACCTCCTCCAGCTGGAGCACCGCCTCTAGGTTGGTGCCTTCGGTCACTATAAACCACTCATCGTTTTTAGAGTCGTACTGGAGCACGACCTTCCTCACCCCCTTTATGCCGGACACCTTGATTTGTAGGATCTTGTCCCGCGCCTTCCTGATCTTTAACACGTCAGGAGTCGTCAGCGACACCGTAATTGTGTATCCGCGCATGGAGACCGAGAGGTCTTTCCCCTTTGCTTTGCTTACTATCTTCTCCACATCTTTTAGGCTCAACCCGCGGTACTTCAGCTGGTCTGGATCCAACGTGATCATCACAGCGCCAGCCACGTAGTCTACATCGACCTCCTTAGCCAGCATTTCCAGCGTCACCTGCTGTATCTTCTTCGCGACGGCCTCGGCGGCCTCCCTGCTCTTGTTGTGGGGCGGCTTTAGGTAGATGAACATAAGCGGGGTAGACGGGTTCCTTCTGGCGTCGACTATTTCTATCAACCTGGGCAAACCTCTCGCCATGGAGAACTCCCTCAGACCTGCGTAGTGGAAAGAACGCAGAATCATCTGGGTGCCCGGCTCGCCTATTGACTGAGCCGTCACGATCCCGATGGCCTCGCCTGGGTCTATCAAGGAGGTGGTGTAGAGCTTGAGAACGCGGTATATCAGCCGGAGTGCCCTCTCGTCGTCTAGGTCTTTTACGGCGTTTTCAAGCTCTTTATAAAGCGGTTGCGGCAACACCTGCGAGATCTTTGCCAACAGATCTTGTTTGGAGATCATCTTATCCACAGCTTCAACGACTTTATATCGGCTATCTTCCCGTGGTCCGAGCGGCTTACGTCGACGCCGTCTTCGCCGTAGAGCATCTGCAACAGCGTCTCACCGCCGAACCTAACAGTGCCGTCGTAGGCCGTGTATGCGTCTTGCAGAGCGTTGATCAGCCGTCTCTGCATGTAGCCTGACTGCGCCGTACGCACCGCGGTGTCTATCAAGCCGTCTCTGCCGGCGGCCGCGTGGAAGAAGTACTCAACTGGTGACAAGCCGCATCTAAAGCACCTCCTAACGAAGCCGCCTGCGTAGGGGCCTATGTCGCCTGTCGAGAAGTGCGGGAGGGTCCTTGTCCTGTAGCCCCGCCTAATGCGCTCGCCCCTTATTGTCTGTTGCCCCAGCGTGGCGACCATCTGGACTATGTTCACGATGCTGCCTCTGGCGCCGGTCTTAGCCATGAGGTAGCCCTCTGCGTCTTTGCGTATGTATCTCTCCACTACAGTAGCCGCGTCTTCGCGCACTCTAGACATTATCTCGGTAACCTTGTTCTCAAAGGTCTCCTCCACAGTGAAGCCTGGCATAGCCTCCAGACGGCCGCTTCTAAACTCCTCAATCAGCTCATCTGCCTTCTTCAGACTCTCCTCAATTAGCTCGTCTAGCTCTTTGTAGGACTCCGGCGGCAGATATATGGAGTCCATGCCGAAGGTGAAGCCCCTGAGGTCCAGGAACCTGAGAAACAGCCTCAGGGAGGAGTCCAGCCACTGCCTGGCGACCTCAGGCGGGTAGTCGCGGGCTACCCTGTGCCACAGGGAGTCCACCTGCTCAGCGCCTATGGACTTCTTGTCCAACACCCCCTTCACCAAATTACCGTTGACGACGATAATCCACTCGTCGCCAAAACACCTATACGCGTCTTGGCACCTGCTCTTAAAGGCCGTTGGCTGCACCCAGTTGAGGTCCTTCGGGAGGAAGTGAGAAATAATCTGCTTGCCTGTCCACAGCTCCACGGGGTGCAGAATGGCGGGCTCGGGCGGGTCCTCAGCGGATTTTCCCGCCCCCAGCAGGAAGGCGACTTCCTTCTTGGTGAGGAAGGTGGATTTGTGCGAGAGGAGGTAGGCGCCTATGATGTAGTCCTGCCTTGCGCCGATTATGGCGCCGCCGTAGCGCGGGGTAATTATGTGCTTCTCCACAAGCATCAAAGTCCGCGCCTCAGCCCGGGCCTCCTCAGTCTGGGGCACGTGTAGGTTCATCTCGTCTCCGTCGAAGTCGGCGTTATACGGCGGACATACGGCTAGGTGGAGCCTAAAGGTCCTCCCTGGCAACACCTTGACCAGGTGCCCCATCATGGACACCCTGTGGAGACTGGGCTGGCGGTTAAACAGAACTATGTCCCCATCTCGCAGATGTCTCTCCACGATCCAACCAGGCGCAAGCCTGTCCGCCAGCGTCTTCCTATCCTTCACGTATCGCAGATCTATCCTCCTGCCCTCCGGCGTCACCACGTAGTTGGCGCCCGGCCAAGCCTCGGGACCCCTTATTACATATTCGCGGAGGACGTCCACGTTCCAAGTCGTCACCCTCTCCGGAACTGTCAGCACCTTGGCTATGTCCACAGGCACACCGACCTCGTTGATACTTATGTGGGGGTCGGGGCTGATGACGGTACGCGCCGAGAAGTTGACGCGCTTGCCGGAGAGGGAGCCCCTGAATCTCCCCTCCTTCCCCTTAAGCCTCTGGGCGATGCCCTTAAGCGGCCTTCCGCCTCTGTGTTTAGCCACAGGTATGCCGGGGAGCTCGTTGTCGAAGTACGTCGCCACGTGGTACTGGAGCAGATCCCACAAGTTGTCAACCACATTGGTGGGGGCGCCCGTCTCTATGGCGATCTTCAGCTTCTCGTTCATGCGGATTATGTCCACGAGCTTGTGCGTCAAGTCGTCCTCGGACCTTATGCCGGTTTCTAGCTGTATCGACGGCCTCACATGAGGCGGCGGCACGGGCAGAACCTTCAAAACAGCCCACTCAGGCCTGGCCACAGACGGGTTGAAGCCCAACAGCTCTAGATCCTCCCCGGGGACCTTGGCAAGTCTATCCCTCAACACCTCGGGGTCTAGCTTCACCAAGGCCCCGCTCTCAGTCTCCTCGTAGAAGTAGTAAGGCCTTTCGAACCTTATCTTATTCCTCTTATACCCACAATGGGGGCAAGTCGTCCTCTCGGAAGCCTTCTTGCGTATCTTCTCGTGGAGATTCAGGGCTAGAAGCCTCCAACGCCCCCTGAGCTTCGTAAGCCTCTCCCTATACCGCCTAGCCTCCTCATCCCTCAACATAATGCGACCGCAGTTGGGGCAAGTCGCCCTCAACACGTCGTAGATTAACCTGGCGAACTCCACGTGGACGACTGGCTTAACCAGCTCAATGTGTCCAAAATGGCCTGGACACACGTCGTGTGTCTGGCCGCAGGTTTCACACCGCGAGCCGGGCTCGGCGACGCCGAGCCTGCGGTCCGCGATGCCGCCCCTCACTGGGAGGCCGCCCTCGTCGTACACCTCAGAGGTGGTGACCTCCATCACGGAGTACTTCCTGATGATCTCAGGGCTGAGGGCCCCGAACTTAATAGATTTAATCACCTTTCGGGGGATAGTGTCGAGTTCCTCCCTTAACGACACGGCGTTAGATACAAATCAATATATAAAGTTTAATCTAAAACCTCGGCCAGCTCCAACTTGGGGTATATGCCCAGCGCTATGAGCTCCTGAAGCAACAGCTTGAAGGCGTAGGGCACGGTCACCTTGGCGAACTGTCCCGTGTCGCCGTGGATGGGGCATCTCGGTTTGTTGCTCTTGGCGTCTAGATACGCGGGGAGGCCGCAGAGCTCGCAGACATACATCACGTATTTATCGCTTGACTCGACCATCCTCTCGTAGAGCAACGCCGAGGCGCCGTGTGCTATCAAGACGTCTCTCTCCATCTCGCCGAGCCTAAGGCCTCCCTCGCGCGATCTGCCCTCAGTGGGTTGCCTGGTGAGTATCTGGACGGGGCCTCTAGCCCTCGCATGTATTTTATCGGCCACCATGTGGTGGAGCTTCTGGTAGTACACAACCCCTATGAATATATCCGCCACAAGCCTCTCGCCGGTTATGCCGCTGTACATCACCTCCTTCCCATCCCACTTATATCCCAGCTTGAGGAGGAGCTTTCGGAGATCCTCCTCCTTGACCCCCTCAAAGGGCGTGGCGTCTACCAGCTGACCCGTGGAGGCTCCCACTTTTCCAGCCATGCTCTCCAGCAGTTGCGCCACCGTCATGCGGGACGGCAGGGCGTGCGGGTTCACGATTATGTCAGGCACGATGCCCTCCTCGGTAAACGGCATGTCCTCATGTCTAAGCAACATGCCCACGACGCCCTTCTGGCCGTGGCGCGAAGCGAACTTATCGCCGAGCTCCGGGATCCTCAGCTCCCTCAGCCTCACCTTGACCAGCTTGTTGCCTTCCGGCGACTCCGTGATGATCACCCTATCTACTATGCCCTTCTCGCCGCGTCTCACGGCTATGGAGGCGTCTCTCCTCTCCTTCAAGATGCGCTCGGCCTCCAGCGTGGTGTAGAACCTCGGCGGCGAGGTCTTGCCGATTATAACTTCACTACTGCTCACATACGCCTCAGGAGGCGCGATGCCGTCTTCGTCAAGGTGGCTGTATGCCTCAGGCCCCCTGTACCCCTTCACGGAGCTGTCGGGTATCTCAATCCTATCCTCCTCCCCACCTGGGTACTTCTGCTCCTCGGTCTCGTAGGTACGATAAAACACAGACCTAAGCATGCCGCGCTCCACAGACGCCTTGTTCAGAATCACGGCGTCTTCTATGTTGTAGCCCGTATACGTCAGGAGGGCCACAACGGCGTTTTGGCCAGCCGGCCTCTTGGAGTAGCCAACCAGCTCCAGCCCCCGCGTAGTCACTACGGGCCTTTCGGGGTAGTACAACATGTGGCCGCGGGAGTCCAGCTTGTAGAGGAAGTTGGACTGCGGCAGGCCTAGAGACTGCTTCGCCATGGCCGCCTCGTACTGGTTGCGGGGAGACTGGTTGTGCTCTAGATAGGGGATGATGGAGCCGATGGCTCCAAGTATTGAGGAGGGTATTATCTCCACGTGCGTATACTTGCTCAAGTCGCCGCTGGGGTCCACCGCGATGTAGGCGTTCTCCTCCTCGTCGGCGTCTAGGTACTCGACCACCCCCATCTTAACCAAGTCGTCCCAGGTCAACTCGCCCCGCCTGACCTTCTCCACCACGTCTTTTGTTAACTTGAGCTTCCCATCCTCCACCACCAAGAGGGGCCTCCTGATGCGGCCCCCGTCGCAATTCACGTAGATGGACCCGTTCAGCAACGCGATGTTTATCTCATCGCTGATCTTGCCCTGCCTCCTCAAGCCTCTGACGGTGTTCACTAGCTCCTCGGGGCTGGGGTGTATCCCTATCAGCCTCCCGTTGAGGTACACCTCGGCGCCGCCTACGCCCTCCTCCCTGGCCTTGAGGACGGGCACCACGCCGAGGTTGAGGAGCAGTTGCTCCACCTCGTCTTCGTCTACGCCGGTGGTGACCTCCGCAAGGAGGGCTAAGTTCTTGACGAGACCCACGTTCTGCCCCTCCGGCGTCTCCACAGCGCAGAGCCTGCCCCACTGAGTCGGGTGCAGGTCGCGGGCCTCGAAGTGGGGCTGAGTTCTCGAAAGCGACGACACAGCACGCCTCAAGTAGCTCAGCGTGGATAGGTAGTTGGTGCGGTCGAGTATCTGCGAGACGCCGGTTTTGCCGCCGACCCAGTTGCCGGTGGCCAAGGCCTGCCTAACCCTCTCCGTGATTATGTCCGGCCTCACTATGGTCTGGATGTGTGGGATCCTGCCGCGGGCGTAGTACTTCTCCAGCTGGCTCTTGAGCTCTTGTAGGAACTGCTTAAAGACCGTCCGGAACAGCTGGGTCATCAAATCGCCGACGAGCCTAACCCTCTTGTTAGCCACGTGATCTTTGTCGTCGGGCTTCCTCCTCCCCAGGTGAAGCTCCACCAAGCCCTTCACGATCTGGCCCAGCATCAACGCCTTCTTGAGCCTGATTTCCTGTTGCTTCTTCTCGTCGGGGACGACGGTGCCTAGATGCGGCAGGAAGTACCTGTCAAGTAGCTGGAGAGCCCGCTCTATTCTTATCGGTTTGGGCTGACCCACAGCCACCTTGCCGCCTATGAAATCCAGCGCGTCCTCCCTCGTTATAGCTATCTGGTTTGCGGCGATGAGCGAGGGAAGGAGCTCCTTCTGGATCTCGGGGTCGTCCGACACAGCCTTCACCACGTCCTCGTCGGTCTCCAGGCCCAGGGCCTTCATATATATGGGGAAGGGTATCTTCACGGGCATCGCAGAAAGCGTGGCGTACAACACGCCATCTCTGCCGAGCTCCACAGTAAGCGTGCTTCTGTAGCCTATGCCCGTGGAGATGGTCTTGGCGAGGTATCTGACCGACGGCTTGTCGCCCTTGTCGTAGATAGGCCTATCAGCCACTAAATCCTCCTGCGAAATTATGACACGCTCGCTGCCGTTGATTATGAAGTAGCCGCCGAAGTCCTGCACATCTTCAAACTTCTTCACGTATTCGCCCGGCTTCAGCCTGGTCAAGTTGCACCTCTTGGACTTAACCATGATGGGGAGCTCACCTATGTAGAAGGTCTCCGTGACGTACGGCTCGTCGTCTACATAAAGAGTGGCTGTGAGATACATAGGGGCCGAGTAGGTGGCGTTGCGCAACCTAGCCTCCATCGGATATATCAACGACTCGGAGCCGTCGCTCTCCTTAATCCTAGGCCACCCAACCTCCAGCCGCTCCAACACGATCTTAAGGCCCTTGATCTCCGTCTCGACCACCTTAAACTCCTCCACGATCCTAGGCAACTTCTTGTCCAGGAAGTCGTTGAAAGATTTTATCTGGTGGTTCGCAAGGCCCTTATCCCTGATAAACCTCTCCACAAGAGCCCACCTGTCGTCCCTGGAGGGGAACCCCCCATCTTGCGCACTGGTGAGCACCGGTAGTGGAAGAAGATCGACCATCGCCCCGCTACACCAAGACAGTATATAAACATTTGGCTCGTCGTCTTGGGCATGAGGCGGTTATCGGCGGCTCGTCTTCTCTAGCCACTTCTTTATGGCGTCTGCGAGTTCTCTATAGCTCATGAAGCCGTCTAGGTGCTCTCTGCCGCACTCTATCACTATCTGGCCGTTCTTCCTGCGGCGCACCTTCGGCTCTCTCCCCGTAAGGGCCTTAATCAGCGCCGAGAACCTCTCGGCGTCTGCCTCTCTGCCGTCGGGGTCGGCCCTAGCCGTGGCGAAGCCCAAGGCCGCGTTGTCTTGTCCGACCGTTTTGATGTGGGTGTGTGGTATGAGTATGTAAGGGTGGGTACGTGGGTTGATCAATACGACGTCTTCTGCGGCGTGGTTGTGAATGGGGTGAGGCTGTATCAGCCGCACTGCCGCGCAGTGGAGGATTGCGTGAGACAGATACTTGAGGACTACAAGAGAGAGCTGGAGAGGATGAAGGAGCCGCCCCAGCCGGCTTTAGTCGTTAAGATCGACCCCGTGGAGGAGCTCCTTAGGGAGTGGCCTGAGCTGGGTGCCTTCGGCGTGGATTGGGTTAGGAAATGGCTAAGCCTTAGGGAGAGGTTAATCGAAATCGCAAAGGTTATGCGCAGATATCCGTGGATGGTGGAGGTGGTGAGGCAGAGGCCTATGAGCATCCTCCACCCGTATACGGTGGAGGTATATGTGGCAAAGGACGGGTCGGAGGCGTGTATTTCGCTTAGCCAGTCGAAAGCGTAATGCGGCCAGAACGGCGCGGCGAGGGAGGTGCGGCTGGAGCTGGAGTTTAAGCGATACGAGACATACGGAGACAAGACAAGAGAGATATACCGCCCCAAGGGTCTGCTGGCATTTACCGCGGCGGCGAGGGAGTACGTGAGGTTAATCTAGGCGAGACAGACTATACTGCCGCCTCTAAACCAACCTTTTCGCCAACCTCCCGCCGTTTTAAACTGCAGATCTTTTTGTTGCGTTGAAAATCGCCGTCTTAAACTGCGAAAAAGACGGGCTAATCCCCCGCTACCCCGGCACCACGAGGCGGTAGGTGACGAACTCGCCCGCCGTAGGCGACTCCCTCACAATCTTGAGGACGTCGCCCGGCTTAGCCCCTACAGCTTGCGCCAAGGGGTCGCTGGACCTGATCCAAGGCAACTGCCAAGGCCTAAGCCTAAGCCGCCTAAGCAACTCCTTTGCCTCCCCCCTGGGAATAACCACAGCCTCCTTTACGCCGAGAGAAACCCGGGACACGCCTAAACACACCGAACAGTATATAAACATTGCTTGTCGCCTTAGGCCTGAGGTGGTTAGAGAAAGTATTTTATTTCTAAAACAGTCTCAGGCATGTCTCCACTGGACGTGTTGATAATATTCATATTGTTAATCGGCTCTTGGTACGCCGTTTCCCACGTCGTTGCGCATAGATTCAATAAGTCTGTGGTAAAGGGCTGTGGATGTGCAGTGGAGAGATGGATAGGAGGACCTAGCTCGCTCTTTATCTCTGTTCTATGTAACAACGACAAAATAGAGATGTTCATAAATAGACTTCCATGGGACAACCCAGTGAACCTATTAGCCGCGCTTGTAGCAGGCCGCCGCCCCTACGTGGCGGCTAGGTTCATGTTGCCAATAGATATCGGGGCAGCCGACGCGTCGAGGTCTGGGACAGGCAGAAAAATAGGCGACTACTACGTGGTAAACCGCTCAACTCCTAAGGACGTCTTGGAGAAGATGCTGAGTTACGCCGCGGAGAGGGGGATCTGGAGAGTTACGGTATCTGGAAGATCTGTGCAGTTAATCATGCCGGGTACCGACTGCGGAAAGGCTCTCTCCGCCGCGCTTGGATTTGTAAAACTTTTTTCGTCAAATGGCTAATTTATACCGATAAGATCTCGTCATTTGGCAAACCCAACACTTATATAGTTGAGACGTGTTAGCTCTATGCTAAATACTCCAGCCCCCTATATATTGTTAGGGCTGGTGTTATATTTTCTAACATATAGATTCTACGCGAGGTGGATAGACAAAAAGATTTGGGAAACAGACCCCAACAGACCCACCCCGTCGAGGCTGTACTTCGACGGTGTTGAGTACTTCCCAGTGTCTAGATACGTCCTCTTCGGCTACCAGTTCAAATCGGTGGCGGCGTTGGGCCCAATAGTGGGGCCGCTCACGGGGGTCTTGTTCTTCGGCTGGATACCTGCGTTGCTGTGGGTGATCTTCGGCAACATGTTCATCGGCTGGGCGCAGGATTATTCAGCCATGATGATGTCGGTAAGGAACGAGGGGCGGTCCATGGGCCCCATAACCTATAAGTTGCTGGGAGACCGCGCCCGGAAGATACTCTTGATGTACTTAATCTTCTACCTTATCATAATCACCGCCGTCTTTGAATGGGTTATCATTGACGTGTTGAACAGAGTGCCGGGCACCTTCACCGCCGTTCTTTTCGTCCTCTTTGGAGGCATAGTATTCGGCCAGCTTATATTCAGAATGCGGATGGACGCCCTATTGGCTACGCTGGTAGCGCTTCTTATAGTGCTGGCGGGTTACTTCACTGTGGCGTTAATTCCAGCGACTCAATGGCCCACCACAAACTTCCTAGACAGCCCCGAATTCTTTACACAATACGGCTTCAACCCCAAGCTCACATACCCCGGCACCCTCACTCTGATGTTTTGGCTTCTAGTTCTTTCAATCCTGTACTACATAGCAGCCACAACCCCCATGCCCAAATTCCTCCTACCTACGGTCTACGTGGGCTACCTCCCCTCCATCATAGCGCTTGTCTTAGTTCTTCTGGCGGCCTTAGTGACACCAATCACCGGGCTTACCATCCAGCAACAGGCAATAAAGAACTTATACATCGATCCCATGGCCAACCCGCAAGGAGGACCTATATGGCCTATCCTTTTCGTTACAATAGCCTGCGGCGCCATCTCCGGCTGGCATAGTTTAGTTTCGTCAGGCCTCACCTCTAAGCAACTAGAGTACGAAACAGATGCGCTCCCAGTCGGTGGAGGCGCCATGCTTACTGAAGGCTCCGTGGCGCTCTCCTCCATTGCCGCAATAATGGTGCTATCCCAGCCGCCTGCGGGCGCAGCTGCTTATGTGCAGGGCGCATCTCTACTTACCACTAAAATGCTTCAAGTGCCTGAGATATACATGAACATCCTATACGGCATCTTCGTGGTGGTCATGGGGCTCATCACCTCTATGCTCTTTGTGAGGGTCTTTAGGCTCATAATGGCCGAGTTGTTTGAAGACAGCCCCCTGGGGAACAAATATATCTCGCCCATCATTCTACTGATCGTCGCCGGCTTCTTGGCGTTTGTAGGTAGCTGGACTAACCTCTGGATCTTCTTCGGAGGCACCAACCAGCTGTTGGCCGGCCTCGCGCTTTTGTTAGTTGCGATTTTCCTCGCCAGCGTGAAGAAGCCCGCATGGTACACTTTGATACCAGGCGGCTTCATGGCAATAACTACGCTGGCGGCGTTGGCTTGGGAGACCTACGTCTATCTCCTCTACGCCTTGCAGAACAAACCGATAGGAGTCCAGGCAGCCGCCGCGAAGCTCTACGGCGGCGCCGTGGTGCAGATATCTAACTTCTTGTCGGCGGCTTTTGGAGCACTGCTGTTTGTGCTTGGCGCAGTAATGGCTTACTACCTATTCACCGGCTTTGCGAAGTATAGACAGAAACAATAAAAACCCCCCACCTCCTTTTTTCTATGGGCATATTAGATAGAATAAGGGAGGTAGTAGAGGGTCTAACGGTGCATGGCCAATCTACTGCTATATTGAAGGTTAAGGCCCAGATAGATAACTTGTTTATGATAATTACGGTAGGCGACATGTTAGGCGTTCCCATACTTCCGCCGTATTACTCCTTGCGGCTCTTGCCGTATGTGTTTCCAAATATCCAAAACTGGAAGCGTTACATGTTGAGGGAGAGAGACTTCACAGACCTGGTGACATGAAGGGGCTTAAGGGCCTCCTGGAGGAAAACCCCTCGCTCAAGGTGTTTATCTATGCCGGCAAAGGAGGCCTAGGCAAGACGACGCTGTCTGCCGCTACCTCCATAAAGCTGTCGTCGATGGGCAGGAGAACTCTGGTGTTCAGCACGGACCCCCAAGCCTCGTTGAGCGACGTGTTTGAGCAGAACGTCTTTGGCAAGGGTGAGGTGAAGCTGGCGGAGAACCTCTACGTGATGGAGATAGATGCAGACAAGAAGATCAACGAGTATGTGAACGCCATAAAGAAGAAGATCATAGACATGTATAAGCTGGATTCCCTGCCTAAAGACATCGAGGAGTATATAGACAGCGCGGCGGCGGAGCCCGCCATGTACGAAAGCGCGGTCTACGACGCCATGGTCGACGTCGTGTCGGAAGGGAAATACGACTACTACGTCTTCGACATGCCGCCCTTCGGCCACGGCATCAGGATGATAGCGATAGCCGATGTGATCAGCAAATGGGTTGAGAAAATCACCGAGCTTAGGCGGCAGGCCTACGAATACGGCCGGGTGGCGGCTTCGCTTAAGCGGCAGAAGCTCACCTACGAAGACGAAATACTCAACGAACTTGAGTACATAAGAGGCCGCATAGTCAAGTTTAGAGATATACTGCTCAACACCAAGACCACTGCGTTTATGATGGTTATGACTCCCGAGAGGATGACTATACTCGACACCGAGAGGGCCTTAGAGATGTTTAACTCACTTGGGCTTAAGTTGACTGGCATAGTAGTTAACCAGGTTTATCCCCCTGACCTCGCCAAGAGGGCAGATGCTCCGGCGTATCTAAGACGGAGAGTAGAAGAGCAGAAGAAGTATATTGCCGAGATAGTGGAGAAATTCGGCAAGTATATAATAGCGGTGGTGCCTATGCTCAACAGAGAGCCTAAGGGCATGGAGACGCTCAAGCCCGTGGCTGAAGAACTGTGGTCTCCCAGCAAGAAGATCGAGGAGTACCTATGAAGCAGTTGCTGTCCCAAAACGTAAAATACATATTCTTCGGCGGGAAAGGCGGAGTAGGCAAGACCGTGATCGCGGCCGCCACTGCGTTGTATTTCGCCGAGAACATGGGCAAACGGACTCTTCTAGCAAGCTTCAACCCTGTGCACAGCCTCACCTCTGTATTCGGCCAGGACCTCTCCGGCGGCGTGGTGAAGCAGATTTCAGGAGTGAAGAACCTCTGGGCCCTAGAGGTTCAATACGACGATATTGTAGAGAAGTATAAGACGAGAATAACCAACCTGCTGAAGGAAATGTTGAAGATGGCGGAAGTTTCCGTGGACATCAAGCCGTTGATCGACATAGCCACGACAAACCCGGCCTTTCACGAAGCCGCCGCGTTTGACAAGATGATGGACGTGGTGCTAAAGGAGGGAGAGAACTACGACCGCATAGTCTTCGACATGGCGGCCGTGGCCAACGCAATAAGGCTGATAGGGCTCTCTAAACTATACGGCGCATGGCTTCAACGCACCATTAAGATGAGAATCGAGACGTTAACCCTAAAAGAGCAGTTGTCGTTCCGTAAGGAGAAGATCAAAGAAGAAATTGAGAAAGACCCCGTCTTAATGGAGTTGCAAGACCTCTACAATAGATACGTAAAAGTCAGATCTGTACTCACAGATTCAAATCTCACTAGGTTCGTATTCGTTACTATACCCACAGTGCTTGCAATCTCCGTAGTCCAAAGATTTATAGAAATGGTCAGAGCCTACGAGATACCTTACGGAGGCGTCGTGGTCAACATGGTGATACCCCCCGAGGAGGCTGAGCGCGACGCCACAGGTTTCTTAAAGAGCAAATACGAAGAACAACAGAGAAACCTAGAACTGATAAGAAAAGCCTTCTCTCCAAACATACTGGCAGTGGTGAAACAATTCCCCGAGGACATAGTAGGGCTTGAAAGGCTTAGGGCGCTTACAACGCTACTTGTTTCATGAGTCTTAAACCTCTCAAAGAATTTCTCTTTGGACTACTCTTCCTAGACCTATACAGAGAAATAGGCAAAATCCATAAACAGACACGGCTCCTGGTGGAGTTCCTCGTCTTTGGGGACTTCCTAGGACTACCGTTGCTTTCCACGTACTACTCATTAAGGCTCCTTCCCTACGTCTATCCGTCGCTGTCGGAGATCAGAAAAGAGGCAGTTAAAGAACACGACATATTTGATCTCCTTGGGGAGCATCATGTCCACTGACTACAGCTGGCACGCCATAGCAGTCGGCAACAGGCTTTTAGGCCTTTACAACTTCGTGGTTCTCAAGGCGCCGCCCACCTGGAGGATAATCATCATGCCGATGGCCTCCGACGTGTTTAGACACCGTGAAGTAAACGGCGTCAAGTGGGTACGCGACGGTGAAGTTATGCATTTTATAAAAGACGGCCCAGATACGTATACGTTAAGAGTGGTGGCTAAGCCCGGCAGAAAAAGACTCGCAGGCACGTCGATAGTTATCAACGGCCACAGCGGCGCCTATGAATATGTAGATGATGGAAAGCGACGCGTGTTGAAACTCTCGTTCTACTGCGACGTGACGGATAGAACCGTTGAGATAAAAATAGAGGGCATAAAAGACTCCACGCCGCTTTACTACCTTTCTCAATCCCAGTGCCACTAGGACCTTTTCCCAGCTACTGCACTTCTGATTTCTGAGGCTAACCTCTCGATGAACTTGGTGAGCTCCTCTTTGGCTACGTCGTTGGTTATCTCCATCCTAAGCCTCGGCAGGCGTTTCACTGTTTCTAGTTCTCTCAACACAGCAGCCGGGACCCCGGCTTCAATTGCCTTGAGACCCTCCTCGTAGTAGGTGTAGATGGCCTTCATGAGGAGGAACTGTCTAACTGGGGCCGACGGCGTGTCGATTGGGTTATACGCGTCCTGCTTCAAGAAACCTTCTCTAATCATGAAAGCCACGTTGAGGATGTGTTTCTCGTACTCGCTTAACGCCTCGGTGCCGAGAATCCTCACAATTTCCTGCAACTCAGCCTCCTTGACTAGTATGGATTGGAGGCTGTCTCTTATTCTTCTCCACTCAGGAGAAACATTCTTCGACCACCACACCTCCACGGTGTCGACATAGCGGGAGAACGCCACAAGCCAGTCTATGGCTGGGTAGTGCCTTGAATATGCAAGTCTAGGAGACAGCGGCCAGAAGGCGCCGATGAAACGAAGGGTATTTGACGTAACTGGCTCTGTGAAGTCGCCTCCCGGCGGGCTAACCGATGCGGCGATTGTGAGAGAACCCACACGCTCCTTGCTTCCCACCAGCACAACGCGGCCAGCGCGTTCGTAAAACTCGGCGAGTCTCGTCGGCAGATAAGCCGGGTACCCCTCTTCAGAGGGCATCTCGCCTATACGCAACGCCACTTCGCGCATGGCCTCGGCCCAGCGCGAGGTGGAGTCGGCAAGCACCAACACGTCGTATCCCTGGTCGCGGAAGTACTCACCCAACGTGGTGCCCATGTAGACAGAAGCTTCTCTGGCGGCGACGGGCATATTTGAAGTGTTGACGATGATTGTGGTTCTCTCCAGGAGAGATCTGCCGGTGGTGGGGTCCTTCAGCTTGAGGAGGCCCTGCAGGGCGTCGGCGGCCTCGTTGCCGCGCTCGCCGCAGAGCACCGGTATGATGAAACGGCTCTGGGCAAACATAGAAAGCGTGCGTATCATGACAGTCTTCCCGGAGCCGAACGGCCCGGGCACAGCCGCCGTGCCGCCCCTGGCTATGGGAAACATGGTGTCTACTGTGCGGACGCCCGTGATCAGCGGCTCCACAGGCGGTAGCTTCTCCCTAAACGGCCTCGGCCTCCTCACGGGCCACTTGTGCCACATCTTTACCTCCACCACGCCCCGCTTGGTCTTGACCCTGGCAATTACGTCGTCTACCTTATACTTGCCGTCGGCCACCCACTCCACCACGCCGGGCGTGTGCTCAGGCAGAGGTGGATACAGAATATAGTGAGTCATGAGCTCGGTCTCCTTCACGTCGCCGATCACGTCGCCGGGATGCACCTCCTCGCCGGGCTTAACGGCGGGTTTAAAGTCAAACTCCGCCTTTAAGTCGAGGGGCGGCGCTTGGTCGTAACCTATGCCGCGGGCGATGAACGGGTTCTTAGAAATCTCCTCTATGTTCTTAAGCGGTCTCTGGACGCCGTCGTAGATCTTGCCTATTATAGTGGGGCCCAGCCACGCGCTCAGCGGCTCCCCGCTCCTCACAACCGGCTCCCCCGGCTTAAGACCCGTGGTGTCTTCATACACCTGGATAAAGGCCTTGTCTCCCTGCACCCTCACCACCTCGCCAAACAGCTTGATTTCGCCGACAAAGACCAGCTCGTAGAGCCTTGCGCCGGGCAGGTCCGCCTTTACGACGGGCCCCGATATGTATTCGATTTTCCCGCTCATACTGTCTCCGAGTAGAGGAGGTGCTTTAAATAGTTATTCGCCAGAAGGGTCTCCAGCGAATAGTCGACTGCAACGCTTCCGTCTCTTGCGGCGGTGAACCGTTGAGATAAAGATAGAAGGCGTAAAAGACTCCACGCCGCTTTACTACCTCTCTCAATCCCAGTGCCCTAAGACCGCTTCTCCCGCGGGGATCTATACGGCCTAGTACCGGCGACCTGTCTCCTCCAGCCACCTCATGATGGCGTCTGCGAGTTCTTTGTAGCGCATGAAGCCGTCTAGGTGCTCTCTGCCGTATTCGGTCTCTATAGTGCCGTCGCTCTTGCAGTACACCCTTGGTCTCTTACCTGTCAGCGCCTCTACCACGGCGGCGAGCCTTTCGGCGTCTGCCTCTCTGCCACCTGGGGCGTCGGCCCTAGCCGCGGCGCGTCCCTCGGCCACGTTGCTGGCTCTGCGCCTGCTGTACGTTATCACGTATTCGCGCCTTACGCCGTCCACCTCCGCCGTTATCCTAATCCTCAAAAACTTCTTGCCGCCTCTGTCCTCCTCAATCTCGGCACCCCCGTCTATCACCTTCACCACGTATTTCCTGCCGTCTACCTCGAACTCCTTCACGAAGCCCTTTAACTCCAGAGAGCCCCACGCCTTGCCCTCCTCCACGATCTTTTCGGCTTTTTCGTAGACGGCGCACGATTCCGCGCCCCCGCACGCCTCCTCCGCCCTCTTCAGTATGTACTCCACGAAGTCCGCCGCCAGCTCCCTCTGCTCTTCATCCTTGCCGTGTACGGAGAGGTACGCGGCATACGCCAAGCCCTCACTAAGAATCGAGACATAGCCCGCCTTCCCGCCCTCCGGCATTTTCACCGAGAAGTGGACGCTCCTCTTAAGGCCCCTCTTCTCAAGCCATTGCGCCACCTGCTCTATGCTGTCGGGGTTGGTGGAGGCGAATCTAACCACCAGCGCGCCGCCACTGGACAGCCCCACGTGGAACTTCGGCCATCCCTCCCTTAGCGTGATGCCCCCTTCCAGCTTCTCAAGCCAGCGCTCTGCCTTGGCGGCGTCCACCCAGCCCTTTTTGACGGCCGTCTCGACGATCTCGGCGAGGGCTTTTCTGAGCTCCTCGTGTCCGCCCGCCAGCTTGTCGGTGTGGGCTATGACCCGCCACCCGTTTCTGCCGCTCTCCTTCTTCACCTCCGCGTTGACGCCTGCCAGCTTGAGGAGGTGCGCCGCAAGCTCTGCGCGGCTCCGGTCCGTCGATTGGAATTTAAGCAGGATGTCACTCACGCGAAGATACACGTTGTACTTCACGGCGACGCCGCCCACCGATATGGTCAAGTCGGCGGCGACGGGGCCGCCCTCAGTCCTCCTCCTCAGCCTCTCCCAGCTGACGCTGACCCCCTCGGCCCCCAGCTTCACGGCTTCAGCCAGCTTGTGGTTAATAATTCTTTCATCCCCCTCAAGCAGGGGAGGACTGTAGCTGAAGTATAGGCCGGCCAGCTTGACGGCATCATCGCCGGACGCGTCTACATGAAACGCACTCCCGACTCTCCTCACCTCCGCCTTTATGCCGTGTGCCGCGAGTGCGGCCGCCCAGAGCAGGGCGATTACCCGCTCGCCGCTGGCCAACATGACTCTCTTCGACGCCGCAGACACGTGTCCATCGCCGTCTATTGCGCCGGAGATAACAGCACCGAAGTACCTCAGCGTCACCTCATTTACGCCCAGCCTCTCCGCTTGAATAAGCAGAAGGACAGGCGCCACGATCTCTCTAGCCACCTTGTCGTCGTCGAGCCTACTCTTCAGGCTCTTTAACTCCTCCAACGCCCCAGCCAAGTCGAAGCCGGAGCCGACCTTAACATCTTTGAGCCGCCTCTTCACCGCGTCTATTACTTCGTCCCAGTGGTCAGCAACCCACCGCTTGAGGCTGTCCCAGCTCTTTACGTGTATGAGGTCCTCCAGCCCCGCCTTGGTTCCCAGCATCCTAAGCCACCCGTCTCTCGTGCTTGTTCTGATCGCCTCGTCGAGGTTCTCAAGGGGGGCTTCAACCGTAACCGCCAGCTTCGGCCCCTCAAGAGTTAAGGTCATGCGGAGCCCTACAATAGACCAGTCAAAGAGGGCGTGAGTCTCAGCCAACTGCCACAGGTGGGAGGTTGACATTTGCAACACCCTCTCGCCCTTCTTATTTCTGGTTATCGCCACGTCTGAGTCAACCCAGCCCCCCATGTAGGGGAAGCGGTCCTCCACAGGCAGACGACCCCCAATCTCCCCCGCCGCCTTCACCCCCGCCTCAAGCACCTGCCCAAAGAACCCCCGCCACTTCTCCACGTCGAAGATCAAGGCGTGGATTATGCCCGCCTCCTCCCCCTCTCCCACTTTTGAAATCCATAGCTCTATGCCCAGCTCCTTGAGCCCGCCTTCCTCAAGTCTGTAGAGTTTAAACACGTAAGCCGACTTGGTTTCCTTCTCCAGCATCAGCGCCAGCCTGCCGCCCTTTACGAGCTCCTCAACGAAACCGCGGTAGTGGTCGGCGCCGGGCTTTAGAAACAGGCGGCGGAAGGCCTCCGCCACCAACTCCTCCACCGCCGCAAGCCTCTCCGCCCTAGCCTTCTTGGCCTTGCCGTACGCCGTACCCGGCGCATAGTAGAGGAGCCAAGCCGACCCGCCCACCTCAAGCCAGTACCCAGCCGCCGCGCCGAAGGCGCCCCTCCTACCCAGCGCATACTCCCTATACGCCATTAAAGCCGCCAAGGCTTTCGTGCCGAAGTTCACGCCGCCGAACTTGGGGAGCTCCCGATATTCCGCCTCCGCCAGCTCCCTCGCCACGCCCTCCTCGACGTTTAAGAGGTCTCCCAGGCCGTATCTGACTGCGTATTCGTTCAGCCCCTTCCTGAGAGCACTCAAGGCTTTTTCGAAGGCCTTGTCCTCTTTCTTGGCCAGCTGTGCTAAACGACCGAGGTCGGCCACGTACATATCCTGCTTAAACGGCTCCTTCCCCACCTCCACCCTCTGCACTGCCTTCTTAAGCCCCTCCGCGTATTCTCCCAACGCAGACCTGTAGACGCCGAAGGCCTCCTCCAGCGCAAGAACGGCGTAGAAGAGGGCACGCCTGTAGTTCTCGTCTCCGCGGTACTTAGAATACTGCTCGGCGCCCCTGCCCCACATAAGCCTATCCTCCTCAGACCGCTTCGGCATAATCAAAACCCTCAAAGACTCCCAAGGCTCAGCCAGCTTCACCCTCCCGGCGTTGGCCGCCTTGGCTATTTCCCTGAACTTCTCGTATGGGTCGGGGTCGTTCTTCAAAATGTTAAACACCTCCTCCCTAGAGTATTCCTTTACGCCTGCGGGTATAAACGGCGTTAGAGACGCGGCGTAGGCCAGCTTCTCCATCTCAATCAAACCCCACAGATTCAACGCAACCGACAGCGCAATTGCCCCAGCTGTGACTGCGGTCATGAGGAAGAGGTAGGCCTTGTGCTCGTCGATCCAAGCCAGCACCCTCGTGACGGCTTCGACGAAGAGCTCCACGAGACGCTGAACTGTGACCTTTACGTGCTCAAACACCTCCTTAGCCGCCTCGTAAAGCGCCTTGGCGGCCTTCTGCACGTACTGCACCGCCTCCTTGAACTGACCCACCTCTGCCAACGCCACGGCGGAGGCCACCGACGAAACCACAGCCTCCGAATAGAGGCCGCTGTACACGGAGTACAGAGCCGCCGCCGAGAAGCCGGCCAGCGCAGTGGCCCTCAGCGCCTTCTCCACTGTAGAGACGCCCTTCAGCGCATCCCTCCTATACCGCTCGCCGGCCCTCGCCAGTACGTCGATAACCTCAAGCACAAACTGCTTAACGCGGTACTCTGCGTCTGGGATACCCGCCTCCTCCGCCCTTTTAACAGCTTCTCTGACAGTACGCTCGATACGCGCAAAGAGCAGCTCCCCGTCCCGCGTCTCGTAACCCTCGAAGAAGTAAAACAAGGCGTCGTGGACATGCCTAGCGGCGTCTGGCGACGCCATAAGCCGCCCAAAGGAGCTCAGCACATGCTCCGCAACTTCAGCCAGCACGTGGGCGAACTCGGGCTCTTTTACAGCCACCTTCTCCAGCCTAGCCTTTATCTTCGCCGTGACGAGGCTCTTCGCCTTGAAAGCCGCCTCTACGTCGAGAACAACGCCGAAGCGCTCCAGCAGATAGTCCACAGCCTCCAAAACCCTCTCCGGGATGACATCGGCAATAGGCGCCCTGGGCTTAACAGCCTCCGGCTTCTTGACCTCGGTCGGCTTGACTGTCTCGGGCTTAGCCGCCTCAGGCTTGGCTACAAGCTTCTCAACCTCCCGTCTTAAACCACGTTCCTCAAGAGACCGCTGTACCTCTGCGGCCGGCTTCTGAGCCGGCCTAGCCTCAGCCAGCTTGATCTCGGGCTTAGCCGCCGTCTCGGGCTTAACAACCGCCTCGGGCTTAGCCGCCTCTCTCTTGGCCTCAGCCGGTTTAGCCGCCTCGGCCGGCTTCTGAGGCGGCGGCGGGAACAGCTCTTCGTACTTAAAGCCGGCGCCTACAAAGGCGTTGAATAGCTCCACCGCCTTCCTCGCCACTGCCGGCTTCTTGGGGCTGTAGGGTTCGGCCATGCGCTCAAACCACATGTTGACGGCGGTGACCCACGCGGCTCTGAACTCAGCCCCGCCCTCTGGGTCGCCCACCAGCCTAAGCCAGAAGAGGGGAGCCGCCTCCGTCGGAAGCCACCTACCGGTGCCTAGAAGCTCGCCGAAGGCCTCCTTCTCCAGACCCCTACCAGCACCGCTCCTCAGATACGCCTCAAACTCATCCGCCACCCTAAACATAAGCCACACAGCGAAGAGCTCGTCGTGACGCTCCCACAGACGGCCCTCCGGCTCGCCGTACTTCTTGCGCAGATACTCCAACGCGGCTTCAGCCCTCTCTCTGTCGAACTCGTAAACAATCTGCCACAGCGTCCTGTTAAACCTCGCCTCGTAGAGCTCATGCACCACCTTCCTCATCTCGTCGAAGTTTCTGGCCCTGAGAGCCTCTCTAAACCGCGAAAGAGGCTCCTCTACGCTAAGCCAAGCAATTGAGTAGGCCGTAATCCACTCGCCCTCCTTAACCGGCTACCTGTCTTTCAACACAAACCACAGGTAGGCCTCAGGCACAGGCCACCCCACCACGCGGATCTGCGCAACGCCCTCACGCGCCCCATCCACCAGCTGTGTTACAGCCCTCTCCACCGCCGACAAGTCAAAGCCGTAAGGCGCCACCACATACGCCGTCCGCCACTCCTTGGGGACGCCCTCCTCGAAGGAGACAGGCCTTTGGATCTGCCGCACCTCCCACCCAGCCTCCCCCGCCCTCCTCGCCAGCTTCTCGTCCTCAGTCCAGTATGCGACGTACGGCTCCAGCCTCCCATGCCAGCCGTCTCTGGCGTACCACTGAACCACATCCTCAGGCATCACAGAGAGGCCAAGCAGAAGCGCCCTCTCCGCCGCCTCCCTCCCAATCTTCAGACCTGTGTCTCTGGCGAAATGACGCATCCCCTCACGCATCTCTGCGATGGCGTCTTCCAGCCGGTCGCTCCTAACGAAGCGCTCAGCCGCCCTAGCGCCGTACGCCGCCAAGACGGCGCCGCTTGTCATCAAGAGAGACATGGCCGTTAAGCCGGAGCACGGCGTGCAGTGGCGCAGGCTGGCGAGGCTCCACAGAGAGACGATGCACGGCTACGAGAGGAGGCTGGCGGCGATAGGAGGCGAACTGAAGCGTATTAGAGAGTGCGCTGGTTTGCCGCAACACGTAATGGAGGAGGCTGAATCATTAGTGAAGCGGTATTTCGACCTTGTGGCTGGATTTCCGCCGGAGGTGGTGGCGGTGGCTGTGTTGTGGACAGCCGCCAAGGCGGCCGGCGTGCCTAGGCCGCTGGAGGACTTCCTCAAATGTAGTAAAGCCGACGAGCGTCGGGTTAGGAGGGTGGCGTGGAGGCTGAAGGAGGCGGTGAAACAGAGCAGGAGACCCTCCGTAGAGGATTACGTGAAGACGCTGGCGGCTAGGGTTAACCTGCCGGCGCCTGTAGTCAAGGCCGCGGTGGATATTCTGGAGAGGAATAGGCGCGTTTTGTTTGGTAAGAATCCGTGGGTTTCTGCGGCCGCCGCCTTATGGCTGGCGTCGCTTAAGAGGCTGGGCCTCTTGAAGGCGCTGGCTGAGGCGGCTGGCACGACGACGGTTAGCATTAGGAAAGCCGCCGATAGGATGAGGGTATGAAGATCTGGAAGATAAGGCAGTATCTGCCGGCTCTGCTTTTGCACATACAGAGGCGTTTGGAGGGTGGGAGGGGCTTTCTAGTCGCGGTGCGTACCCGCGATATATGCGGGGTGGATAGGAGGTGTGGAAGGGCCGTGCACAGCCTCATGATGAGACTTGTGGAGAAAGGCCTAGCGAGGCGGTACAAGAAGGGAGTCTACCTAATCGAGAGGAATGCCGCGGAGGAGGTGTTGACGGCTTTGAAGGAGTGGATATGACGACAGCGGCCAAAAAGATCAAAACCACGGTCTCTGTTTTTGAACTGCCGCAGAAGCTGGGTGTCCTCCAGTATGTGGAGTACGAACCGCCTCCGCGGGAGTGGTGTACTAACGACGGATGCCTATACGAGGGGCTTCTGACAGCAGAGGGCTGTCGCAAAGGCGTATGCGTGAAGTACCGTGTGTGGGTGCATTCGCGGGATAGGAGGAGGTGGGAGGCGAAGGAGAGGTGGAGGAGGCGGAGGGATGAAGAGGCTGGTGGCTGTATTAGGCAACAGGTGGCTGACGCCTTGTGGGAGCTGTCTGAGAAGTACGATGTCGGTGTGTGGTATGAGTATGTGAGGGTGGGTGTGGGGGTTAATCAGTACGATGTCTTCTGTGGCGTTGTCGTGAATGGGGTGAAGCTGGATCAGCCGTATTGCCGCGCTGTGGAGGAGTGTGTTGAGGAGGTGCTAAGAGACTACAGGCGGGAGGTGGAGAGGTTGAGGGAGCCGCCCCAGCCGGCTTTGGTCATTAAGATCGACCCCGTGGAGGAGCTTCTGCGGGAGTGGCCTGAGCTGGAGGCGTTTGGCACGGAGTGGGTTAGGAAGTGGCTGGATCTCAGGGAGAGGTTAATTGAGATCGCAAAGGTTATGCGTAAATTCCCGTGGATGGTGGAGGTGATAAGGCAGAGGCCGATGAGCATCCTCCATCCCTACATGGTAAATGCATACGTGGCGAAGGACGGCTCCGAGGTGTGTCTCCAGCTCGTCTCGAGGACGTTCTGCGCGAGGGGCGGCGAGGTGAGAGAGGTCAAGCTAGAGCTTGAGAGAGCCAGGCTCAAGCCCTACGAGGGAAAGCTGAGAGAGGTATACCGCCCCAAAGGCCTCTTCGCATTCACCGCGGCGGCGAAGGAATACGTAGAGATACTCTAAGCACCACCCCCAACCTTTTTTACCAAACCCCCTCACCTACCGTCTAAAACCATGTTTCTCCCTCCCCCTTTCAAAATTGGCGTCTTAATGGGTGCGAAAATGGGCGATGTGAAGCAGAAGGCGGTGGAGAATTAAGGCCTGCACCTCCTCGTTCGATTTTACCGCTCATACCGTCTCCAAGTAGAGGAGGTGCTGTAATTCATCTAGTTTATTCGCCAGAAGGGTCTCCAGCGAATAGTCGACGGCGATGCTCCCGTCTCTTGCGGCGACGATTACCCCGCCGCGTATGTCCTTTTCAGCCACCATGCCGGTGAGCCCGAGG
>Ga0326762_1000202_pt1 | contig 32093 bp, 37 predicted proteins | sample NORPS_S_FD_207669 | JGI IMG/M metagenome (GOLD analysis project Ga0326762, IMG submission 207669) | Hot spring sediment microbial communities from Norris Geyser Basin, Yellowstone National Park, WY, United States - NOR.PS_S | ecosystem: Environmental > Aquatic > Thermal springs > Near-boiling...
TTCGAGGAAGATAGAGAGCTACTCGATAACACATAATGGAGTAAGACCATTAAACCCTCTCCAGAGGGCTAACACCCGAGACCCAGAGATTCGAAACCCCGCCCCTCAAGGCGGGGAGGGGTCATAGGGATGAGGTCGTGGTATTATTCTTTACAACTGAAAGCCTCGCCTTTTAGTGCTGGATGGTTTTATTAGCTTTCTAGTTATATTGTTTTTGGATGGGGGAAGCTCTGGCCACCCCGACTGCCCCTCAAATGACAGATGTATCCCCGAATAGATGGGGGGGAACAATGATCCGCCTGAAAGGGATGATGATCAAGATGATGACCTGAAGGCGGGGAGAGGTCAGAGGGACAGGGTTGAAGTACATAGATCTAGTATTCAGAAATATCTAGTCCTTAGAGGAGCTCTTTCTAGAGACTTAGAAGCGATTAGACATGCTTGCCTTTTCAACTTTTTTAATCTCTGCATAAGTTTTAAGGAATTTAAGCAATATTTCTCCAAAGATTGAGCTCCAGACCTTTTCATTGGATGGCGAGCTTCTATCGGTTATAACAGTAGCGTAATAAGCTCTCGGCAATAATTTTCAACAAATGAAATAATTAAGACTCGATATCTCTGGGTCTCTATAATAAAAACTTCTTATTATGCCAATGATATTAAATAAAAGAAGAGGCCTCGCCTTTAGGCTGAGGGCCATGTAGAGAAACTCCTGGTAAAGCAGGAGTACAGTGGTTATATATAAAAAATTTATTGATTCTGCTATGTGGATCGTGTGTATAGTAGGACCTTAGGCTTATGAGTGTATGGATAGACCTGGAAGCCCGAAGGGTATTAGATATAGTATTGTTACTAGCACAACCCATATTAGGTCTACGAAGTGCCAGTAGATGGTTACAGCTTCTGCGACCCCGTGTCCTCTTTCGTTGTTTGGTAGGGTGCCGTTATAGGATCTTGCTATTAGGAGGGATATTGCTGCGAGTCCCATGACCACGTGGAGGCCGTGGGTGCTTGTGAGGCTGTAGAATGTTGCTGAGAACACGTTGAGCATGGGAGGCATTCCAGATCTTATGTACTCGACTATCTGTCCTGAGAGGAATATGGAACCGAGGATCAGTGTTACCGTTGCTAAGCCCCTGAAACTCTCTATATCGCCCCTCCTTAGATAGCTGTAGCCCATGTGCATTGTTACACCGCTGCTCAGAAGGATCACGGTGTTTATAAGAGGCACCAGGGTGTCTAGATGAGGCGTCCCTGGAGGAGGCCACGATGGTACTTTATACCAGTAGTAGAAGTAAGACGCTATTAATGTCCCGAAGAGGAAGATCTCTGAGAATATTATGAGTGCGACAGCCAGTATAGGGTCGTGGCCCAGAGCGCCTAGTCTGAAGCTCCAGGGCCTGAGATCTAGGAGGCCAAGGCCCGCACCATTTAGATGCCTATATCTAGCAAAGTACTCTGAGTAGGCCCATGCGATGCACATGGAGAGAAATATAGCTAGTGATATGCCCCCCACTAGCCAGTCACCCCACTTCAGTATAAACATAACGCCCGCTAGGGGGAGTGCTGAGAACGCGCCTACAAGAGACATCCATGGATGTGGGTTGTAGTGTATAAGCCCAGCACCATCTGCGTGAGGCGATGGGTAGAAGTCGGGCTGGCCGATTCTAGCAGCGCCCCAGGGATCTTCTCTCTTCTTAACAGGCTTGCCAAATAGCAGGCCGTGGAGGATCGCTATATATATAAGGGCTGTTCCCACAGCCAGTATCAGGGAGCCTGCAGTAGCTAGTCTATGGAGCTCCTCCATCCCAGGTATTGGAGGCGGCTGGTAATACCTTCTAGGCATGCCCATATAGCCCAGGCTGAGCATTGATGTATATGTTAATCCACCCCCGATAGTATATAGAATCGCGCTCAGCTTCCCCAGGGTCTCGCTATACATCTTCCCAGTCATGTATGGGAAGTAGTAGAATAGGGCAGCGGCTATCGCCATGAATATGGCGTTAACAACGTAGTGGAAGTGCCCCAGCACGAAATACGTGTCTTGCAATGCTATGTCAACCGGGATTACTGGGAAGAAGACACCTGTTATACCCCCTATTATGAAGAATGCTAGGAAGCCCAGTACATAGAGCATCGGGGTTCTAAGCCATATCCTCGAGTTATATAGGCTAACAGTCCAGTTGAACACCTTTATCCCAGAGGGTATCGCAATGGCCATAGTAGCGATCATGAATGGTGTAGCAGCTAAGAGACCCAGCCCAACTGTGAACATGTGGTGAGCCCAGACGAAGAAGCTCATGAGGGTTATCATTACAGATGAAACAGCTATAGCTTTGTAGCCATATATAGGTCTCCTAGCCATCCTGGGCAGTATCTCTGACACAATCCCCATAGCTGGGAGGACTAGAACATATACCTCTGGATGACCCATGAACCAGAATATATGCTGATATAGCAGTGCATCCCCACCATATCTCGGGTCGAAGAAAGGCATCCCTAAATTCCTCTCGAGAAATATCATGGCCAAAACCATTCCGAACGGTGGGAGGGCATAGAGTATTATTAGCTGAGCACCTAGGAAAGCCCATACGAAGAGCGGGAGCTTCGATATCTTGAGGCTAGGGCTTCTAAGCCTCATAACTGTTAGGAAGAAGTTCACAGCACCCAGTATAGAGGATATACCCGCTAGGAAGAGGCTCAGAGCCCAAAGATCCACAGAATAGCCTTGAAGCCTCACAGAGAGAGGAGCATAGCCTGTCCAGCCTATCTGGAGGTTCTCGGCATCTAGGAGGGTTAGCCAGATAAGAGCGGAGCTCGAGGCAAACATCCAGAATCCTAGGGCGTTTATCTTCGGCCAATATAGATCTGGTGCCCCAACCATTTTAGGCAATATGTAGTTACCTATGCCTGCGAAGAAGGGCATCACGACGAAGAAGATCATCATGGTCCCGTGGAGCGTTACAATAGCCAGATACCTACCCGGATCTGTAACACCTATACCAGACAGCTGGAGCCTTATCAAGAAAGCCGAGATCCCGGCTAGTAGGAGATTTATAAGAGCCAGCGATATATACATAATACCGATGTTAGTGTGGTGAGTGGTCGTTAGAATCCCTCTTAGACTCCTATAAAAGGGCTCTTCATGCTCAGCACCATGCTCCTCACCCACGAATCCGCGATGCCTCATACTGTCACCCATCTAACATTATTGTAATTTAGCAACTTAAATACCCTAATATATGATTATATATATAAGTATTCACAATCATAACAAGAACAAATCCTGAAGCAATTCTGAATATGATCTCTCGCTATCTAACATATAGTACCGAATCGGCTTCCCGCTATTTCGCAGCTACCCCATAGAAATAAGATGTAGATTATAAAGAATTTATAAAGAATTCTGACCTCCTCCCCGCCCTAAAGGACGGGTTTCTATGCTGGGGTCTCGGGTGCTAGCCCCCTGGAGAGGGATTGATAGCTTTACACTGTTATGTGCTACCAAGTAGCTCTCTATCTTCCTCGATATCCTTATCCTGTGTCCCTGTCTTCTCGCTATGTTTAGCGCAGTATTTATATCTGTATTGATCTTCTTCCCAGTCTTTCTACATATGTACAGTCCTCTGTATACCCTTCCCTTCTTGTGTTTCGCTCCACATATAGAGCATCTCTGACTAGTATAGTCCTCAGGGACTATCTCAGCATCGATACCATATTCCATGAATATATCAACGATCCACAGGATTATCTTCCTATCTTCCTGAACCACCAGATGTTAGTGTTATGCTCATTGCCATTATCCTGTGAAAGCATGTATGGATATCCAATGTATAGCTTCCCAACTCCTCTTCTATACAGATCATCAGCTAGGAATCTGATAGCTATATGTATAGGTGTCTTAGCCTCTCATCCCTCTTATAAATAACACCTAGATACCTCTCAAGGTAGTATATCCATGTCGATATGCCAAGCCTCCTCAGCCATCCCTAATAGACTGGTAGGCTGATGTCTCTCTTTTCCACCAATAGTATTCGGATTTGATCGTTCCTCCTTTGATAAGCATCGCCGATCCATCTGAGATTCCCGCAGCGAATAGATTGTTAAGATCCATATCCATGAATGTCTCCCTATCCCCTATGGGATCCTTCTGCCTAATACTCCTAGGATTTATGATCCTTCTCTTCTTCTTTTCCCCTCACCGTATATGGGCTTTACATAGCCCTTCTTATTTGATTTAGGTGGATCTACACCAACCTTTATTGGTACGAGGGCGAACCACCTGCCATTAACATATATTATTTCAAGCCTACCCTGCTTACCCTCCCACCTAATCCTGCCAACATATCTTATCCTCAGATCGAAGTCTTCAAGTACTATGTATCCCTCATTCCCTCATTCTCGCTAATAGGCTCAATACTATATCTATCATTTTCTGATCAGTATGTGTATCCTCTTCTCACTAGTCTCTCTATCCTTCCAATAGCCTGGTGGAGAAACCTTCCTAATGAACGGTGGCAGCCTACCCTGTTTCCTTAGATCTAGAGATCTAGTAGCTCGAAGAATGCATTCCAAGCCTCATCATTTTTATTAATAACCTAGCCAGCATTAACACCAAGAACCCCCTTATATTTGTGGTAGTATCTCTTATCGATCTCATCCCTCTTCCCAGGCGATAGCTCTCTATTGAAGAATGCCTGCCTCTTCTCATAGTTAAGCTCGTTCCATAGCCTATCACATGCCAAGCCTATGTCGAATAGCGTTTCTTGTTCATATCTGTTTGGGAATAGCCTCAACCTAACTGTTCTCTTATTGCTCCTCTTCCTCCTCTCTATTAGCTCTCTAAATGCTTCTAGGGGGTCGGAGTCTCTGGCGGGCACGCCTCGGAGATTCCCCCCGCCGGACATCTTACTAGCATAATATTTGCCTACTGAGACCCGACCTCCACTAAATAACACGATGAAAACCCTATAAAAACATACCCCGCCCTGAAGGGCAAGGCTTGCTCTGTTGTCAGAGATCTACAGGTTATCGAGGCGGATTCCCCGGTATATCCAAAGCATATAGCAAGAGTTTAAAAGCGAGATCCATAGCTCCATCTCGAAGAACGGGTTTTTCAGATTTCTAGGCATATAATCTCCAGGGGTTAACAGGATATGGATCTTGGTGATGAGTATATAGATGTACACGAAGGTGGAGAACTATCTTGGATGCAGAAGATCTCGGATATGGTTAAGATCTACGGCCATAGGATAGAGGCTCATGGAGATGCAGCTAGAATAGTTCTAAACAACATATCCATAGATATAGGGCCCTTTGAGGGGAAAATCTGTCTTCAAGCTCATCTAGAACTACCTGTGAGCCATAGTTCGGGAATCCAGCTAGAAGATCTTGTTGAAAGGGTGGAGAAAGTCTATAGAACAATCTATAGCATAGATGGGCCCTTAACATATGTATTGGATGACTCCCTCGGGGATCTCAGTCTTATCCACATACTAAGATGCTACGAGAAACCTGACAACCTTATAAGGGATCTTGAAGCTATATTCAAAACCCTTCCCTAACTGAAAGAAATTTATAGTATTATAACCTCTATATAGCATAACCTCTATATTAAGAGCCCCCCAACTCCTAGCTAGAGATAATAACGAACACAGACCAATATATCCATCAAACTATACCTTGAACCGTCTAACCTTATCGCCTGATATATGGAAGATCTTCTATCTGAAAGGCTAGCCTCTTAGAAGTTATGACCCCTTCCCGCACTGAAAGACGGGGTTTCCTATTGCCTGTCTCGGGTGTTAGCCCCCTGGAGAGGGATTGATGGCTTAACTCTGCTACGAGTTTACCAAATAGCTCTTGATCGTCCTCGATATCATATGGATGTGGGCTACATAGATCCTAAGATCTCTGTAAAAATCCCTTCCCTTTTCTTTTTTCTTTATTAGAGAGTGCAATAGCGAGTTATTGAACAACTATATATGCTATCATGGCATAGTGCCCAAAACCGCATAGCTCGGCACAGACTATGATATACTGCCCTGGCTTATCCACCTTCACCCACAGGATATTAACATAGCCAGGTATCGCGTCCATTTTAAGTCCTAGCTCAGGGACGAAGAAGCTGTGTGCTACATCTCTACTTGTTATATCTAGCCTATAGAGCTTCCCTTTCTCAATGTAGAGTGTTCCTATAGATGCTGTTCCATTGGGGTATATGAATCTCCAGCCGAACTGGAATGCCTCAACCCTTATAACCATGTATGGCTCCTTGACCTCTGTAGTAGGTGCCCAGAGGATCTCAAGACCCTTAATAGTTACTACGGCTAGATATGCTAGGATTAGCGATGTAGCAACAATGGTGGTGATCTCGAAGACCCTTAGGATCCTCTCCCTACCACGCTCCCTAACCCTGGAGCTCAGCCTCCTCACCCCTAGCCCTGAACTTTATTACAAAGAATATCAGTGTACCCGCAAATATGCTGAAAACGCTCATAGCTAGTAGGTATGTTACCTGGTAGGCTTCATTTATTATCCTAGTCTGTGGAGATAGATCCGGGTTTCTAAGAAGACCCCAAGAGCCTATATACATGCTTACTATGAACACCGCCACAATACATAGGATCCATACGGCGTAATCAGATCCCTTAAGAACGTTCCTACCCCTAGCTTCCTCCATATCTAGCCGCTTGTCCCCCGATGGTTGTTGATTATCGTTGATATTCTTTTGTTTTGGATTGCCTTGCTTCTTGATCCACAGGGTTTTTAGCCCTGTAGTATCGGGGGACTTCCACCTCCCCCACAGGGATATCCATATCCTTATGGGTTTATTGGTGGCTGTGGAGCCCAGCGGCACCGGGCTCCCATCTATGCTTGGAACCCCGAAGCCCTTCTGGGCAGAGCCCTCATACAGGGCTTCGGTCTCAGGAGCTCTGAGCATCATCGCTTCCCGAGGTCTCTGCATACCAAGATCTAGCAGAGATGTCACCTCATCATCAAAATAATTATGAACTGGATGCTTATAAGCTTAAGTTCAGGCAACAAATGAATATAAAAGCATTCCCACTACCATGAAAAAGGATACAGCCCCGAGGATATCTACATGCAAAGCACACAAGGTATCACCTCGTCATCCTGTATAGCCTAGGATTAGATGCTTATAAGCTTAATAGCTAGTAATTAATTCATCGAAACAACTATATCTGAGTAAATTTCAGTAAATTATCTATGAATAATAATGTACCCCCTTTCCAGACTTGCCCAAGACGCATATGATGATTATTATATGTGGAAAAATCTATGTGAGATGCCCTGCTATGGATAGCATAGCGTGGAACCCAAGGAACTATAACAAATAGATTCAAAATAAAACTATCTTCGTCTTAAAGGACAAGGTTTTCTTATTTAATCATACAACCTTGTAATCATGTACTATGAAGCCGAGATCTAATATAAAGTTATGCAGAGGCTATTGAAGCTTTATCAGCATCTCTATAATACTCTCCCAGATCTTGTCACCAACGTGGTGAAGACTCTTTATAGCTCTACCCTTTTTAATGCTAGATATCTCATCAGAGCTCATTAGAGCCTTGCCCACAGCTATAAAGGCTTTTCTCTGGGGCTCTCTAACACCTACCAGTGCTCCCTGCGTGAAATTCGATAGCTCTATGATTCCTGGTGCCATTACGTCAGCACCGTTAAGTATTCTAGGCACAGCGCCCTGATCAACTACTACATATGGGATCTCGCATATACCTTTATTGAGGAGGTGTAGAGCTGGGAGCTTCTCCCTCGTTTTCAGCTCAATCATGATTGGGGTCTTATCCACTATATATACTCTGGCACCTGTCTCCTCGACATATACTATATAGCCCTCTGAAAATCTTTCTACCGAGCACTTGAAGATCTCCTTAGACATTCTTAGGAGGTCCTTAAGCTCCTTCTTAGATGTAGGGTAATAATGAACCATGAGAGCCACCAACTAAGATGCCGGCCTTGGGCTGCCTCTTCTCCTCAGGATCAAGAGAGCTAGAAGGGCTATCGTTACAAACTGGAGTGAGAGTAGCAAGGGTATGTATATGCTCTCGAGCATGGATACTCTGGCCTCTATATTAGAGCTCCTAACAATATTCTCATCCAGCCTAGCCCTTATAACCCCTAGATCTGTTACTACAGTAGCTACATTCCCCTGTATTGCCGAGATCCTCCCCACGATATCTCCTATAGATGTTCTCACAACAGCAAGATCTCCCGAGATATTTACTACCCTAGCACCTAGATCCTCTAACCTGACTCTAAGAACCCCGAGGTTCGTTGTTATCGTTGCCACATCTCCCTCCAGCCTAGCTATCGAGCTATTTATACTCCTTAGATCCAGCCTCAGCATCCCTAGGGAAGTATTTATAACCGCAACCCCGTTTTCGACGGATACTAGCCGTGCTCCTATAGAGCTCAGCATAGAAGATATATTGGTGAAGCCCCCGGCTATCTGGTTCGATATAGCCGTTAGGATCCTGTTGGGGGTTATAGCTATATCTCTAGACGCTATTACATAGCCGTTGGTGGGGTCGAAGATCTGTATGGATATATTCCCAGGTGGGAGTGATTCTACATTTAGATAGACTCTGATATACCCATTTGAATCACTCCAAACCTCCTTACTAACTATCATAGGCCCAATAGCTATCCCCAGCCTAGCCTCCCTAGGGAACCCCTTACCATCTATAGCTACCATATCCGTATAACCTGTCTCGATATCCTCAGGATATATCGATATGGATGGCTGATCCCTCTGGCCAAGGAACGCGATATATATGTCCTGGTTCAGCGCAGCGTTTCTATATGCACCAGGGACAAATGCTAGGGAGCCTCTCCTGCTATCCGTCCAAACTATATATACATTATTGTCAGATACAGCCATGCCGAAGTAGTCGCCTATAAAGAATGGGAGACCATACATCGGGTTTACAGTTATATCCGTAACCCTTATATTCTTTGCAAATGTGCTGCCGCCATCTTTAGAATATGTATAGTATATATCATATCCGATCCCGCCGGGATCTAGCCTCTTGTCGCCCCAAGCTATATGTATAGAGCCGTCACTCCTCCTCACAGAGATCATAGGGAAGAACTGCGTTGCATAGCCAGTGTCATCATTAATCCTTTTCGGGTTACTCCAAGTTCTACCCCCATCTCTAGAGAATACTAGGAATATATCGCCCATGTCAGGGCCCTCGGGCCCGTCCGGATCATCCTCATAGGCTATATATATAGTGTCATCAGGCCCAACGGCAGTAGCTGGGGTGGGGACTATCCATCTGAAACCGAAGGGCCCTGCATAGTAGGGGAACCACCAATGTGTTTCAGCAGCTAGCACCGGCTCAGAGAAGGTTCTACCCCCATCAACTGATCTCGCGACCCATATTCCCTGGATAACTCTACCTTCATATAATCCTCTCTCGACCTTGGCTCCAAAGAAGCTTACATACAGAATACCCCTTGGATCCACTACTGGGTATGACCACTGAACCAGGATATCGGGGTACCTTCCTTCCCAGCTAACGCTATAGGGCCCCTCAAAGGTTCTCCCACCATCTTTAGACACTATGATCTTTATGCTTAGATTGACCTCGTAGAAGCCCTTAAACTCCGTATAGGTTATATATATATTATCCCTTAACGGGTTCGAGGGATCGGGGCCCACAACTATCCAGGGCTTATCGTAGAACGCTGATACGCTATAGTTAAGGGCCCTTACAAAGCTCCAGGTAGCACCCCCATCCCTGGATATTGCCAGGGTTATCTCTGAAAACGCGCCCACCGATAGGTAAGATAGATAGATAGTCCCATCTCTCCCAGCAGCTAGGCTGGGATCGCTTAGGGTATCTCCATAAGTTGGGATCATTCTAACAGGGCCAAGCCATGTTCTACCACCATCAAGAGATCTATATACAGCTATCCCCACTATATAGTTGGGATCGCTATAATCATGAGCAGCGACAACAATGTTAGAAGCATTAACAGGATTAACAACCACCGAGGGCTCGTTCTCAAATGGGAAGTAGTGGGGAGAATCCCTAGTAACCCTTATATTGGGACCAAAAATGCTCTGCTCCAGAGTTGCATTTCGAGGGGATTGGAGGATCGGTAGAGTAGATTGTAAAGGAGAGAAGCCCGAGATCAGGTCTTTCGAGTAATGGCTTATCTCTCTTTTAAGCTTAAAGGCCCCCATAAACTCTCTCATATAAATCCCGCCTGATAGTAGATTCTTAACACCATCTGGCAAGTTTATTATTTCACGGGGGCTAATAGATCCTTCCTCGGCCAGCACACTTAGAGAAAGCGAAAGATTAAAAATAAGGATAGTGATTATCGCTAGAACTATATATATCCTCGATCCCATATCCGTATTCCTCGGGTATATTATTGCTAGCAATCTTATAATAATATAGAGTCTCAGTTTAGCAAAGAAATAGAAGCATTTGAACGACTGACCTCATTCCTGCACTGAAGAAATGAAGCCCTCAGCTGTAAAAATTATTTTGGGTATATTAATAGGTGTTCATTATGGCTATACATGATATATGATCTGATCCTAGATAGAGCTTCTCTCGCTAGATGTCTATCCACAACCTGTTCTAACCCTTTTAGTTAGATACAGCATTATAGAATCATCTTTATTATCTGCTGCGAAAATAGATATATTCTCCCTCATAAGGGATCTGATCAATTTATCTAGCTGCTCCTGACTCCCAAACCTTATCACCACTGCCAGAAATCTTTTAGTACATAGCTCCCTCGATATATTCTTTATATAGGTTTCTCCAAATCTATCTATCCTCCTAACCTCTATAGACTCGATCGTACTCCCTATCCGCTTGTCCCCCGATGGTTATTGATTATCACCGATATTTATTTGTTTGGGATTGCTTTGCCTCTTGATTCACAGGGATGTTATAACACCCCTGTGGTCATCGGGGGACTTCCACCCCCCACAGGGATATCCATATCCTTATGGGTTTATTGGTGGCTGTGGAGCCCAGCGGCACCGGGCTCCCATCTAGGGCTATGCCTAGAACTCCGAAGCCCTTCTGGGCATTGCCCTCATAAAGGGCTTCGAGGGCCTTAAGATAGATATTGATCAAGGCTACTACCTCTCTATGCCATCTCTCGCCTCCCTTGCTACAGATTCCTATCCTATCCTCCCCATATTCTATTACAGCCTTGTGTATTGGGCAGATCTTAGACGTATTCCTGGGATCTACCATCAATACCGGCACTCCGTATTCCCTAGCCTTATCTATTATCGCATTGAGCTCTCCTTTCAGAGCACTCTGATATATCTGTGCCTCAGCTGCTTATTCTTATACCTAGCGATCATAACCCTTATATCTTCCCCGGAGATCCTCTCAATAACTATTACTCCTCTTATCCTCATGGATTCCCTGACTATCATGTTTGCTGTATTCCACCTATAATCCCTCTTCTTCTTTCCTTCTCTAAGCTTTTCCATAGCCTTTCTAGTCTCTCTGTTACCAGATCCGTTTCTTCTCTGGATGCTCTCCTTTCTATAGTTATAGCCTAGAATAGTCTTAGCAAGGTCTGTTCCAAGTATTATTGCAAATGCCTCGTAGAGGGTTGCTACAGAGTTCTCATTAACATCAACAGGCTTAATATTCCCAGGCCTGTAGATCTCGACCTCCTTCTCAAGGGATAGGTGGAATATCACCCTTCTATTCCTTCTACCAGGCTTAATCTTTGCGTGGGATGTCGGCTTAAAACCCCTAGCCAGTAGCTTGTAGAACTCCTTAGAAGGCTCTAGATCGAGGTGCACCCAGCCCCTATGGGTATTGATAGCAAAGCTTGTGAAAATGTGTTCTCAACACCATCGATATTGATCTTTGTAGGGTTTATTGGTTTCCACATATGGTCATCGGCTAGCCATAGGCTAGCACTATTGATCCTCGGCACTAGTATTCCTTCTATCATCTCAAGTTCTACCTGATCCCGAGCTATCTCCCAAGATTTCTTCCAGAGATATCTCCTGATCCTCCTACCCCTAAGATCCTTTTTCCCTAGACCTAGATGCTTAACAAGCTCATCGAAGATCTCTCTAGAGTATTGCCTAGCCTTGTTCCTCCTTAGAGAGGATACCCTTTCAACAGCATCCTGGCATACTCCGTGAATATAGTGGGATGGGATATTTGGATAGATATTCCTCAGCTCTCGGTACTTCTCATTCTTAAGCCTATAGTAATTCTCGATAATATTCCTGGATGTGTGGGGTAATACGTTTTCAAGCATCTTGCTATATGTTCACGATCTCTTCCAATGCCCTGAACTCCTTCCTAGATAACTTCTTTGGGGGTATAACAGCGGTTCTACTAACAACTATCTTATCTCCTGGCTCGACAACCCACATCCACTTCTTATCGCTCTTTTTCTTTCCCCTAGCCATTATTCCTAGACCTCTCTTTGTCCCTAAACCTCTCCACAAAATTAATTGATAATGAAAGAATATAAAAGCATTTCCTACTACCATGAAAAAGAATACAGCCCCACCATTCCTCCATTAATGATACACAGGTAAGCTAAAAAGGAAGGTCTATGCCTCAAGAAATGAGATGTAATTTATAACGACCTCTCCCGCTATATGGAGGGGGGATTTGATCCTCTAGATATGATTCTTAAATAGGATAGTTGTAAAGGTTATCATTTTATAACTGAAAGCTTCGCCCTTTAGGACGAGGATGGTGTTTATAGGTCCTGTATCTTCTAGTCTTCTTGATTATGATAATACATGTGAGCCTCGGGGGCCATTCCCTAGCAATATGCTATAGACATGCTAGGCACACGAGACTAAACCTATGCCTCCGAGGCTATGATAATATCCATAGCCCCGAGTCCCGATGTGCTAGCTAGTGGGGGCTCTAGCTGGCAAGGAATATGGGTAATGGGTTGGAGCCTCAGTCCAGGGGTAAACTCTTAAAAGGGAGATGCATCCCTAAATAATGAACCGCCCAAAGGGAACCCCTACTCTAGGACGGGGAGGAGGTCAGATATCGCTAATGCTTAATTCAGGTGGGAGATATTGGTATATCGGTTCAGACTGGTTTTAGTCTATGGCTCTTGTATATAGCTTTATAAGCTCTTGATATATGTTTTAACATGTGGCTATGATGTTTATAGCTTCTTTTTTGGACAGACTCTCTGGATTTTTAAGCGGTAAGTTACTAGGTAATATTGTTTCGAGGGGTAGCAGGGATCGGGGGAGGATCCTCAGTAGGATTGCCCTATATAGGGAAGAGGTTCTGCTAAACCTAGCGACTCTATGCTTCTTTCTCACTATACATAGCGTGGCTCCATATCTCTCTCAATACGCCGTTGAGCTCGGTGCTACGGAGACCATGATAGCTCTTCTAGGTCCTTTCTTCGCAGCATCTGCCATGAGTTTCAGAATAGTCTCTGGTGTTCTAGCAGATAGGGGGTGGTCATATTCGCTCCTCATATTCGGGGCTCTGATATCGACTATAGCTCAGGCTATATATCTCCTATCACCCGGCATGGATGCTCTATATATAGGGAGGTTTGTACAAGGGATGGCTGTAGCTATATTCATACCAGCATCATTCCAAGCAGCAGCGATCGGAGAGAGGGATAGGATTATTAGCTCGCTAGCTTGGAGAAATACCATAACAGGTGTATCATTTGCCTTGGGACCGGCTCTCGGGGGGTATATATCGCAACACATGGGATACAAGGCACTCTTCGCATACTCAGCAGCTCTCGGAATCATGGCTGCTGCCCTTGTCATCCCGATCCGCAATAATAGATTTAAAGAGGCAAAGGCGTATGAGGAGGGGCAAGTTCGCGCAGCAGGCATGTGGTTCCTTAGCTGGGGCTTCCTATCTGCCCTCGCCTCTCTGCTATTATATAGCTCCTCCTATATGTGCCTAACGCTCTTCCTACCAGCTTATCATAAACAGGAGGGGTTGGGAGCGTCTCTAATAGCTATCTACTTCACAGCAATGGCCTCATTCAACCTGCTATCTAGAATAGCCTTTAGATATGTCCTAAAGATATTATCGATAAAGAGCACAGCCCTATTGGGAATGGCGCTAGTCTCCACAGGCTATATGGGGATCGCTCTCAACCCTCTCTCACAAAACATAATATACTATGGAATAGCATCAGGGATGGGGGCTGGTCTAGCAATACCCTCGCTACAGATTATAGCAATAGCAGGGATCCCCCAAGGACGTAGAGGCTTAGCATCTGCAATATATACCGCGATGTTCGATCTGGGGAACCTGGTAGGCCCCTCAGTAGCGTCAGCCCTAGCAAACAACTATAGAGATATGATCTCTATAAGTGGATATCTAACCATAGCCTCAGCAACATCGATAGGAATATTAAAACTGAGGGAAGCCATTGAAAGCAGAGCCTCCAACACAAGAATCCATAGTCCAGAGGATCACAATACAAGCTAGAAAAGGGGCATATGTTGAGAAAGCCCTATAAGAGCCCTAAACATAGTAAATATGGAGCTGGGCCCGTAGCTCAGCCCGGTAGAGCGGCGGGCTCTTAACCCGTAGACCAGGGATAGCTGGGCGGAAGTCCCGGGTTCAAATCCCGGCGGGCCCGCCACAAATTTAGAGCTTACAGCCAATGATCTGTCCCCGCACTAGAGAGGGAGAGATTCACCTGGCTTAAATACTAGGTAATATCAGTGAGGGATCGAATTGCTTCTCTAGAGAGAGGGAGGATCGTGCAACCGGAATTGGATCGTTTATATAGAAATCTGAAAAACCTGTTCTTCATAATGGGTTGGATCTCTGCTTTTAAGCCCTTTGCAATATGCTCTTTGAATGGATGGTAAGAGCCGTCTCTAGATCCTGTAGAGCTCTTCTCTCTACTTTTATGCTACTCATAAGGGCATGGTAGGGGGAGTAAAATAGGAAGCTCCCTAGAGGGGGCTCACCTCTTTATTCTCTCGATCGCTCTTTTCACAGCTTCTCTGTGTAGTGGTGTTTGCCATGCTACGTGCTCTCCAATCCCTAGATCTAGATCTTTAGTTGGAGGAGGATGATCTATCCAGTCCTCTGGATATCTATCCCTCAGGTTATACAATATTAGATTCTTCTTGACGAGTTGTTTTACAAGTTCTCCGAGCCCTCTCCCCCACAGGTTATCGGGATCCTCTACAGCTTCTCTCAGAGGCTTCTCCCAATCTCTAACAAAATCTTCGGTCAGCCCCTTATCACTTATGAAACCTCTGATCACCTTCTCCCTATTCCAACCAGCTTCGTAGAGCTCCCTGAGAATCCATGGGTTTCCACCTGTCCATCTCCACACATCCTCAAAAGGTGGCTTATCACCTGGTAGCTGGTTATATAGCTCTTTGAAATCCTCCCTATTCATGTTCCACATGGGTATGAGATGTCCCCATCTATGCCTACCGATCTCCTCTCTTGACATGCCCTCACTAGTGACCACTATGGCTACTACTCTATTGTATCTCGCCGGTGGGTGTTCTATCATATTTAGTAGAAACTTCACATATGTTGCTGAGAAAACATTTAAATCCTCCTCCTTTACTACGATGAACACATCGTCAGCTAGCACAGCCACCCTCTTCCTCCTCCTCTTAATAAGCTCCTTAGCAGTATTCACAGCTTGGACTGCTAGCCTCACATATGGATCCGTTATCCCGGCAGCAAATGCCCCAGCACCGGCAGCAGCTTCCACAAGCTCCTTAACATTGACCCTAGCCCTAGTACGTATTACGAACTCCTCATACCTCGGGTTAACATATATAACATCATAGCCGAAACCCCTGAGAATCTCTATAGACTGTCTGAGCAAGGTGGTCTTTCCACAGCCCTCAGGCCCATAGACAATAGCTGGGAACCCCATACCCCTCTCAGCCCACTTCACAACCCTCCTCAAGGCTAGATCCCTACCTGTGAACTTCACCCTAACCCCGGGGGCAAAATCGATGGGGATCCTAAGCCTATCAACATCGATCTTCCTAGCCCTCTCCGCATCCTCAGTCTGTGGATTGATCCTGGTGATGTTCGTGATACCTCCACAATAAATATTAAAAAGAGATATAGATATTCCTCCTTTGGTATATGATATATTAGCTTTTTAACATATTGATAGTGGCAAGAGGGCAAGCCTCATCTTTTAGGGCAGGGCATTCATAGGAGCTTTTACGAGTATGCAAATGCTGCAATGAGCGTTGAGGAGCGCTTTGAAGGCTTGGGATTAATGCCGTTCACCCAAGAGCGGCTATTGCTACCCTCGTGCTCATCACGACACAACCCTGGGCGGGCTACGGGAGTTCAGCTTCCCTCACGCACCCAGAGCCCGCTAAGCAACATACATAGAAAGACTGCTTATAAGCTTTACCAGGAGTAGCTGGACACGATAATATAAAAACATTCCTATTAATATAAAGAATACAGCCCAGCTGGGCATTCCCAGCTCAATGACCATTGGATTAGAATCAATAAATCCCCGCCAGAGGATATCAGAGGGGTAGCTCTGAGGCTAAGTTGTTACAAAGCAAGCAATAGATTCAAATACTTCTAGTTACTTATAAATACTTGATGTAGCATTGAGAGGGATTGCTGGGCTTAAGCATATAAGCATCTAATCCATAATTATTTTAATGATAAAGTGATACCTCTAGGTATTGGGCATATAGATATCCTCGGAGAGCGATGATGCTGAGCCCTCCTCAGATGGGGCCCCATGGCGTTAAGGGTGATCTACTATAGAATTGAAAGTAGAATTGAATGGGCTGTATCCTTTTTCATGGTAGTAGGAATGCTTTTATACTCGTTTGTTGCCTGAACTTAAGCTTATAAGCATCCAATCCATAATTGTATTGATGATGAGGCGATATCTCTGCTAGATCTTGGTATGCAGAGCCCTCGGGATGCGATGACCTTTGGAGCACCCGAGGCCGAAGCCCTTTATGAGGGCAATGCCCAGAAGGGCTTCGGGGTTCTAGGCATAGCCCTAGATGGGAGCCCGGTGCTGCTGGGCTCCACAGCCATCCATGAACCCATAAGGATATGGATATCCCTGTGGGGGGTGGAAGTCCCCTGATGCCACAGGGCTAAAAACCCTGTGGATCAAGAAGCACAGTAACCCAAAACAGAGGAATATTAGCGACAATCAATGACCATCGAGGGACAAGCGGTCATAAGCATCACTCCTACCCTGAAAGAGTGGGGGCTTGCTCATTTTGTATCAAAGGAGGCGAGACTGCTTTTCTTTGTTAGGAAGGCCGTTTTTAAGTTAGCAGCGTAATATATCATAGCTGGTGCTGAGGTTGTCGAGGGCGAGGATCCCTGGGAGGGAGAAGTGGAAGTATAAGAAGTGGTATGTAGTAGTGGCCCCACCCCTCTTTGGCGAAGCTGAGATCGGGAGTATACCGGCTGACGAGGGTTGGAAGGTTATTGGAAGAACTGTTGAGGTAACTATGTATGAGTTGACGGGGGATATATCGCAGCTCCATATAAGATTCAAATTCCAGGTTATAGGTGTTGATGGGGATAGAGCTATAACGAGGTTCAAGATGCTGGAACTGGCTAGGGATTATCTGAGGAGCCTTACTAGGAGGAAGAGTAGCAAGATAGCCGGGATAATAAACCTCACATCGAAAGACGGCTATGGCATGAGGGTCACTGCTGTAGCATTCACAACATATAGGTGCCAGGCATCGCAGAAAAAGGCTATTAGAAAGATCATGTTTGATATACTGGCAAAAGAGGCTTCGGAGAAGACGCTGGATGAGTTTATAAAGGCATCCCTAGGAGAGATACAGAATAAGATATTCCAAGAAGCCAAGAAGATCTACCCAATAAGGAAGGTAGAGATAGCAAAGATAAAGCTCCTAACAATACCAACCCCAACCGGTCCTGTAAAAGCTGTAGTAGTTCCTCAGAGACCTACCTAGCCTGCTCTCCCTTTCAATCCCATAATAGATCATCTTTTTCCCTGCGTTTCTGCTTGTCCCTCGATGGTCATTGATTGTCGCTAATATTCCTCTGTTTTGGGTTACTGTGCTTCTTGATCCACAGGGTTTTTAGCCCTGTGGCATCAGGGGACTTCCACCCCCCACAGGGATATCCATATCCTTATGGGTTCATGGATGGCTGTGGAGCCCAGCAGCACCGGGCTCCCATCTAGACTTAAAACCCCGAGTCCCTCTGGGCATTGCCCTCATACAAGGCTTCGAGGCCCCTTAGATAAATATTTAATAATGCTACTACCTCTCTGTGCCATCTCTCACCTCCCTTGCTACATATCCCTATCCTATCCTCCCCATACTCTATTACAGCCTTGTGTATTGGGCATGTCTTCGAAGTGTTCCTAGGATCTACCATCAATACCGGCACTCCGTATTCCCTTGCCTTATCTATTATCGCATTCAGCTCTCCCTTCAAAGCCTCTGATATATCCTGTGCCTCAGCTGCTTATTCCTATACCTAGCGATCATAACCCTTATATCGTCCCCGGAGATCCTCTCAATAACTATAACGCCCCTAGTCCTAAGGGCGTCCCTTACTACTAGGTTTGCTGTCTTCATCCTATAGTCCTTTTTCTTTTTTCCTTCCTTAAGCTTTTCCATAGCCTTCCTAGCCTCTCTACTATCGGATCCATTTCTCCTCTGGATACTCTCCTTCCTATAGTTATAGCCTAGAATAGTCTTAGCAAGGTCTGTTCCAAGTATTATTGCAAATGCCTCGTACAGAGTTGCTACAGAGTTCTCATTAACATCGACAGGCTTAATATTCCCAGGCTTGTAGATCTCGACCTCCTTCTCTAGGGATAGGTGGAAAAGTACCCTCCTATTCTTTCTATCAAGCTTGATCTTTGCATGGGATGTCGGCTTAAAGCCTCTAGTCAGTAGCTTGTAGAACTCCTTAGAGGGCTCAAGATCGAGGTGCACCCAGCCCCTATGAGTATTAATAGTAACACCTGTGAAGAAGATATTCTCAAAACCATCTATACTGATCTTGGTGGCGTCTATCGGTTTCCATATGTGGTCATCAACTAGCCATAGGCTAACACTATTGATCCTAGGCACTAGTTTGCCCTCCATCATCTCAAGATCTACCTGATCCCGAGCTATCTCCCAAGATTTCTTCCAGAGATATCTCCTGATCCTCCTACCCCTAAGATCCTTTTTCCCTAGACCTAGATGCTTAACAAGCTCATTGAAGATCTCTCTAGAGTATTGTCTAGCCCTGTTCCTCCTTGGAGAGGATATTCTTTCAACAGCATCCTGGCAAACTCCGTGAACATAGTGGGATGGGATATTTGGATAGATATTCCTTAACTCTCGATACTTCCCATTCCTCGAGATACGATGATTCTTGATAATATTCCTAGATGCGTGGAGAAGCACATCTCCAAAGCATCTTGCTATATATGTTAAGGATCTCTTTCAATGCCCTGAACTCCTTCCTAGATAACTTCTTTGAGGGCAGGATAGCGGTTCTACTAACAAAGACCCTGTCGCCCGGCTTTGCAACCCACATCCACTTCTTATCCCTCTTTTTCTTTCCCCTAGCCATTATCTCTAGACATCTCTTTGTTCCTAAACCTCCACTCCAACCATTTAGTTAATAACGAAAGAATATAAAAAGATTTCTACTATCATGAAAAAGGGTTCAGCCCTCTCTAGCTATATGAAGAGCGTGGATATCATCAGTTGCCATAGGAACGATGGGTGAGTATTCCTGCAAAGCTCTATAGAGCCTCTCGAGGTCTCTCCAGCTAGAGCCATACCTTATAATCGGCACAATACCCTTAGACAATCTCTCTACGAGCTCGTCTCACTCAGTTACCTCATGATCGTTTCCAATAGATAATGAGGCATAGGCATCCAGATCCTCTCCCCTTAGTCCAGCTGCATGCCCCTGAACAATCACAGCCGTGGAAAGCCTCGAGGCATATTCTATAAACCTCTCATCACCGTCCAGAAGAGACCCTATATCCATTATCTCTCCAACACCTGAAAAGAGATCCATATTCTCGATAACCTCCTCATAGCCTAGGAGAGCTCCTCCAACATCTGGGGCCTTGAGGCTAGCAGGCACGTTGGGAGGCACTAGTAGAAAGGCCTTGAGAGGTGTCTCTGAAAGCTCTTCAGCCATATAGCTAAGCCCTTCGAAGCTAGCTACATTAGCGATCTCATGGGGGTCAGCGAAAACAGCCGTCGTATCCCTAGATATAACGGCCTTAGAGACTTCACAGGGCCTCAGAAACGTGTTCTCGATATGGGTGTGGGCATCTATAAAGCCCGGAGCAACTATAGATCCACTTAGATCTATGACCTTGGTGCCAGAACCTCTAGATCTTCTACACCCTACCCACACAGGATATGATCCTCCCCTTAATAGCTATCTCAACACCCTCGAGGATATCCCTCTTCCAAGCATCGATAATAGATGCATTAATCATTATCACATCAGCCGGTACATGCCCTAGAGAAGATCTCGCAGCACTAGCCAGCTCGTGGGGAGAAGGTCTAATATCGATCACTACGGGCAAAAATCTGCCCTCCAGACTTATTATATCGCTGATGCTTAAAATACATAGATCTACCTAAATATATAGTAAGAAATTACCAAGATATGGTAAAAAGTGAAGCCCTATATATGACTTAATATCTACCCTACTAAGATCTATCGGAGGTGGATTTGGAACAAGAAGATCCTGTAGAGATTGTTAAGAAAACAATAGAACTATATCTAGAGAAGAGATGCAGAGAAATCATTGAATATATATCGATAACATCCCAGAAAAAGCTCAGAATATCGCTAAGAGCTCTATATACACATTATCAGCCAACAGAGGAATATCCAAGGTTCACAGATGCTCTGAGAAAAGCTCTGGAAAAGATGCCACAACTCCTACGAAGCATGGGTTTTGATATCGAGGGCGCAGGAACAGAGGAGTTTCTAATAATAAGTAGAGAAGAAATTGAGAAGCTATGCGGAAAATATAGGCTATAGGCAATGACCTTTTCCTCCCTCTGAAGGGCGGGTTTCTATTACCCGGTCCCAGGTGCTAGCCCCCTAGCGAGGGATTAATGGCTTAACACCGCTATGCGTTACCAGGTAGCTCTCAATCTTTCTCGTTATCCTTATCCTGTGGCCTAGCTTACGGGCTATTTTTAGCACAGCATTTATGACTGCATTAATCTCTTCTCGGTCTTCTTGCATAAAGGTTATTTTCAAAAAGTAAAGGAAAAGACTCTCCTCAGACCTGTGTTAGGAACATGTTTTGGTTCTCATGATTAGTAATGAGAGCCTGGATCTTTTATCGTGTGTGAGGTTTTATAGTATTTTCTCTATGTGTTCAATATATCTATTTATCGTTTTTTCAAAACCTATCGCTTTTTCTGCTAGCTGCAGTGCTCCTTCCGAGATCCTATATCTAAGATCTCTATTTCTAGTTAGAGTCTTTAGCGCTTCGGATAGACTACCGATCTTCTCTATGATCACTACGTTGTCCAGATGCTTCAACCCAGGTACTATCAGCTCCGCTCTTCTTGAGGTTATTGTTGGAACTCCGTGAAGTATCGATTCTATTAGCTTTATGGGCACACCTCCTCCACTGACTATTGGGGCTAGTGATATTGCTGCGCAGCAGTAGAGGGATTTTAGTATCTTATCCGGCACTATTCCGAGGATCTTTATTCTCTTGCTGATCAACCCTTTCCTATTTATATGCTCTCCTATACCCCCAGCAATAGCTAGATCCATCTCTACCCAGTCCCCACTAACGGCTTCTAGTATATTGCTGAGGGCATCTATGTTGGGCTTGTGGGGACTCCCAACGAATAGAGCGTAGTTTTCACACTCAAGACTTAGACCCCTGACTAACTCTTGATCTTTAGAACTGCAGTCCTTCCTAGACCCTCTCACGGTGGGGCCTAGATAGTGTGTCTCCACCCCATATAGCTTCTTAATAATCTCTCTATCCCTCATGGATATGGTTACACAGTTTCTGGCAATTTCCAGGGCCCTCCTCTCGACATAATGCATAGCTCTATAGGCAAGGCCTCTAAGAAGTCCATATGATAGAGACGCAATATATTCTGCCTCGACGTTGTGGATTCTCACCATGTATGGAACACCAATAAAGCTGAGAATGGAGGCCATGTGTGATAGATATGTTGTCTCAAGCACTACCAAATCATATCCCCTCGAGATTATAGTCTCTGTGAGTTTATGATAGACACCGCTGATCCGATCAACACTAAATTGAGCCACAAGCTTGGTAAAGAGGAGAGCCTCGTTACTAGCGAGTGAAAGAGCTCTTGAGGGGAGAAGCAGAGATCTTCTTAAAAAATCCTCAGAGAGCTCCTCACATCCAACGCCCTCAAGCACTATATCCTCAGGGCATCCCGAGCCTCTTCTCGAGATGTTATATATATCAACGTGGAAGCCCCTCTCCTTCAGCCCCACAGCTAGATCTATAATGATCCTCCTACTCCCAGTTGGCATAGAACCTATAGGTCTATAGGATACAAGAGCGATCCTAAGCAAATGCTGCTCCCTAGCCCATAGAGAAATAGCTCAATAAACTAATAAGTAAGGAAACTTAATTTAAGATCTTAACATTAAATAGAGGACGGGCCTCGCCCTTCAGGGTGGGGAGAATGTCGTTGGAAGATCTGGGTCTGAGAGTATTATAGCTTCTCTATCTATATAGAGTTTTATTGCCTTAATATTTACACCCGCTCTAGATGCTTTTCTTAGGAGACTCGGTAGTAGAGGGTCAACACTGCTTGGACCGAAGATTCTCGCTAGTGGGTGGCCTGCAACGAAGACTAGGTATCTGTTTCTATATCTAGAGCTGGCTAGGATCTCTATGTGTTTCCTACCTCTGAGGCTTATCGTATCAGGGTATCTAGCGCTCATGTCAGCCTGGTGGAAATAGACCGCGCTCTTGAGCTCCGCTACAGCCTCCTCATTATCTTTTCTTAGTAGGAAATCGATCTTTGTTCCTCCTATATCTATATCCCTTCTATAGATCCTATATCCCTGGAGCCAGCTAATGAGATCGTTCTCAACCGCTATCATAAAGGCCCTTTCCTGGAGCTTGGTATCTATTAATGTCCACTTATCGTTATGGACATGGGATCCAATGACTCTCAGGCTAGTCTTTTTACCTCTGATCCTAGTGCACAAGATCTTCGAACCTTTATATAGTATGTCGACAAGCCTACCAGTATTGTTTATATGGATCATAGTTTCCCTGGAGTCACATAAAGCCCTGCCAATGAACCTTTTATCACGCTCTACAAATACACACTCAACGAGATCATCTAGATCTATTATTTTCAACCTCTGATACCCATGAATATCAATACCTTTGGAGTAATATCTGCCCTCTAACTGCAATAGAGAGGCTATTTAGATCATGATTCTCAGATCTCTTAAGCAGTCCTGTGGATTAATCCTTATAACAGCCTGAGCCTTTACTTTTTAAGGATAGCGATATTGAACCTGGTGTTTATAACGGGTTTCTATCCCCCGAAAATGCTACTGGGATCTCATAAAGTTCTATCCAGCTGGCGGGATTGTCAGAGTGCTCTATAGGTTATCTTCTAGAAAAAAGGATCTAGAGGATATATAGGGACTCTGATCTTATAACCACTACCACAGAAGCACAGAAAGCGGTTCTAGAGAGTGTGGCCAGTCGCAATGATATAATGGTTATCCATAACGGGGTTGATCTCGAACTCTACTCAAGGATCTATAGGGAGGTCACGATTAACACCGGATCTAGGAGTTTATATGAGATAGCCTTCCTAGGGGATCTTAACTGGGAGTATTACATGCTTGATAGAATCATAGAAGGCTTCTCAGTAGCGGGGAACAAGGGTCTAGCTATTAGACTTAAAATAATCGGTGATGGCGCAACTAGGAGAAGGCCGGAGAATATAGCTAGAAAGCTGAGAATACAGGGCATGGTATCCTTAAAGGGCTATCTGGATCGAGAAACGCTAGTTAGAGAGCTAATAGCCTCTGATCTAGCAATAACTGGGAGACCTCTCTCAAGAGATCTGTGGAATCTAACAAGCATGAGATCCACAATATATGAATATATAGGCGCCGGGCTACCGATCCTCTCATTCGGCCCCGAACACTCATACATAGAGCGATTCATAAAACACCACTCCCTAGGCCTATACATAGGAAGCATAGAGCCGGAGGACATCGAAGAGAGCATTGCAGTAATGATCGTAGATTAGACGAGTTTGACAGAGATAGAATAAGATCCGTTGCCAAGATATATGATAGAAATAAATTATCAAGGATATTTGCTAACATCATTGAAAATCTATTGATACCATGATCTATAAAACCCGCTCCCTTTGAAAAGTAAGACCCCGGCTATAGCTGGGCATCGATTGGAGCACGAATCCTTTAGATCCGAGACAGCCGAGCCTAGGCATCGCTTAATAGAGAAGATATGAAAAGAGATCTTCTTAGAGAATCGTGCATCTAGATGTGTGAGGGAGCACATTTTCAAGCATCCTAGTGTATATATTCACGATCTATTCTAATGCTCTGAAATCCCTCCTAGATAGTGGCTTAGATACTATGGGATCGTCCTATTAACGTCGACCCTTTTACCGCGCTTAACATCCCAACCCTCACATCCCATCCCCTCTTCTTAGCTTTCGTCTATATACTGTTCTGCTCACAAGCCCTCAACCTCCTTGATCTTTTTTGAAACTCTCGACAAGCATCTTCTTACGACTCCACATACTGCAGAGCTTGCGTTTCCGCTTGTCTCCCGATGGTCGTTGATCGTCGCTGATCTTCTTTTGTTTTGGACTGCTTTGCTTCTTGATCCAAAGGGTTTTGATCCTGTGGCATCGGGAGACTTCCCCCACTCCACCTCCCGGGCGATATGCCCTAGGAGGCTTCTCGGAAAAGCTGTTGAGCCCACCAGCAGCACTGTGCTCCCATCTACCCTTGGATCCCGAGGCTCTATTAGGGCATAGCCCCCATACAGGGCTTCGACCTCGGGAGCTCTAAGCATCACAGCATCCCGAGGATATCTATATATATCAGGTACATAGGGATATCGCTTCCCATTAAATTAGCTAGGGATTAGACGGTTATAAGCTTAGGACCAACATTTTCCCCATACACGTATCAAGCATCTATATGTAATCAGAGGTATTTAAATTTATCTATAATCCTGTAATAGCCTATAGAAACACAGGGATTCCTCTCCACGCTAGATGTCCGTGATTAATAATACCTATGGGAGGTTAGATCGGAGGATCTGCTATTCACGGTGATGTAGTTTCATGTTTATAAGCCCATGATATGGTTAGAGAATTGGTGAACTTAACGGCTGATAAGTCTAGATCCTCTACATGGGTGTGGCTTCTCCTAGATATCTATCTCCCATCTGTGATAGCGGCTATTGCTAGAGGCATGCTATCGATATCGCTGCCTCTTTTCTTAATAGCGAGTAGGCTTGAACCGATATATGTTGGGTTGGGTTCCGCTTCTGTTTCGCTAGGTAACTTGGTTATGGATATGCCTGGTGGCTATTTCCTGAGGATCTTCGGTGAAAGATCCTTAATGAAGATCTCCCTAGCAGTTGTGGCCCTCTCATCCCTCGGCATGGCTCTACTATCCGATCCCTGGTTTGTCATCCTCTTTGCCTCTATATTCGGTGCTGGGAGGAGTATGTGGCTTCTCTCGAGAAGGTATGTAATAACTTACTACATCCCATATAGCTATAGAGGGAGGGCATCTTCTTTCATTGGGATGTCTGAGAGGCTCGGCACGTTTGTGGGGCCTGCGATAGTGTCTGTGATAGTTGACTATGGATATCAAGTGGTTTTTCTCGCATGCTCGCTCCTGGTCTCGATAGCGATCATACCTAATATAATCTCCCCTAGGATACAGGCTATCCCATATAGAATCGCCTCCCCGAGAGAGGATCTTAAACCCGGTAGAGTGGATGGAGAGCCAGGTCTAATATTTCTTGCAACAGTATCTATATCAAACATAGCTATCCAGGGTGTTAGATCAAGCAGGAACATAATCCTTGCACTGATCGGAAAAGGGCTCTATCTAAGCGATAGCACCATAAGCCTCGCCGCAAGCGCTTCAGGAGCTCTAGACGTTGTGGGGGCCTATCCAGCAGGGGTTCTCATGGATAAGAAGGGAAGGGGAGTAGCCATTACAATCAGCTTCTCTATAATTGCTTTGGGCTATGCATTTCTAGCCATATCGGGAAACGAAGTCATGTTCTACTTATCCGCAATAGTGATCGGTTTTGGAAACGGATTCGGATCTGGCTTTCTAATAACTCTAGGGGCTGACATAGGATCTAGAATGGGGACTAGTAGAGGAGCTATCTTTCTAGCTATGTGGCAATTCATAGGAGATCTAGGTAGCGTGGCTTTCCCAATATGGATAGGCCTTGCATCATCGCTCATGGGGGCTAGCATCACCTCTCTACTTATATCCTCTATCTCGGCTCTAATTCCACCCACGTTTAGACATATAGTAAAATAAAGCCAGTAGTATGAGTTTTTCATAACCATTTCTCTATCTCTCAATACTATAGAGCTGCTAGGCCTAGCCAATATATCTGGCCAGATTTTGATCGGGGCTGGTTGCTGTAACACTCAAAGATCAAGAGGTTACTTCATGATCGTTGCAGCTTGGAAGAGATGCAATAACATAGACTATGTTATCGCTTCTCTTCCAAGCTGCTAGGCTTAGTACCTAACCTAGATCGGGCCCTCCACTGTTCTGATATTAAGTGATAGGGACTAGCCTTGCCCTTCATGGCGGGGAGAGGGTCATATCTATCTCTCTAATATAGATATTATTGGGGTCTATATGCCTATTGGTCTTGGGATCTCTCGTGAGGATCTTGAGAAGCTATACAAGTCAATGAGTGATGAGGAGATAGCGAGGTTATATGGTTATTCTCCTAAATATATTGCAAAGTTAAGACTTATGCATGGCTTGTATAAAAGAGGTAGGAGGAGTAGATGTCTAGAGATATCTAAGGAGGATCTTGAAAAGCTATATAAATCTATGGATGATGAGGAGATAGCCAGGATATACGGGATACCGGTTAGCTGTATTAAGCACCTTAGATATAGATATAGGCTGCTTAGGAGGGCACTATGTCCCGAGATACCTAGGGAGATTTTTGAGGAGATGATCGATAAATCTGACCATGAGATAGCTATGATCTACGATACGAAGAAACATTGTATAGCATCTAGAAGGATTAGGCTAGGGATTAGGAAGCGTGCCAGAAAGCGTGTGGCTGTTAGGGGCATCAATATTAATGTAATGAGAGCTGATTCCATTGAGAAGCTCCTCCTGAGCAAGATAGAGGATGAAGGGGTATGCTATACAACATCCAAAGAGATTAGAGAGAAGCTCCACATCTATCCAAGGCCAGATATATGGGAAGAGCTTGTTAAGAGAGGATACAGAATATTCAGAATATGGATCGGTCTTAAACGCCAATACATGTTCATATACAAGCCTGGTTGCGAGGAACTCATAGCCACAAAGATCTTAATGGAGATCCTGAATCAGGTTGAGAGGACAAAAAAGAGAATCGATATAGACGAGGTCAGGAAAGCCGTTAGGAGTATAATAGCTAGGTATAAACCGCCAACAGAGATCAGAAAGGCACTGAGGATAGTTTTGAGCAAGTTCAGAGCCCCCTCCTCGCCCTAAAAGAACGAGGATTGCACCTGAATCTGATCTCTGATGTTTTTGAATATACATAGCCGTTATAGATCATCTAACCTCACTCAGTCCTAAGGGCGGGGGTTCCCTCGGGCGGTTCATTGTTTGGGGATGCATCTTCCTTTCGAGGGTTTAGCCCCAGGCTGGGTCCCCAGCCCATTACCCCTATCCCTAGCCAGCCAGAGCCTCTATTGACTAGCTCATCAGGACTCGGGGTTATGATTTTATCATCGCCCGGATGCATAGGTGTATAGTCTAGTGTGCCTAGCATTTCTATCGAGCACCGCTAGGGAGTAGCTCCCAAGACTCACACATAGCCATCATCACCAGAATACCAGGGCATATACCCCTAATAAGCTTTTTGCTATCTCCGCCCTAAAAAGCTATGTAGTAAGACCGGGACCCCGCGTCAGCAGGTGGGGTGGAGATTGAAAGGGAGGGGGTCGATAGATCGATTGTTACTCCGAGGGATTCTTGGAGATCATTTTCGATGTCTTTGAAATCGGTATCAGCTGTTAGTAGAGTGCGTATCCACAGGCCCTGTTCCCTTATAGCCTTAATATAGGCTAGATGGAGGAGATCTAGTGTTTTAAGTCTCAGCTTCTCTGTCAGTTCTATAGCATATGCCATGGGATTGTATATCTTGCCGAATAAGGTTCTGGAGAAGCCCTTACACTAGTATATTTGAGGTTAAATCTCTTCAAAATATATAGAATTATTGCTATGGATGTCATATGATCATCTACACCGAGCTTATCCCTTATACTAATCAGCACTCTACGTTGCCTTGCCAACACACTAGCAAGCTCCGCTATAATCAGCTCGGAGATTACCTTTTATCATGGAGTTCTAAGGCCTTTCTAGCCTTTTCTCTCCTAGGATCTGTTGGGTCGAGCGCCGCCACTATTACGCTCGTATCCACATAGATCAAGATCTAGAACCTCTCCCGCTCAACCAGCAATTGCCCAAGAGCACCTTCAAGTCTAACAGGTATATCCCCTCCTCTTTCTCCAGCTCGAAGAGCTTATTTACAGCTTCAGCAACTATCTGAATTTGCCTAACATATCTAGCACCGATCCTTATAAGGCCTCTCAACGCCTCGCTCCTCGAGCTATAGACACCAAGCCTAACAAGCTCATCAACAAGTTTTAACAAATCATCATCAAGCCTAACAGGAACCACTTTACTACAACTTTACTACACCAAACACCAAGGTATATGTATACGTATATTTAAGCTTTCAATACTATTGCAATACTCACTAAACTCCTCCCTACCAATTTCCACCCCTCCCGCTGTGGCAGACGGGTCTGTGGCCTTACTATTATATTGCTTTCAGCCTACCCCATCTATTTGGGACTATATCTATCATCTGCTGGCAGTGTGGGGCCAGAACCCACCCCAGAGCCCATCTTCCCAGGCTCAAAAACCAATATTAGAAAGCTTATAAGCCATAGCCATCTTTCAGATATAAAATAGTTAAACAAGTTTAATATGTTGAAATAGTAATTTGCAGCATAACGTTTAAATTTCTTGAGGAAAAGATTGACGTGGTGTGCTTTATGGGATCTGTAGTTGTTGATGTGGAGTTATATGGGCCTGGAGGTGGGGTTAAGCTAAGGGCTTTAGTCGATATCGATTTCTACGGGGATATCATTACCACTCTGGATAAGGTTCAAGGCCTGGGTATAGAGTTTAGGTATGAGAGGTTTAGAAGATTGCCCGACGGTAAAACCGTTAAGGTTAGGTATGGTATTGGCGAAATTAAAGTTATGGGAGAAGTAACAGGTGGTGATATTGAGGTGTGGCCAGATCTCAAACTACCTGCAGACATAGACGCGTTGCTAGGTGTGACAGCTCTTGAGAAAATGGGGTCTAGTATAGACACAAGAACTCAAAAACTGGAGAAAGTTGAGTTGTATCTTCTCTGACAACAGGACAAGCCTCGTCCTTCAGGGCGGGTGGTGTTTGTATTTTTAAGTTTTCTGGGGAAATAGCTGTGGATGTAATGATGCGTATAGCTTTGAAGGCTTTGACAAACCCAATGATTGTGGAGATAGAGCCATTAATCCTCCACCAAAGGGTAACACCCAAGACCCCAGCGAAAAGATCTTTTATAGAATTGAAAATAAGAATTGGGGGTCATATATTGGTATGTAGGGATATGAATAGCTATGTAACTATATATTTGCCTAAAGAAGGTTGTAGAAAAGCTTGAGGAGAAAGGTTTTGATGTAGGTGAATTCGTGATTAGAGCTTTAGCGGAGGTTGCCGGTCTCGATCCCGAGGAGACCGTTAGTGTTAGAGTTGAATTAGCTGAGAAAAGCCTAGAGCTAGTGAGAAGCTCTATAAAGCTGTTGAAGAGTGTATTAAGGCGCTTTCAGAAAAATTTCGCCTCCCACAACTGGACATTATTAAAAAGAGGGGGAAGTGGGATACATAGTTATTTGGGCAGGCAGCAACAGATCTAAGCAAAATACTTAAAGAAGAGAGGATATCATATGAATGGTCTAAAGCATATGAAATCCATGTATGGGGCTTTCACGAAGCCAAGTACAGGGTAGAGGATGTAGAATCTGCTATACCAATAATAGAATGGTTAATAAACTACACAAAAGGCTTATTGACAAGAACGAGCAGCGCAACTAACTCTTCACCCGAGAGTAGTCCTTGATTCTTTGTTTATCGTCCTTTCCACACCAACCCTCAGGTTCATAACTGTCCTCGCCCATCCCCTACACTGCTGTTCCCTAAGGATCTCGGAGATCAACAGCCACCAATAGATCTATAATTACCAATTCCCTTATTAAATCCCTAACACTCCAAAAACATTAAAAAGACATAGATCCATTTAGAGAAACCACAACCAAGTCTGTTTCGAGAAGCTAGTAGCTATCTATTATGAGGCAGACCTCCTCTCAGTCCTATGGGGCAGGCTCTTAGTTGTAAATCTTAGCTTATGATTAGAGAAATATTTTCTATAGCAGTAGCGCCTCCACAGGCTTAAGTCTTTTCTCAACAGGATCAGGGGCTAGCCCTAACTGCTCCATAGTGACAGACCCTAATAGATAGATCTCTTCATATCCAAAGATCACGGGGGTCGCGCTAACGCTGTAACCCTCAACTTCTATCCCAATCTCTCCTAAAGGTCTTTCGACCACCGTGTTATTAGCAAGTCTCAGCCTAATCACCCTGATTTTCTTAACCCCCAGCTCTTCCAAAAGGCTTTTGGGAATCATAGTGTAGGTTGCCCCTGTATCAACTATAAGCTCTACACCTACTCTCCTAGAGGGATTATCGACCCTCCATATAGATGCCTTAACTTTGAATGTGCCCATAAACAGCTCTACCATATATCAATATTGCTTCAGACAATATTAACCCCCAGTTCAGGCACTTAACCTCCCAGGAATCTATATAGACTGCGACATCCTCATCGTAAAGCTCCTTGATTGCTGGGTCTTTTTAAGCATCTTGGCCACCCATTCACCTTAGCTAGAGGCTTCACCCTTCAGGGCGGAGAGATGTTTTATAGCCCAATAAAGTGGGATATTGTCTCTATTCTATCTTCTTTAAAACCGCAATTATCACATCTCATAATTCTGATCCTCTTATATCCTTTTCTATCCACCAATATTAATTTATTTCCGCAGACTGGGCATATAGTGCTGTACAATCTCTTCTCCTCCCAGTAAACACCATACCATGAGGGTTGTGAAGGGGAAGAGAAGAGCTGATATTATGTTCAGCAATGTTGTTATGACACCCTCCCCGCCCTGAAGGGCGGGGTTTCTATGCTGGGGTCTCGGGTGTTAGCCCTCTGGTGGGGGATTAATGGCTTAACACCATTGTGCGTTACCAAATAGCTCTCTATCTTCCTAGCTATCCTTATCATGTAGCCCAGCCTACGAGCTATGTTCAGCGCTGCATTAATATCTGCATTGATCTTCTTCCCAGTCTTCTTGCATTCGTATAGCCCTCTATATATCCTTCCATTTTTATGCCTGATTCCACATATTGAGCATCTCTGGCTAGTGTAGTCCTCAGAGACTATCTCAACATCTATACCATACTCCATGAATATATCCACAATCCATAACACTATCTTCCTGTACCACCATATATTCGTGTTATACTCGTTGCCATTGTTCTGTGAAAGCATGTATGGATATCCTATGTATAGCTTTCTAACTCCTCTATCATAGAGCTCATCCGCTAGGAATCTAATAGCTGTTATATATAGGTGTCTTAGCCTCTCATCCCTCTTATACATTGCCTTAAGGTACTTCTCATGATATTCTT
>Ga0326762_1000208_pt1 | contig 31785 bp, 40 predicted proteins | sample NORPS_S_FD_207669 | JGI IMG/M metagenome (GOLD analysis project Ga0326762, IMG submission 207669) | Hot spring sediment microbial communities from Norris Geyser Basin, Yellowstone National Park, WY, United States - NOR.PS_S | ecosystem: Environmental > Aquatic > Thermal springs > Near-boiling...
GATCTCTTTAAGGACTTTGAGAGAATCGAGCAAAAAGAGCGGGCCGAAAAACGGCCTGTTAGAGAAGAAAAGAGAGAAGAAAAGAAGGTAATATATGATAAAGTGGTATATTTAATTGGACCAAACCAGTGGGAGGTGGTGCCTTGCGACGAGCAAGGTAATCTCCTCCCGCCTAGTGAATTGAAGAATCTAGGATATTATATCGCCTATATATTTTCTCCGGGTCTGCCGGAGAAAGTTAAGATTTCTATATCTGATGTAGAAAAATATCAAGAAATTATAAAAAATTTAATGTTAGCATGGATGGTAAAAATTGTAGAATTGGTATATACTGCAAAGTCTAGAAATATTAACAAAGAGATCGTATTTTGTTTATTCGAACATCAAGTTGATATATTTAAATTAGCGTGGAATACATTAGTAGAATTTAAAGATAAAAAACCTGAAAATCCTGAAGAATTGTTGTATAAATCACTATCTATATTGCTATTAATGGGATTAGAGGGTAGCAAATTATATATGGTTGTAGGAACCGATAAAGGTGGAGGACCTAAATATTATCTGTCTGATAGTATTCTATTATATAGTGATGGGAACTTAGAAAAACTATAATATAAGCCATAAAAAGCTTTAAAAAATTTATAAAGGGCCAGGTTTTTGTCCTGGCCCTTATACATTTTATAATATAATCAGCACAAAAGGAGGTGAAGTAAAAAATGGTTCTAGAGCAAACAGAGAGATTATTAGAAATAGAGAGCCAAGTAAGGGAGCAATTAAAAAAAACCATCTCTGAAATAATGAAAGAAATAGAATTCGAATTTAGCAAACTAAGAAGTGAAGAGAAAATAAATATAGAACTTCTGTATGATAAATACGATGATCTCATTTTTGAATTAAAGATAGACGGAATTTTAGCAAAATGGAAATTATCAAAAAGCAGTGATAGAACAATAATGTGGCAAAGAATAAAATTTTTGTTGCAATATTCTATTTATTCTAGCGTGTATGAAAATATGTCTAAAAAGAATGTATTAAACGAAAAAGAAAGAGAGGAATTAAAAAGAATGGCTATTTATATGAGGGATGCTTATGGAATTTTGAGATTTATTTTAACTCGACTATAAAAGGAATAGCTTTCTTTAAAAAGGCGGATATGGAGTCCGCCTTTTAACTTTTCAATTTTTATGTTAAAAAATTAAATAGGAGGTGAGCTAAAGTGGAGGAGAAAAGAGTGGAGATTGTCCGAGGGGAGTGATATCAAAAATTAATAGAAGCATATAATCAGAAATTTGGTACATCCATAAAAATTACTAAGAAAATGACGGATAAAATGGAGAAGTATAGGTTTAGAAGAAGTGATGTTGAATCAACATTATATTTGATTGAAAGATATAAAAAACCTGCAAGTTGGATAATTAGATGGAGAGTGGAGTATGGATATACATTTGAAGAAATTGATAAGATATTAGAAACAGCAGAATATTTAGGTTGTCAAGTTTACACTGTTAGAAAATTGTTAGATGTATGTGATAGAGATTTATATTTATTTGATAAACTGATTGATTACATCCTGACCAATGGAGCGTATAATGATACAGAAATTTTGAAATTTGCAAGATACTTAGAAACAAATTATGCCAGTGTAGAAGAATTTTTTGAATGGTTGGAGTATGAAGAAGAATGGGAAGAAGAATAGAAAAAATATAAAAGCCCTAGCAAAAAGCTAGGGCTTTACTTTTTTTAAAAAAATTTGTAAAATAAAATTTGGAGGTGACTACAAATGAAAAAAACTACTACTAAGATCGTACTTGCTGAAACAGTAAAGAAATTAAAGGGTAAAAATCCATACGAAATTTTAGGTTTTACACCTAGTTTTGTTGGAATTTTAAAAAGAAATAGAAATTTACTAAAAAGACTAGTTGATTTACATAAAGCTTATTTATTAGCTGTAATCCATCCTGATGTTGTAAAAGATGAAGATAAAAAAATTGCTGAAGAATTAGCAAAAATAATAAATGAAGCAGCTAATAGAATAAATGATGAATTCGAAAGTCAGGAATTAATTGAACAATATATTTTAAGTAGAGATTTGGAAATTAAAGCCCTAAGGGAAGATATTACAAAATTAAGTGAAGAAAATAGAAGATTGCGAAGAGAAAACCAGAGATTAAGTAATGAAATAAAAAAGAAAAGCGAGAATCAGGTAAAATTAGTTGATCTTATTTTAAGTTTTATTCCTAGATCCGAATTAAGTAAAATAAATCAAAATATTCCTTGCTTATTGATTGTAAATAGAGGGAAATTTAGAGCTATATATTTTGTAGATGAAAATAGAAAAATTTATGAAATTGTAGGTAAATCTAGGTTAGTTAAAGCAAGATTAGAATTTCATATTCAACAAACATTAGAAAAATTATCTGATTATAAAAAATCAGGGAAAATAAGATTAAAAGGAGTTTTGTTAGGTAGTAGTAAAGACGAATATTCTGTAAGTTTAAATAATTTAAGTTTTAGAAATTATGATGAGATTATGGATTTTTTAGCCAAGATAGAAGCTAACTTAGAAAATAAGAATTTAATAGCCATAAATTATGTGGGGTTTAATGAAAGGACGCAAAGATACTATATTGTTTTTGAAGTAATTAAAATAGAGAGGGTTATAAAAATAAAAGAGGGTTACATTCTAGCATAGAAATAATGAATAGGCTGGGTTTAATCCCAGCCATTTTAATTTGACTATTTTTTGAAATATGATATAATTTAGCTTGGAAATCTAAAAGGGAGGTGAAGATGTATGATCGTTTCTCATGGAGATTTAGATGGTATTATATCAGCTGCTACAATCTCAGTAAACTATAATATACCTGTAGAAAATATAATCTTTACGCAGCCATTCTTATTAGATAAAATTTCTATACCACAAGATATAGTAGAAATATATGTCGTTGATATTGCTGTGAATAACAGAAATCCTGATATGACTAAAGAATTTATAGAAATATATAGAGGGGAAATTAGATTATGGATAGATCATCACGAAGGATATCAATTATTAAAAGAATGGTTGGGAGAAGAAAAGGTAATATCTGGGGATAGCCCAAGTTGTCCCCAGCTAATGAGAGATAATGGATTTACAGTACCTGAGGAGTGGATCGATGCGGCAAATGCTGCAGATAGACCCACAGAATATAAAGAAACTGAATTAAGTAGATTTTTAAATAGAGCTTTGAAATACGGGATATTATCTGAGGATGAAGAGTTAAAAGAAATGATAATGAAAACTATAGTAAGATATCTTGTAAAAAGTTATAAAAATGAAAACTATAACGAAGAAGAAAGATTATTAGAAGAATATGGAAAGTTATATGAAGAAATAGAGGAAAATACAATAGAAATTGTTGGAGAAATTCAAGAAATACCTGGATTTAAATATAAAGTTGGTTATATAAAATTAGAAAGAGAAAAGAGGGTAGATATTACAAAATTGTTTATGTTGGCTTACAAAAGATATGATATTGTCATAATACAAAAATATAATAAAGAAGATGAAGAGATTACGTTAATAGGAACAAAATTAAAAGAAATTAACTTAGTGCAAATATTTGATCTTAAAAGTGGGGCTCCTTTTAGGATTTCTTTGCCGGGAGCTCACAATAAAATGTTAAGATTTATATTAGCAAAATTGCAAGAATTATAAAAAATTATAAATAATAAAGGGGCTGGAGATTTTATCCAGCCCTGTATTTTATTTTCTTTGCTCTTTCTTTAATTCTTCTAAATTCTTTTTCTTTAATCTTTTCTCTTTTTTCGTATTTTTTAAGCCCTTTTACTAAAGCTATTTCTACTTTAATTAAATTTCCTTTTGAATAAACCTTAATAGGAATTAATGTTAAGCCTTTTTCTTTTAATTTTCCTATCAAATAATTAATTTCTTTTCTTTTTAACAAAAGTTTTCTTGGCCTATTTTCATCATAATCTTTAGGAGTATTTTTAGGTTGATATGGAGGAATATTAAAATTTACCAAATAAGCTTCATTATCTTTTATAGTTACATAACTTCCTTTTAAGCTTCCTTTCCCTTCTCTTAATGCTTTTACTTCAAATCCTTTAAGTTCTATACCAGCCTCAAAACTTTCTAAAATTTGATAATGATAATGCACTCCTGGATTTTGTATAAATACTTTATTTTTCATTTAATTTATTATAAAAATTTTATTATAATTAGTTAAGGTCGATTATTAAAGCCCACTTATAAAAATAATGCCAACTCCGGAAAAACCATTTGGAGAACGAGTAGAAAAAAGGGCGGAAGTGCTCAAAGGAAAAACAGCTGAATTACTTCGTAACATAGGGCAGAGAACCAAAAAAGCTTTAGAATTTCTCAAGGGTGCACCATTTTTAGCTGCAGCTTTTGCTGTAGAAGCAGGTATAGAAGCTGCTAATAAGGGCAGAGAGGCGGTTAGAAAAGGAGTTAAAGCTATTGAAGATGGAGCTAGTGAAGCTATGAAGTTTGGCAGAGATAAAAAAGACCAAGCTGTTAATTTTCTAAGTGGTATATTTGAAGCAACTAAAACTAAAGTTAGAAAAGCAAGAGATGCATTGATAGGAAGAGTAAATGAAGCTAGAAAGAGAGTTAGTAAAAGAATAGATCAAATAAGAGAAGCAAGAGAGAGAGCCAGAAGAGAGGCAGAAATAAGAAAACTTGAAGAAATGCGTGGAAGCATAGAGGCGGAAATAAATCGACTTTCAGCAGAAAAAGCAAAGATAGAGGCGCGTTTAGCACAATTGAAAGAATTAGAACAACCACAAATAACTACAACTTAAAAAATGGTTATAATCATCAATTAATCATATTTCGGTCGATTTTAATCCCATATTTATTAGGATGGATAATAGAACAGAAGAATTCAAAAATTTATTAAATCAACTTTTGAATGAAGGAACAATCTCTCAGGAAGATTATAATAGATATGTAAAACTTTTAGATAATGGGCAGTTTAATGAAGCCTATAATGGGCTAAAAGATCAATTAGAGACTAGGCTAGCAGAAATAGATTTAGAAATAGTAAATACAAATATAAAATTAGCAGATGAAATTTCTGCTATTGCCAATGAAATAAATGATGAAGAATTAAAACAAATTGCTGAAGAATATTATAAAGAAATTTATTCAGCTTTAGAGGATTATAATAAAGAGTTGGATAATATTAATGATTGGTATGTATCATTACAGCCTGAAATAGAAGAATTAGAAAAAATTATAAGAGAGGAAAGCTGATTTTTAAATTTTAAAAATTTTAATTGGGAATTGATACAGAAGAATAAAAATTATTCTTTTAAAGCTTCCTCGATTTCTTCAGGTGAAAAACCTATGATTATTTTACCATCTATGTCTATTACTGGCACGCCTAATTGTCCTGACTTTTCTATCATTTCTTCTCTCGCCTGAAGATCGGTTTCAACATTTTTTTCTTCAAATTCTATACCCTTACTTTTTAAATATTCTTTAGTTGCATCACAGAAAGGACACCAGCTTGTTGTATAAATTATTACTTTTTTCATTTTTTAATATATTTTTCAATAATGGCTTTTATATAATCATATGGGTAAGCTCCTTCAACTATATCATTATTAATTATAAGATAAGGTGTTCCTCTTACTCCTAATTTTTGAGCTGCTTGTAAATCTTGTTGAATTTCATTCATATATTTGCCTTCATTTAAGCATTTTTCAAATTTTTCTTTATCTAAGTTTAATTCTTCAGCAAATTTTATTAAATTTTCTTTACTAAAGCTTCCAACATTTTCTCCAGCTTGATTTTTAAAAAGAATATCTACATATTCCCAGAATTTATTTTGTTCCCTTGCGCATTTTGAAGCTAAGCTTGCTTGAGTTGATTCAGGACCTAAAAAAGCAAAATCTCTATAATAAAAAACTACTAATCCCTTATCTATATATTCTTCTTTAATCTTTTTAAAAGATTCGAAATGCAATTTTCGACAAAAAGGACACTGAAAATCAGAAAATTCAATTATTTTTACTGGAGCATTAGGATCTCCTAACGGAGGATTAAAGCCGGTTAAATTTTCTACATTTAAATTAACTGAAATATTAGCTGGAGTTTTTATAGGTGTTACATTCTGAAATAATAAATATCCTCCACTTATAAGTAAAATTAACAAAAGTAAGGCTGGTAAAATTTGATTTGCGTTCATTTATAAATATTTGTATTAATAGTTCCGACCATATTTATAATTATATCACCTTTTATTTTTTCGTTTAAAGACGAAATTGTAATTGTTGCATTAGTAGCATAACCAGTAGCTGGCGCAAAAATAATTTCTATAGCTGAATTTGAAGTAGGATTTAAAAATTTATTATTTTCACTTAGATAATTAACAAAAACTTTTGTTGAAGAAGCATAAGATGGACCTGCAAATAAGTAATAGGCAGATGTAGAATTTTCAAAATAAACGCCCCAACTAGTATATTCTTCTTTAATCAAAGATTTTTCTCTTGCTAATTCTAAGATTTTCTTTATAGAAATAACATCTTTAGAAACATTAGCATAATCTGAAGAAAATTCTAAAAATCTACTAAAAAATACAGAAATTATTAACAAAAAAATAAAAATCACTAAAGTAATTTCTATTAAAGAAAATGCTTGGTTTATAATATTTTTCATGAATAATATTATAAATTTTATACTTGCAAACTTCGGTCAAATTTTAAGCCTTTTATTATCTATAATTTTAATATTTCTTGTAAATAAAGAAAAGAAATATTGGCTTTTGATTTTCCTTTTATTTTTTGTTATTTACTTTGGTTTCGCTACTTTTAAAAGTTATCTTCAATTTACAATATGGAAAAATCATCCTATTTCTAAATATCTTTTACCTCCTTATCAGTCTATAAATTATTTTCTATCTTATTCATATCATCATTTTTATAAAGATTTTGTTTGGCGTTTAGTAGGAGCTTTTTTGGTATTTTTAATAATTTATACTCTCAATAAGCTATTCAAGGAAACTTTATTTTACTATGAAGAATATTATATGGTCCCAATATTAACTGCTTTGATAGATTTTCCTTTAAATTTTTTGTTATTAATTACAGGACTCTTGATGATTTTTCTGTGGCATATTGTTGGTATGGTTAAAAAAAGTTCTGCTTTTTCAGAAAAAATTTCTTTTAAAAATTATTGGGTTTTTCTTTGTGTATTCTTTATAATAATTAATATAATCACAAAAAATAATTTGCATTTTGTAGAAGCTTTTAAACCATGATTCTTACCAACGAAGAATTAAAAGAACTACTAATCAAAAATCATGTTATAGACGAAACTACTTGGGATGAAATTGAAAAAGAATCTAAAAGGTTAAATATAAACCCATTGGACTTAATGTTTAGCAGAAGATGGCTAGATAAAGATTTTTTTGCTAATATTTTAAGTGAATATTTAGGAATAAAAAGGGCTAATTTAAAAGGCCTCGTTATTCTACCAAGTATTTTAAGATTAGTTCCTGAACAAATCGCTATTCAAAAAAAAGTTGTCCCTATAAACATTGAGGGAGATGTACTTCAAGTAGCTATGGCTAATCCTAGAGACTTTGAAACTATAAATTTATTGAGTAATATTACAGGAAAAAAAATTGAACCTATGGTGGCTTTAGAAGATGAGATTCAAAGAGCGCTAATAAATTATCAAGCTTTATATAGAGAAAAATATCAGGAGGTTTTAAATAAGGAAGTATCTCAATTTGAAAGAGCATTTTTAACAGAAGAAGAACAAAGGTTATCTGCTACAAGAATTGTTGATAATTTATTAAACTATGCAATGGGATTAAATGCCTCTGATATTCATATAGAAATTTTTGCTAATTACAGTTTAGTTAGATTTAGAATTGATGGGGTTTTAAGAGAGATAATGAGACTGCCTAAAAATTTGCATCCTTCATTGATAGCTAGAATTAAAATTTTATCTCAACTTCAAATTGATGAACACTTTAGACCTCAAGATGGAAGATTTAAAACAAAATTAGGGGATTTTGAGTTTGATATAAGGGTTTCTATAGTTCCTACAATGTATGGAGAAAAAGCTGTTTTAAGATTATTAGCATCAACTTTTAGGCCTACATCTTTAGCGGAATTAGGACTGAATGAAAAAAATCAAGAATTCTTAGAAAGAGCTATGACTAAAACTTATGGAATGATACTTTCTACTGGTCCTACAGGATCAGGAAAAACTACTACTTTATATACTATTTTGCAGCTTTTAAATAGGCCTGAGGTTAATATTTGTACTATTGAAGATCCAATTGAATACGAATTAGAAAGAATTAATCAAATCCAAGTTAATCCTAAAGTAGAATTAACTTTTGCTTCTGGTTTGAGAAGCCTTTTAAGACAAGACCCTAATATTATCATGGTTGGTGAGATTAGAGATTATGAAACCGCTGATATTGCTGTACAAGCAGCTTTAACAGGGCACCTTATACTTTCTACTTTGCATACTAATGATGCACCTACAGCAGTCCCAAGATTAATTGACTTAGGTGTACCTAAATATTTAGTAGCATCAACTTTGACTTTGGTTATGGCTCAAAGATTAGTTAGAAAAATTTGCTTAAATTGTGTTACCTCAGAAGAGGTTAAAAGTTATCAAGAGGAATTAATTAAAGATCAACTTCTTAGATCTGGTTATTCTGAAGAAGAATTAAAAAATGTAGAGTTGCCTAAATATATTTATAGAGGAAAAGGTTGTGAATTTTGCGGATATTCTGGGTATAAAGGTAGAACAGGAATTTTTGAAATGTTCTATGTAGATGATGAAATAGCAGATTATTTAGCTAGAAAAGAATTTAATTTAGTTGAATTTAAAGATATGTTAAGAAACAAAGGTTTTCGTACTATGTTTGAAGATGGTTTTGAAAAAGTTGTCGCAGGTGTTACTACCTTAGAAGAAGTATTAAGAGTAATTAAAGAATAAAAAATGAGATTTTATAAATTTCAAGCTGTAGATAACTTAGGTAAATTTCACAAAGGAAAATTATTAGCTGAATCAGAACAAGAAATCGTTGAATATTTAGCTACCATAGGCTTAACGCCTATTAAAATTTATTTATCCACAGAAACTTTTGTAAATAAAATTCTAAGATCTTTTAGAAAACTTTCTTTAAAAGATAAAATATTTTTTGCTCGAAATATATCTTTGATTTTAAAATCTGGAGCAGGTTTAATTGAGGGTTTGAAAATTTTTGTCAGAAACTTAAAAGATGGCTATTTGAAAGATTTTGTTTTGTTCTTAATTTATAACCTTCAAAAAGGTAATCCTTTTTATTTAACATTTCAATATTTTCCTGAAAGTTTTACTCCTGTAGAGGTAGAACTTATAAAAATAGGCGAACTTTCTGGTAATTTAAGTAAAACCTTTGATAATTGGGTTGAAAATTTAGAAAAAGAAAAAAATGTGCGGACTGAACTTTTATCATCTTTGCTTTATCCTTCAATAATTCTTATAGCTGCCTTTGGAGTAATAATTTTGGTAACTACCTTTGTAATGCCTAAAATCGCAGGATTAGTAGAACAAATGGGAACTAAACTACCTGCTTTTTCAAGAGTTATTCTTTCTACAGGTATTTGGATAGGAGATCATATAAAAATAATTTTTGCAATTTTAGCATTATTAATCATTATTTTTATAAGTTTATTTATAACAAGAAATGGTAGACGCATATTACTTTTAATTGCCTTAAAATTGCCTATTTTGAAAACATTAATTTTGAATATGAATTTAAGATCTTTTTGTTTTGTTTTTGGCTCTTTAATAGAAAGTGGTATTACTGTTTCGCAATCTCTTTATCTTACAAGCTTAGTTATATCTCACCCTGAACTCAAAGAGGCAGCTTTAAGGATGTATCAAAAAATACAAGGCGGAGCTAATTTTGAAGAAGTTTTGGTTCAAGAAAGAATTTTCCCTCCTGTTTTTTCTGGAGTTATGATAATAGGTTCTGAGACTGGTAACTTATCTAAAGTATTAGAAGTTATGGAAAAATACTATGAAGATGAAGTAAAATATTCTATTAAAAATTTAATGACCTTATTAGAGCCGCTTTTAATAGTTTTTGTAGGCATGATAGTCGGATTAATAGCAATTTCAATAGTAGTTCCAGTTTATCAACAAATTTCTGCACAATTGGAACAAGGCTTACAACAAAGACAAATGCCATAAAAATGCATGATGAATTAGAAAAAATTAGAAAATTAAACATAGATCCTTATCCAGAGAAAAGTAAAAGAGATTATGTAATTAATTATGTTTTGAAAAATTTTAATAAATTTTTAAGAAATAAAAAAGGTTTTTGGTTGGCTGGAAGAATTATGGCAATAAGAGATCATGGTAACATTATTTTTATTGACTTAAAAGACGAGTCAGGAAAAATTCAAGGAATTCTTAGAAAAGATGTTACTAAAAAATTTAACTTGTTTAGTGAAATATTTAAAATGGGAGATTTTATTTCGGTTTTTGGAATTGCTTTCTTGCCTAAATCTAAAGAAAAAAGTATTCTAATAGAAAGATATATTTTATTAGCAAAATGTTTAAAAAATTTTCCAAAAGATTATTACAAAGTTAGAGATGAAGAACTACTTTCTAGAAACCCTTATTTAAGAACTATTTTTTATCCTGGAGATAAAGAAATTTTTGATAAAAGATTTTATATTATTCGCCTTTTGAGAGAAATTTTATGGGAAAAAGGATTTATTGAAGTAGAAACTCCTATTTTGCAAACGCATTATGGTGGTGCTTTAGCAAAGCCTTTTAAAACATATTTAGAGGCCTTAGATTTGCCTTTATATTTAAGGATTGCTCCTGAGCTTTATTTGAAAAAAATGATTGTTGGTGGTTTTGAAAAAATTTTTGAAATAGGAAAAAATTTTAGAAACGAAGGAATTGATAGGGAACACAATCCAGAATTTACTATGATGGAATTATATTATGCTTACTGTGATCGAGATAATTTAATGAAGTTTGTAGAAGATTTACTTAAAGAGTTAGTAAAAAGATTTAATAAAAAATTTACGAAAAAGGAAAGTTATCTTATCGAATATCAAGGTAATAAAATTAATTTTGGCAAAAAATGGAAAAGAATTAAGTATGTGGAAATAATTAAAAAATATACAGGCTTAGATTACTTTAAAAATACTTTGGATGATTTTTTGAAATTTGCAGAAAAAAACCAAATAGAATTTAACCCTAAGATAATCACAAAAGGTAAAATTGTTGATGAAATTTTTAAAAAATTAATTAGAAAAAATTTAATACAGCCAACATTTTTAATAGACCACCCCAAAGAAATTTCACCCTTAGCAAAATTGAACCCTAAAAATCCTCAGCTTACATTACGCTTTCAAGGATATATTGGAGGCCTAGAAATTATCAATGCTTTTGCTGAATTAAACGACCCTATCGATCAAAAACAAAGATTTGAAGAACAAGCGAGAGCTTTAGAAAAAGGAGATGAAGAAGCACATCCTTATGATGAAACTTTTATAGAAGCTTTAGAATACGGGATGCCTCCTACAGCTGGTTTAGGTATTGGTATCGATAGATTAGTTGTAATTTTGACTAATTCAAAATACTTAAGAGAAGTCATATATTTCCCATTTGTAAAAGAAAAAGAAAATTGATAAAATTAATATTAAGGGCCCATAGCTCAGTTGGTAGAGCGCCGCTATGGCATGGCGGAGGCCGAGGGTTCGAGTCCCTCTGGGTCCATTTTTAAAATTACGGGGTGTGGCCTAATGGTTAAGGCGCGTGGTTTGGGACCACGAGATTGCCGGTTCGAATCCGGCCACCCCGACTTATTTTTCATAATTAGATCAAGTATAATTAAATATGTTTGTAATCATTATTAGAAAAGATGAAAAAAGAAGTTGTTGAAGGAGTTGTTATTGAAGCTTTACCCGATACAACATTTAAAGTGAAATTAAAAACAGGTGAAGAAGTGCTGGCATATTTGTCTGGAAAAATGAGAATAAATTATATAAAAGTAGTACCTGGTGATGAGGTTGTAGTTGAACTTTCACCATATGATAAAACAAAAGGTAGAATTATAAAAAGGAAATAAAAAATGAAAGTTCAAGCATCAGTAAAAAGAAGGTGTAAAAAATGTAAGATTGTAAGAAGAAAAGGGCGAATTTATGTAATTTGTGAAAATCCTAAACATAAGCAAAGACAAGGATAAACTATGGTTAGAATTGCAGGAGTAGAAATTCCAAATGAAAAAAGAATTTTGTTTGCTTTGCCAAAAATATATGGTATTGGTAGATCTTTGGCTAAGAAAATATGCGAAACTTTGAATATTGATCCTATGAAAAAAACAAAAGAATTAACTATGGAAGAAATTAGTAAAATTGAAAAATATATTGATGAAAATTTAAAAGTAGAAGGTGACTTAAGAAGAGAAATTCAAGCAAATATTAGAAGGTTAATAGATATTCAATGTTATAGAGGATTAAGACATTTAAGAAAATTACCGGTTTGGGGACAAAGAACAAGAACTAATGCAAGAACAAGAAAAGGACCACGAAAAACGGTCGGCTCTGGTAAAAGAAAAGTATCTAAAAAATAAAAAAAATGGGTAGAACAAGAACAAAAGTCATCCAAGGTGAAGAAATTCCTAAAACAAGCACAACTAAGGTTAAAAAGAGTAAAAAGAAAAAAAAGATTGATGCTGGTATTATTCATATAAATTCTCACTTTAACAATACTTTAATGTGCTTTACAGATACTAATGGAAATGTTTTATGTTGGAGTTCTGCTGGAAGTTGTGGATTTAAAAACACTAAAGAAGCTACACCTTATGCTGGCGCTAAAACCGCAGAGGTTTTATTAGAAAAAATTAAAGCGAATTTTGAAGTAGGAGAAGTAAAAGTAATTGTTAAAGGAATTGGTCCTGGAAGAGAATCTGCTTTAAGGGTTTTATTTAATTCGGATCTTAATATTACTGAAATTGAGGATAGGACTCCTGTACCTTTTGGTGGTCCTACTCCTCCAAAACCAAGAAGAGTATAATGCTTATAGAAAAAAAATGCAAAATTTGTAGAAGCTTGGGACAAAAGATGCTGTGGAATAATAGATGCGCTTCTAATAAATGCGCGCTTTCAAGAAGAAGAACTAGGCCGGGTATGCATGGAGCTAAACCTAGAGTTTTATCTGATTACGGGAGAAGTTTAATTGAAAAGCAAAAAATAAAGTTTTATTATCTATTAAAAGAAAAGCAATTGAAAAGATTAGTTGAAGAAGCTGAAAAAATGAATGAACCTGCCCCACAAGCTTTGATTAAATTACTCGAAAGCAAACTTGATAATGTTATCTGGCGTTTAGGTTATACAGATTCAAAATTGCATGCTAAACAGTTAGTAAGTCATGGTCATTTTTTGGTTAATGGTAAAAGAGTAAAATCTTCTTTCGTTTTCTTATCCCCTGGAGATGTTATTGAAATTAGACCACAAAGCAAAGATATTGAACCCTTTAAAAATTTACATAAAAAATTCAAAATTTATACACCACCGCCTTGGCTAAGGATAGATATTAACACATTAAAAGGAGAATTTTTAAGATATCCTGAACCAGAAGAATTAAATTTGCCTTTTAATGTACCTTTAGCTTTACAATTTTATTCTAAGTAGTCGGAATTAAAATCTTAGCACCATGATCAAAGAATTAGTTTTACCAGAAAAACCAAAACTAGTTTTTTCAGAAAAGAATAAAGCTACTTTTGAGATAGCTCCTTTATATCCTGGTTATGGGATTACTATAGGTAATGCCTTAAGAAGAGTTTTATTATCTTCAATCAAAGGATCAGCTATTACTATTGTTCATATTGAAAATGTTTTACATGAATTTTCGACTATTCCTGGAGTTTTGGAAGATGTTTTGGATATTTTATTAGCCCTTAAAAAAGTTAGAGTTAAATATGAAGGAGAAGAACCAATTGAATTGGAATTATACAAAAAAGGTGAGGGCCCGATTTATGCTGGAGATATTAAATGCCCAGCTGGAGTAGAAATTGTAAATCCTGATTTAAAAATTGCTACTATTACTTCTAATGACACTGAAGTAAAAATGACTTTAATTGTAGAAAGGGGGTATGGATTTTCTTCTGCAGAAGAAAGAGAGAAAGATAGGGTTGAACCAGGAACAATTGTTTTAGATGCGATATTTTCTCCAATAGTTAATGTAAATTATGAAGTTGAAAATATTGTATATAAGGAAAGAGCTGATTATAATTTACTACGTATAACTATTGAGACTGATGGTACTATTACACCAGAAAAAGCCTTAAAAGAAGCAAGCGAAATATTAATTAAGCATTTTGAAATCATAAATGAGGCATTTAGTGAAAGTTAAAAAATTTCATAGAAAAAAAGACCAGAGAGAGGCTTTGTTTAAGATTTTGGCACATAATTTGATAATGAAAGAACAAATTAAAACTACCACAGAAAGAGCAAAATATTTAAGAAGAATTGTTGAAAAATTAATTACTACTGCTAAAAAACAAAATTTAGCTGCTTTAAGAAGATTATTAAGTAAATTGCCTAAAAAATCTGCGTATAAGCTATTTTATGAAATAGCTCCTAGATACAAAGATCGAAATGGTGGTTATACAAGAATAATTAAATTGCCTCTCAAAAGAAAAGGCGATAATGCCGAATTAAGCATTATAGAATTTGTTTAAAAATGTTAGTAATTAGATTTCAACCTGTAGGTAAAAAGCATCAAAAAATTTTTAGGGTTGTCCTTCAAGAAAAAAGAAGTAAATTACAAGGAAAGTATATTGCAAAATTAGGATGGTGGGATCCAAGAAGAAAAATAGGAGAATTTGATAAAGAAAGAATTGAATTTTATATAAAAAATGGTGCGCAGGTTTCTGATTCTGTTTGGAATTTATTAATTAAAAAAGGAATTATTAAAGGTAAAAAGAGGCCTATTGCTATTTCTAAGAAAAAGAAAGAAAATGTGGAGACTGCCTAAAATTGTAAAACTAAAAAATAATTTGAAAGTAATTTTATATTCTTCAGATGAATTTATAACAGCTTCTATCCTAGCCTTGGTTAAAACTGGAACTGATTACGAAACTAAAAAATTAAATGGTATCTCGCATTTTGTTGAACATTTATTTTTTAAAGGCACCAAAAATTTCCCATCTTCTAAAGTTTTAGGTCTAGAACTTGATAAAATAGGAGCAAGTTATAATGCTTTTACTTCATACGAATATACAGGATATTACATCAAAACCCTACCAGAATATTTTGAAAGAGCAGTTTATTTAATATCAGATATTTTATGTAATCCTCTCTTTCCAGAAGAAGAAATTGAAAAAGAAAGAAATGTAATTTTAGAAGAAATTAATTATCATATTGATACTCCTACTTCGTATATTTTCGATGAAGTCCTTAAGATTACATTTGGAGATCAACCAGCTGGATGGTCAATTTTAGGAACATCTAAAAATTTACGTGTTATTAAAAGAGAACATATTTTAAAATATTTCAAAACCCATTATACTGTTAATAATACTTACTTAGTTTTAGTTGGTAATTTTAACCAAAATAGAATTTTGAAAATTTTAAATAAATTTTTCGAAAAATACTCTAATAACAAAGCTCCCCAAAAAGCTATTTTTGATAGCAAAAAATCACCTAAATTAAAAGGGAAAATTTATACCCGTAAAGACTTAAAACAAGCACATATTTTGATTTTGTTTAAAACTGATGGATTGAAAGATTTAAAAGATAGAAGATTTGCCTTAGGCGTTTTAACAAGCTTGCTTGGTTATGGCTTAAGTTCAAGGTTGTTTAGAATTTTACGAGAAGAACTTGGAATTACTTATTACATAAAAGTAGATACAGATTTTTATACAGATAGAGGTTATTTCTTTATCCAAACAGGATGTAATTTAGAAAAAATTGAAAATACCCTTAAAAGAATTTTAGAAGAATTTCAAAAAATCAAAAGAGAAAGAATTTCAGATGAAGAAATCGAAAAATCAAAAGCTATTTTAGAAAGTTCTCTTATTTCCACAGCAGAATCTTCTTTAAATTTAGCTTATTTTTATGGTATAGATTATCTTATTTTCAACAAATTTTTATCACCTAACGATTATCTTCTAAAAATCAAAAAAGTAAAAGAAGGGGAACTAAAGCGAGAACTTAATAAATTAATCACCTACGATAATTTAAAATTTGGAATTTTAGTTCCAGATGAATATAAAAATCTTAAGATAGCTAAAATCTTTAAAAAAACTTTATAATTAGTTAATGGTTTTAAAAGAAGAATTTAAAAGAAGTTTAATTTTTTGGAGTATTCCAATTGTTGCTCTTTTGTGCTGGTTTTTAAAAGATGTTCTTTTTATAATTTTAATCTCTATTTTTTTAGGCTTAGCTGTGCAACAATGGGCTATTTATATCAAACTTAAATTTAAAATTCCATTTTATTTAAATATTGCTTTAATTTATTTAACTTTTGCTTTGCTTTTTGTCGTAATTTTGTATATTTTAGCGCCAGCAATTGTCTTAGAACTTAAAAATATTTTACCCAACATCCAAGATTATATAGAAAATTTAGGCTTGAAAGGAATTTCTAATTACTTAACTAATTTCTTAAAAACACCTGCTCCTGAATTTTTTATAAATACTTCTAAATATTTAATTAATATGATTGGAGGTTTATTTAATTTAATTTTAATTTTGGTAATGTCTTTTTACGTAGCTACACAGGTTAATCTAATTCCAGAATTTTTAGATCGTATTTTTAAAGAAAATAGCAAAAGATACCTCAACCTTATTGAAAAAATTAAAAAAGGATTAGCTGCGTGGTTAGCAAGTCAATTATTTTTGATGATTTCTGTAGGACTTGCCTCATTTTTATTAATGTTTTTCTTAAAGCTTCCCTATGCTGGAATTATTGGTTTAATTGCAGGTTTTACAGAAATTATCCCAATTATAGGACCAATTTTAGGTGCAACAGCAGCTATTATTTTGACATTAGCGCATGATCCTAATAAAATAATATTTGTTTTAATAGGATTTGTATTAATCCAACAGCTAGAGAATAATTTATTGGCTCCTCTTGTAGCTAGAGCTGCTTTAAAAATTAAACCTTTTATAACTTTGGTGGGTATCTTAATAGGAAGTAAAATTGGTGGAATTTTAGGTATTTTTTCTGTTTTGCCACTATTAGTTATTTTTTATGAAATTTATGAAGAATTTTTTAAAATTAAATAATGATGTTAAAAGATTTCAAAACCGCATATGGTAAAAATTTGACAAAAAATTTATTAATCAAAGAACTCAAAGATTTTATTTTGGCTGATAAAAGATATAGATACAGAATCTTAGTAGGTACAGATTCAGAAATTCAGGAAAATGGAGTAGAATTTATTTCTGTAATTGTTGTTCATAGAGTTGGATATGGTGCTAGATATTTTTGGAAAAAGATTAACGTAAAAAGAAAAATGGATTTATTTACTAGGTTATGGGAAGAGGCAAATTTAAGTTTAGAAATAAGCAAGGAAATTTTAGAAGAATTAATTAAAGAGAGATTGGAATTTGATTTTGAACTACATCTAGATTTAAGTACAACGGGTAAAAGCAAAAGTGTTGTTAAAGAAATAATTAATTTAGTTAAGGGCTATGGATTTGAGGTTAAAATTAAACCTGAAGCTTATGCTGCAAGTAAAATTGCTGATCATTTATTGTAAGTCGTTATTAGTTGGAAATTTAAAGAACTGCTTGATCCAAGAATTAATTCAATAAAAACTAACAAGAAAATTAGATTGATAAGTACAGAAGGTAAGCAAATAGGTATTTTAACTTTAAAAGAAGCTATAGAAATTGCTGAAAAAAATAATACTGGATTAATTTTAATTTCAGATAAGGTTGATCCACCAGTAGTTAAACTTGGTGATTATCAAAAATATCTTTATCAATTAAAAAGAAAACAGAAAAAAGAGGGTGGTGCTGAATTAAAAGAAATTAGAATAAGCTTTCAAGAAGCAGAAGGTGATCTAAAAAGAAAAGCTAAACAAATTGAAGAATTTTTACAAGAGGGTCATCAAGTTAGAATAAGAATGATTTTAAAAGGTCGACAATTATTGCATGTAGATTTAGCAGAAGAAAAAATCAAAAAATTTTTGGAAATGATAGAAATTCCAATTAAATTAACAAGCGAAATTAAAAAACAAGGAAATAATTTGATAGTTAATATTTCCAAAAAATGACACCGGGTAAATTAAGAAAATCTGTTTTAAAAAGATTTAAAATAACGAAAAATAAAAAAGCTTTGAGGCGTATTAGTGGTATTAATCATTTTTTGAGTAAAAAACATAGAGACTTGGTGAGAGAAAAAAGAAAATTAACTGATAGTAATTTAGAATTAATTGAAGATTATTTAAATTATTAACAAAAATGCTAAAAATAAAAATTGCCATTTCAGGAGCTTCAGACACAACTTTTTGTACCTCAAATGTTAATGAATTGGCTTATGAAATAGGTAAAGAATTAGCTTTAAGAAATATTATTACTGTTACAGGAGCAACAACAGGAGCTCCTTTTTGGGCTGCTAAAGGAGCTTATGAAAATAATGGATATGTAATTGGTTTTTCTCCTGCAATTAATAAAGAGGAGCATATAAAAGTTTATGAATTACCCATAGATTATCATCATCTTATTTTTTATACTGGATTAGGGCATTCAGGAAGGAATTTAATTCTGGTAAGATCTGGAGATGCTGTAATTTTTATTTGCGGTCGAACAGGAACTTTAAACGAATTTGTTATAGCTTATGAAGAAAAGAAGCCTATGGGAATTTTAGTTGGTTCAGGAGGAGAAGAAAAACACATGAAAAAAATAATAGAAGAGGCTAGAAAAGAGCATAATAAAATTGTATGGGAATCAGATCCTAAAATTTTAATTGAAAAATTGTTAAAATTTATTGAATAAAATGGATTATTTAGAAACAATTTACAGATTATTTTTAGGTAGTGCTTTAGGGGCTTTGATAGGAGTTGAAAGGAGCTTTTTTAAAAAACAAGCAGGGCTTCGTACCTTTGCTTTGGTTGGCTTAGGAGCCACTCTTTTTTCTTTAATAGCGGCGAAATTTTTACCTGATTCTACTGCTAGAATTTTAGCTAATATTGTTTTAGGAATAGGATTTTTAGGTGCTGGGATTATTTTTTATCACGAAGAAAAAGTAGTTGGTGCAACAACAGCAGCTGCATTATGGACAACAGCAGCTATTGGAGCTAGCGTAGGGCAAGGATTTTATTTAGAAGCTTTTGTAACAACTATTTTAGTACTTCTAATTTTATCTATTTTACCTTTTATTGAAGAAAAAATACGGCAACATGATTAACCTATTAACAAGTATTTTTTTAATAACAAGTACAATTGTTGGGTTAGGGGTATTTATTTTACCTTATACCTTAGCTCATTCAGGAATTTACTTTTGGTTTTGGTTTTTAATTATTCCTATTTTAATTTTTTATGTTCATTTAGCTTACAGTGAAATAATTTTTCAAATTGAAGAAAAGCATAATCTACCTGGGCTTAGTGAAAAAATTTTAGGTAAAAACTGGAAAAATATTGTTTGGCTAATAGATTTTTTAGGAACTTTATTTGTTTTTGCAAGTTATTATTTAGCTTTGGCTAAATTTACCAACTTGATTTTCCCTTTTAATAATGAATTATTAATTAGATTATTTTATGCATTTTTAGTAATCATTATAATTTTATTTTCTGTAAACCCTTTTTCAAAAACTGAAAGCATATTAGCATTTTTTATGATTTTGCTTTTTTTAATTTTAGGTATTTATTTTTTGCCTCAAATTAGCTTAAATAATTTTCAAATAGAATTTTTAAATCCTTGGTTAGCTTATGGTATTTTAATATTTGCTTATACAGGATATTCTTCTTTGCAAATGGTTTACGATATTATAGGGAAAAATAAAAAAGTTATGTTTTGGATTAATTTAATTTCCATTTTACTAGTAACATTTTTATATTTGTTGTTTGTTTTTTCTATCTATGGTACATTCGGCAAAAATGTTTCTTCTACAACCTTAGAAAACCTAAAAGGATTTGCTAATCCTTATATTGTAAAAATAGTTTCTTTTTTGGCTATTTTGAATATCTTAACTACATTTATAGCTTTAGCCTTTTATTTAAAACGAGGATTAATTTTTGATTATAAAATCAATAGTACCTTATCCTGGTTAATTATAAGTTTGGTGATATTTCTTATTCCATTCTTAAAATTAGAAAATATTGCAAAATTAATAAGCTTAACAGGAAGTATATTTTTAGGATTTAATTTATTTGTATTACTTTTGTGTTATTTAAAACTAAAAAATTACATTTATTTCAAAATCCCTAAAATTTTGGTTATAATTTTATTAATACTCTTAGGTTTTGGTTGGTTTATAGGAATACTAACGGAAATTATGGGCGGGTAGCTCAGTGGCAGAGCGTCTCGCTTACAACGAGAAGGTCAGAGGTTCGATTCCTCTCCCGCCCAATTTATTTTTGCTATAATTTAAAAATATGAAGGCTCAAGATCTTTCAACAAAATATAATCCTAAAGAAATTGAAGAGAAAATTTATCAAAAGTGGCTTCCATATTTGAAAATAGAAAAACAAAAAGGTGTTAAGAATTTTATAGCTTTGATGGCACCACCAAATGTTACTGGAAGTTTGCATATGGGCCATTCTTTGCAAAATACTTTACTTGATGCTTTTTTAAGATATAAAAGAATGAATGGTTATAAAATAATTTGGATTCCTGGTTTGGATCATGCTGGTATTGCCACTCAAAATGTAGTAGAAAAAGAATTGAAAAAAGAAGGCTTAACAAGATTTGATCTTGGTAGAGAAAAGTTTATTGAGAGGGTTTGGCAATGGAAAGAAAAATATGGAGGTATTATTTTAGAACAATTTAAAAAATTGGGTATTACTCCTGATTGGTCAAGAACAAGATTTACTTTAGATAAAAATTATGTTAGATGGGTAGAAAAAGCTTTTATAGAATATTACAAAAAAGGATGGATTTATAGAGATTACAAAGCTATAAACTTTTGCCCACGCTGTAAAACAAGTCTTTCTGATTTAGAGATTGAATATATTGAAAAAGATGGAAAGCTTTATTACATTAAATATCCTCTTAAGGATTCACAAGAATTTTTAGTTGTTGCTACAACTAGACCAGAGACAATGTTAGGTGATGTGGCTTTAGCTGTTAATCCCAATGATCAAAGATATACTAAATATATTGGCCGAATAGCTATTTTGCCTATTATAAATAGAGAACTTTTAATTATTACTGATATAAGGGTTGACCCTAAATTTGGTACCGGCGTTGTTAAAATTACTCCTGCTCATAGTATCATTGATTATGAAATTGGAATTAAACATAATTTACCTATGATTAAAGTGATTGATGAATCAGCAAAAATAGTAAATATTCCTCAGTTTGAAGGTTTAGATTATTTGGCTGCTCGAGAAAAAGTTCTTCAGATTTTAAAAGAACAAAATTTATTAGTAAAAGAAGAGGATATTAAACATCATATTCCTATTTGTTATCGATGCCAAACAGAATTACAAGTTATTCCTTCTAAAGAATGGTTCTTAAAAATGGATTATTTAGCTGCCTTAGCTAAAGATGCAGTTAAAAATAGAAAAATATTTATTGTACCTAATAGATTTAATAAAATTTATTTTGCTTGGCTTAAAAATGTTAAAGATTGGTGTATTTCAAGAAAAATATGGTGGGGACAAACTTTACCAGTTTGGTATTGTAAAAACTGCGAAGATAGTTATGTAGTAAGTATTAAAAAACCTAATAAAAAATGTAAAATTTGTAAAAAATCTAATTGGTATAAAACCGAAGAAGTTTTTGATACTTGGTTCTCTTCAGCTTTATGGCCTTTTGCTATCTTATATACCAAAAAAGAAAAAAAATGGTACCCAGCAGATGTGGTATTTTCTGCCAGAGATATTTTAAATCTTTGGATTACAAGAATGATTTTTTCTGGTTTATATTTTATGAAAAATGTGCCATTTAAATTAGTTTATATTCATCCTACTGTTTTAACTAAAGAAGGCAAAAGAATGTCAAAAAGTTTAGGAACCGGTATTGATCCTTTAGATTTAATCGAAAAATATGGAGCTGATGCTTTAAGATTTGGTTTAATTTGGCAAACAACAAATTTACAAGATTTAAGATTTGATGAAGTAAATGTTGAAAATGGAATGAAATTTGCAAATAAAATTTATAATGCTGTTAGATTTTATTTGATCCGTTATCCTGAAATGCAAAAAAGACAAGGTTTTAGTAGTGAAGATCGAAAGATTATAAGGGCTTTCAATTCTACTTTAAAATACGTTAATAAAAATATAGAAAGGCTACAATTTTCCAATGCCTTAAAAAGAATTTATAAATTTTTCTGGAATCAACTTTGCGATGTTTATATTGAAACTTGTAAAGGAAATACAAAAAATAACCCTGAAGTTCTTCGTATGGTACTTTTAAATTCTCTTAAATTGTTACATCCTTTTATGCCTTTTATAACGGAGTATTTATGGTCATTAATGGGAAATAAGAATTTATTACTCTTAGAAAAGTGGCCACAGCAAATTTAACAGCTTGTTTTTTCCCAAATTTTACTTTTATATTTTTAACATCTTTAATTCCTATCTGGATTTGGTGGGAATTTATTTATTTAGAAGATGACCATCCTGAACCTAGATATATGCTTTTATTGGCAATTATTTTAGGGATTGTAGCTGCAATTTTAAGTTATTTTGCTCAAGCAAAAATTTATTATCTATTAGGATATGAATTTAATTATGTTTATTATTTCTTATCTGCTTTTGTTGAAGAATTTTTCAAGTTTATTTTAGTCTTTCTATTTATTCTACCTACTAGATATTTTGATGAACTTGTCGATGTTATGATATATATGGGTTTTACTGCTTTAGGATTTGCTTTTATAGAAACTTATTTAAATATTTGTTCTGTACTAATAAATCCTCCAGAAGGAATTAGTCCATTTTTTGCTTCAATAGCTGTGTCTATATTAAGATTTTTAGGGGCTAATTTTCTTCATATGTTAGCTTCTGTTCTTGTTGGTTTTGGTTATGCAGTAAGCCTTAAAACAAGAAGGGTTCTGCCTTTTGTTTACAGTTTTTTGATGGCAAGTTTTTTGCATTTTTTGTATAATATTTTTATAATTAGAGAGGATGTTAAATTATTGATTTTCCCAATTTTGTGGGCTATATACTTCATAACATTAATAGAATTTAAAATAATAAAAATAAAGAATGGCGGAGTGGGAACATACACATCCAATTAATTTAGAGGAAGAAGAGGGACAATTAGCTGTAGATGTTTATTTAAAAGATGGAGAATTGGTTATTGTTTCTCCTATTTCAGGTGTAACTATGAATGATATAGAAATTTTAGTGCATGGTGATATGCTAATAATAAGAGGTAAAAGATTGCCACCAGAAAATCCTAAAATAACAGATTATTTATATCGAGAATGTTATTGGGGGCCATTTTCAAAAACCATAATTCTACCCCGGGATGTAGATGTTGATAATATTAAAGCTAGCTTAAAGGATGGTATCTTAATGATTAGAATTCCTAAAATTAGAGGTGAGACGGTTAAAAAAATTGAACTAGAGTAATGATTTATAATTATTATATGCGGCTGTAGCTCAGTGGCAGAGCGGGTGTCTTATAAACACCAGGTCGGAGGTTCGAATCCTCCCAGCCGCATATTATGAAAAAATTTTTTTTATTATTTTTAATCTTATTTTTGCCTTTTTATACTTTTGCTCAAGGATTACCTTTTGGTACACCAAGAGTAGTTTACCTTTCTCCTTTTCCTTGCTTAAATGGAGGCGTTATGATAAAAGTACAACCTCCTGCTGGAGCTTTTTTAAGTATTCCACCTGGTCCTTATTTTGTTCCTATCGGAAGCAATAGATATTTAAATTTTGTTTATCCTCCGGTTCCTGGAACAAAAATGTTAGGATGGTGGGTTCCTGGAGGAGTATGCATCAAACCAGCATTTCCTCATCCAATACCAATTCCAACTATTGGAACTATTACTGGTTATGGAAGCGCTTTAGGATTTTAACTTTCTGTAACGATATTTAAAATTTTATTTTGAGCTAAAATTATTTTGTTTATTTTTTTGTTTTCTAAGAATTTTTTCACTCTTGGTCTATTTAAAGCTATTTCTTTTAATTTTTCAATATCAATTTGATCTTCTAAAATTTCTATTTCATCTCTCTTTTTACCATCTATTTGAATAATTATTTTCCTTGTCTTTTCTTCAATGTATTTAGAATCATACTTAGGCCATTTCTCATAATCTAACAACTTTTTATTACCTAACAAAGACCAAATTTCTTGTGAAATATGAGGAGCAAAAGGAAAGAGAAGTTTGACAAAAGTTTCCCATGTTTCTATAGAAACTTTTTTATTACTAATAAAATTAATAAATTCCATCATAGCACTTATAGCAGTATTAAACTTAAAACTTTCGATATCTTCACTAATTTTTTTGACAAGTCTATTTAACTCTCTTAATATTTCTTGATCTTGTTCTTTTTTAATTTTTTCTTTCTTAATTTTCTTAGTTAATTCCCATATTCTGTTTAAAAATCTATGAATCCCTATTATTCCTTGTGTATCCCAAGGTTTAACTTCTTCAAAAGGTCCCATAAACATTTCGTACATTCTCAACGTATCAGCACCATATTTTTCAACAACTTCATCAGGACTAATAACATTCCCTCTTGATTTAGACATTTTTTCGTGATCAGGACCTAAAATTAAACCTTGATTAACTAATTTCTTAAAGGGTTCTTTTGTAGGTACTAAACCTAAATCATATAAAAACTTGTGCCAGAATCTAGCATAAAGTAAATGAAGGACCGCATGCTCAACTCCGCCTACATAAATATCTACAGGTAACCAGTATTTAAGTTTTTTATAATTTGCGAATTCTTTTTTATTTTTAGGATCAATATATCTTAAATAATACCAGCAAGAGCCAGCCCATTGAGGCATAGTATGAGTTTCTCTTTCTGCTGGTCCTTTACATTTTGGACATTTTGTTTTAACCCATTTTTGAATATTTTTTAAAGGAGATTCGCCTGTTCCTGTAGGTTCATAGCTTTTAACTTTTGGCAATTTTAATGGTAGATCTTTTTCTTTTAAAGGGACAATTCCGCATTTAGGACATCTTACTAAAGGAATAGGCTCCCCCCAATATCTTTGTCTTGAAAACACCCAATCTCTCAACTTGTAATAAATAGCCTTTTTGCCGATATTTTTATTCTCTAATTCCTCTCCTATTTTTAAAATTGCAGTTTTAGAATCTAAGCCATTAAAATCAAAAGAATTGATTAAATATCCATAATCTTCAAAAGGTAGATTATCTGGTTCTTTATTTTTTTCTGGTCCTATTACAGGGATTATTTTTAAGTTAAATTTTTTTGCAAATTCGTAATCTCTTGAGTCATGCGCAGGTACACCCATTATAGCGCCAGTTCCATAAGAATATAAAACATAGTCGCTAATCCAAATAGGGATTTTTTCTCCTGTAAATGGATGGACTGCATAAGAACCTGTAAAAACACCAGATATTTCTTCTTCAATTTTCCTTTCTCTTTCAGGTTTTTTTAAAACATCTTCTATATAATTTTTTATTGAGAAATAATACTCTTCTTTTGCAATCTTTAAACACAATGGGTGCTCAGGTGCTAAAACTAAAAATGTAACACCGAATATAGTATCCAATCTTGTAGTAAACACTGTTATCCTATATTCTTGGTCTATAATTCTAAAATCAACTTCATATCCTTCACTTTTACCAATCCAATTTCTTTGCATCTCTTTAACATTCTCTGGCCAATCTAATTCATCTAAATCTTCTAACAATCTATCAGCATAAGCAGTAATTCTTATATGCCATTGATTTAAATATCTTATCTCTGTTAGAGATCCGCATCTTTCGCATCTTCCTTGTACTACCTCTTCATTAGCTAGACCTGTTTTACATGAAGGACAAAAGTTTATAGGTGCAGCCTTTTCATAAACCAACCCTTTCTCATACATTTTTAAAAACATCCATTGGGTCCATTTATAGTAATCTGGATCAGTTGTATTGATCTCTCTTTGCCAATCATAGCTTAATCCCATCATTATCATTTGTTTTTTATACCTTTTTATATTTTTAGGAACAAAATTCATAGGGTTCTTTTTCATTTTAATAGCATAATTTTCTGCAGGAAGCCCAAAAGCATCCCACCCCATAGGATGTAAAACATTATATCCATTCATTCGATAATACCTAGATAAAATATCTGTACCAGTATAACCTTCAACATGTCCAACATGAAGACCTTCGCCTGATGGATAAGGAAACATATCTAAAATATAGATTTTTTTACCTTTAAAATCTTTAGTATGCCAAATTTTAAAATTATTTTTTGCCCAGATCTTTTGCCACTTCTTTTCTATTTTTTTAAATGGGTAACCCATTATTTTATAATTATAAGTGATAATTTAAATTAAAAAATCAATATGGCTAAAAATAGAAATATTCCTAAGTTTCATTTTTCTTGGAGCACTTTATCTCATTATGAACATCCTTATGGAGATTTACTATGGCATTTATTTTGGGGGATAGTTATAGGAGCTTCAATTATTTATTCAATAATTGCTAAAGATTTTCTTTTTTTAATAATCTCCATAATCGGGCTTTTTTTCTTTTTTCATCCAGCTTTTTATGAACCTACAGAATTGAGGATTAGATTAAATGAAGATGGAATTTATATAAATAATAAATTTTATAGCTGGGATGAAATTACAGGTTTTGAAATATTTAATGAAGGAGACAGAACTTTTATTTATTTTGTACCAAAAGCATTTTTAAGGATAGGTCCTGTTATTCCTTTAGAAATGTATTTAAATGTTGATGAAATTAGAAATTATTTAAATCAATTTTTAGATGAATACGAAGATTCGATTCCATTATGGGAAATCCTTTACAGAAGATTTTTCTATTAATATGAATAATCTTGGAAGAGTAGCAGAAAAAATTGCTCAAAAATTTCTTACCAAGAAAGGATACAAAATAATAGAAACAAATTATTGGCTCAAAAGATATGGAGAAATAGATATTATTGCTAAAAAAGATAATGTTTATTATTTTTATGAAGTTAAAGCACTAAAATCAAATTTAAACTTTGATCCTTTAGTTCATTATACTAAAGCAAAAAGGGAGAAATTAAAAAAATTAATTTTGTATTATACCAATATGAATAATATTAATGAATTTGTTCGAGGTTTGATCACTGTAGAAATGGGAAGAAAAATAAGAATAAAAAAATACGAAAATGTCTGAAAGATTGATAAGGCTTTTAATATTTATTCAAATTGTAGTAATTTTCTATCTAGGTTTTCTTGTTATAAAAGAAAAAATAAAGAATAAACCATTTAAGGAGGAATTTAAAATTTACAAAAATTATATTGAAAAACTAGAAAAAGAAAATAAAGAATTAAAAGGAAAATTAGAATATCTATCCGACCCTGAAAATCTAAAAAAAGAAATGAAAGAAAAATTTAACTTAGTAGAACCCGGTGAAAAAGTAATTATCTTGCCAGAAAATTTTTGATTTAGATTTAAAATTATTTTAATAAGCCAGCATAGCTCAATGGTAGAGCGACTCCTTCGTAAGGAGTAGGTTGCGGGTTCGAATCCCGCTGCTGGCTCAAAAATGAGTAAAACAAAGTTAAAAATTTTTATTATTTCTTTGGTATTGATATTTCTAATAATTATCTTCATTGGCTTTTTAAATTTAAATAAAAATGTTTCTTTATCAGAAAAAGAAAATAAAGAAAAATATGAAAAAATTTTAGAAAGTGCGCCACCAGAATTTAAAGAGATAATTAATTTCATTAACACTCCAGAAAGTAAAATTTATAAAGAAATAAATTTTATGAACAAGATTGAGAATTTAAGATTATCAAATAGAAAAACGGAAATAGAAGCAGAAATTTTGGAGTTTGCCTCTCAATACGTTAAAAATATAAAAGTAAATGAAAATAAAGATCCTAAACTTTATGCCAATGAAATAAAAGACACCTTAAACAAAATAAAATTTATTCAAATAGATTTTAGCGATAAAGAATCTTTAAAAAATTCAGGTGAACTTATTTTATCTATTACAAATGATTTTTCTAAAATAGAGGTACCTAAAGAATATTATGATTTTCATAAAGCACAAACTATTTTGCTTTCAGGAATTGGTTATTCTTTAAAAAATCTTGCCTTAACCGATGATTCTGAATATGCTTATATATTAACAACAATTTTAGATGAATTAATAGCTTTGCAAGAAAAATTAATTGAAAAATTATGAAAAAAATAATTGTAATTTTAATTATTATAAGTATATTAACAGCAAATTTAAGGATAAATTTTGTTTTAGCGCAAGATAATCAAATAGACTTTTCTTCTTATTATCTTCAATGTAAAACTCCTGAACATATAAAAATAGAAGAACTTGAGACTGCTACAGAAACAATTGATTATGTAAATGAATTTGAAAATTTTTCAGGAAAAGAATTGAAGCCTCCTGGATTTTTTGAGGGGTTAATACAGGGATTGATAGCAGAAATCGCTTCTGGTTTATTAGGTGATTTATTAAATAGTTTAATAGGAAAAGTACCTGTAGGTGCTTCAGAAGTCAATTTAGATATTAGAAATTCTATAAAAGAAACTACTAAAAATATCACAGCTTCTATTAAAGCTTCAATACAGCTTGCAATTAAAGATGCTCTGGAATATTTCAAATTTAAATTAATTAGTAAAATAAACGATTTTATTTATAACAAGATTCTTAGAAACTATATTTCTGACATAAATCTTTATAGAAATTTTAGATTATTTTTAGCTCAACAAAAAGCTATAAATAGGGTATTAAATAGATATAAAAATTGCTTAAGCTGTGTCCCAGATGATTTTAGGTGGTGTTTTGTTAGTATTTTAAATAATGCGCAAATTGCTGGGGTTGATTTAGCATCACAATCTGAAAATGCAGCTAAGTTAATAAAATATGTTAATGCTTTTATAAAACTACAAACATTAAATATATTAGAAAGGGGTACCTGTGAATCTAGAGAAGAAGAAACTATTCTTTATAATTGTTTAGGTGTGCAGCCGCCACTTTATGAAGAAGCTTTATCAAGTTGGGGTGAAGGAGGACCTGCTTCTGCTGCTTTTAATACTAAACCAAAAAATTTGATAACGAAAATTGAAACTAAGCCACGTAATATTTTTGCTAATATTTTTAGTTTAATAAATCCAAAGGGTCTTTTAGCACAATTTTATCCTTCACAAGATTTTGGATCTTATGGAAAAATTTTCTTTCCCTTTATTGAAAAAATAAATACAGAAATTAATCTAGGAAATTGTTCTATTTTAATGTCTAGGATTATGGCAGAAATTAATGCTGAATTAGAAAAAGAAAAAGAAAGGTTAGGTATACAATTTCAACAACCAGGTGGATTTACATTTAAACCTAAAACTGAATGTCTAAAAACATGGACTGAAGTAGAAAGAGAAGAGGTTATGAGAAAATTAGCACAAGCTAGGGAAAAAGATGACACACAAAGAGTTCAGGAATTAGATAAAATATTGCAAGATATTAACCAACGGATTTCTCAACAAAAAGATATAACCGGAGAAGATCCTAGATGTTTAATACCTGGTCCTACAATATCTGCTCCTTCTGATTATGAAAGGTTAAAAGAACAAATTTTAACGTTTCCTTTAGAATTCTTTAAGTCCCAAGAAAGAGCTGTAAATACATTAGTTGCATTTATAAGATCCTGGCTTTCAACTAAACTATTCAAAATAATAGATAAGGGCTTTGCTAGTTTAGAAAGCAGAAAAACTAAAAATGAAATTTTAACAGACATAAAAAATGCTTATTCTAAAGAAAGAATTGAAAAGATTTGTTCAAAAACAGAGTATTTAGGTACTCCTGGTTTAACTCAATCCTGTAAAGATACTTTAGAATCTCAATTAGTAAAAACAGCAGAAATTGCACAAAATGAAATTTCAGATGCTATTAAAAAAACAGGTAAAATTTTAAGCAAATTAACAGAGGTTTTAAATAATTTAGATGAAATGTCGTCTACAACTAATGCTTTTTCTGAAAAATTAGATGAATATTTAACAGCTCAAAATTTGACGATCTCCGAAGAAAAAATAATTCAACTTGAAGAAATAAAAAATCAAATCAATAGAAACTTAGAAACCTTAAATAATATTAAAAATTCTCTCCCTACTTCCACTTTAGAAGAATTAGATAATATCAAAAACGTTTTAAATAGTGCTACAATTACTGCTTTAACAAATGAAATATCTTCTACTTCAAAAAGAATTGAAGAATTAGAAAAAGCTGTTGGAGAAAAATTAAAAGCAATTAGTTTTGAAATGTCGAAATTATATAATATAGGTTACAACAATAAATTAATGACCTTCTTTGCCGATTATCCAGATGTCAAAAAATTGATCAGCAAAAGTAGTAATTGCATTCCTTTTCCTTCTTATTATATATTCTACTATGATGAAGCACAAGGCGATAGACAAGATAAGATTATAGGTGGCTCTTGTTATTATAATGATAATTATCCAGATTTAAAGAATGAAACTAAATTAAGTTTTTACAAAAGATTTTACCCAACTCATTTATTTAATTTAAATATTTCTTATAAATGGATAGAAGATAGGTACGAAAAAAGCAAGGTAGATATTCATGGTGATGGCGAAGATGAAATTACTGCTTCAACCAATAGATATGCTTCTATTTACTTAATTGCTCATGATCTTTTGATCATTCTCTATTCTTTATATGGATCAGCACAAACAACAGTTGATCAAGGTTATTTCTTAAGTTCTCTTAATACACATATCAATAACATAATTTCTGGCAACTTTGATCCTACACAACTAAATACCATTCAAAATGAAATTGAAAATTATTTAATTCCATATTTTGACAAAATTGAAACTTATGCTAGTTATACTATCCAATATACGAAAAAATATCAAACTCCGGCTGGAACATCTTTATATGAATTTAATTTTAGATATTCTGCAGAGCCAAATAAATTAACTAGAACAATTGCTTTAAGGTTGGGAGAAACACTAGAATACTTAAAAGATTTAGCCTCTTCATATAAAAACATCTTAATCAAAACAAATGAGCTAGTATTAAAGCAAGGCATAGAAATGAGCGAACTTGCAAGACTTAAAAGCAGGCTTATTGATTTAAATAAACAGCTAGAAGAGGAGACTAATAGAATTTGGGGAATATACTTATCAAAATTAAATGAAGAAGAAATTAATAAAATTTCCAATGAACTAGAGAACAATGTTAGTCAAATAAATGATATAATGGATGAAAATTATAATTTGTGCCAAGAATATAATCAGCTGATAAAAGATATAGAGGAAGAATTAAAATCAGCGTCGCAAGAATCGGCACCTTCTTTGCCTGAAACAGAATCTTACAAAATACAAAAAGAAACAAAATTTAGTTTAATTAAAAGAGCTTTTGATATTACAAAAAATCTAATTGCCAGCATATTTAATGTATTTAACATATTTAAACCAAAGAAAATTTACATAAAATGAG
>Ga0326762_1000209_pt1 | contig 31668 bp, 29 predicted proteins | sample NORPS_S_FD_207669 | JGI IMG/M metagenome (GOLD analysis project Ga0326762, IMG submission 207669) | Hot spring sediment microbial communities from Norris Geyser Basin, Yellowstone National Park, WY, United States - NOR.PS_S | ecosystem: Environmental > Aquatic > Thermal springs > Near-boiling...
ACCTCTTCTCTCGATGCTCGTTAAAATTTTGCTTAGATTAAAGCGTATCACGAGGGCTTTCACGGCCTCTTCAGCTGCCTTATAGAGCTTCTCGCTAGCTTGGATAGGATCTTTATCTATGAGGGCTCTGCCCTCCTCAAGATATTTAAGAGAGAGCTCAAGGTGAGACTCAGCCGCGACGTTGGGATCTAGATTTAGAGCCTTAACCATAAGATCAATAATAAAAGAGGAAGCATCAACGCCTCTTCTCTCGAGCTCCTCAACAAGCTTTCTCGGAATTGTGATGACCATCGCATGCACCCACATAGTTATCTATGTTCGGAAAATTAAGTTCTTTACAACCGAAAACCTCACCCTCTAGGGCGGGTATGGTTTGTGTTTTTAGCTCTCTAGGGAAATATCCATTGCTGTGATGAGGTGTATAGTGTTTTGAGGGCTTGGAGGTCAATGCCCCAGATATGCACCCTGTCAGAGGGGTAATGCTCGAGACCTCAGCATAGAAAAGATGATCTACTATAGAATTGAAAGGGGAGAGATCATAACCCAAAAGTCTTGCCTTTCAGGCCAGAGAGGAGGTCAGAGGGCTATTTGAATCATGCCGACTCCTTAAAGGACGAGGCTTCCAGGTAATAATAAAGACTCTATCGATGGAAACCGCTTGTCCCCCGATGGTCATCGATTGTCGCTGATCTTCTTTAGTTTAGTATTGCTGTGTTTCTCAACCGACAGGTTTTTGATCCCTGTGGTATCAAGGGACCTCCACCTCCCCCTGTCTCGGGAGCTCTAAGCATCATCGCATCCCGAGGATATCTATATGCAAAGCACATAGAGGTATTACCTCATCATCAAGCATAGTTAGGGATTGAAGGCTTACAAGCTCAGGTCCAGATAACAAATTAACATAAAAAGGATACAGCCCGCCCTTATAGGGTGAGAAGGGGTCATACGATTCACAGGTCCATTTATAGTTTAGGTGGGAGTATTATATATGGTCGAGGTCTTATGGGTCTAGTCTATATTGAAGGCATTGTAAAACACAGAGACAAGGGCGTTGTTGTAAGGTTTCTAGTTGATTCTGGCGCTACATATACTGTTCTAACTAAGTCTATATGGAAAGAGCTAGACCTCGAGCCCCTGGGTGAGATGGAATTTATATTAGCAGATGGCACAACGATAAGGAAGGGCATATCGGAAGCCATCTTAGAACTCCCTGGCTATGGCGAGAGACATACCCCAGTAGTATTGGGGGAGAGTGAGGATGAGAATCTCCTTGGCATGGTCACTTTAGAGATATTCGGTCTAATACTAGATCCATTTAGGAGGGTGTTAAGACCCATAAGAGCATTGATGAAGCGCACCTCCACCTAATAGAGTTATAGAAAGAAAAACTAAAACACAGACTACCCATACACATCACATCTAGAAGCCTTACCATTCAGGGCGGGAAGTGGTCTGCATCCTAGCCAGCCCATCATCGATTATATCCTTCCACACAACAGCAAGATCCATAAACCTCTGCTTCCCCTTATAAGCCTCAATCGATATTGTAATCGTTTCACACCCATTTCATAGACCACATCAATTTATGCATACACTATACTATAACACATATATTATATTATAAATATGATCTTCAAACCCGCTATAAAGAAGCTAATATCTCCATAAGTTCCTCTAATCCCTCTCTATTCCCATTTTCCCCTCTCCCTCCAGCGCGATGAGCCCCTTACGAAGCCCATAGATACTTACAACTGAAAGACTCGTCCTCAAGATAGGGAGGAGTCAGCTAATAGCCTAGTAATATGACTTTCTACCCTTTCAACTTTATCTTCCAATTATATAATAGATCATCCGAGCTTTATCCTCTCCATTTGGGAATATTGATTCTGCCCTATAGATTATCAGGCTGGGGAGTATGCTATGGGATCCCACTTGTCCCTCGATGGGCATTGATTATCACCGATATTCATTTGTTTGGGACTGCTGTGCTTCTTGATCCACAGGGATGTTATAACACCCCTGTGGCCATCGAGGGATCTTCACCTCCACAGAGATCCTTAGATCTCTATGGGCTCGCCGGTGGCTGTAGAGCCCAGCAGCATTGTACTCTTACTCTAGGGCTGGGATTGGAATTCCGAGCCCTTCTGGGCAGAGCCCTCATACAGGGCTTCGAGGGCCTTAAGATAGATATTTATCAAGGCAACTACCTCCCTATGTCGTCTCTCACCACCTTTGCTACAGACACTTATTCTATCCTCCCTATATTCTATTACAGCCTTATGTATTGGGCAGATCTTAGATGTTCTTGGGATCCACCATGAGCCTGGCACACTGTACTCCCTTGCCTTATCTATTATTGTATTGAGTTCTCCCTTCAAAGCACTCTGATATATCCTGTGCCTCAATTGCTTATTCCTATACCTAGCGATCATAACCCTTATATCGTCCCCCGAGATCCTCTCAATAACTATTACTCCTCTCATCCTCATGGCGTCCCTGACTATAAGGCTTGCTGTCTTCTACCTATAATCCCTCTTCTTCAAGCTATTCCGCCCTATTCACAAAGAGTTTCCAGCATATGCTCGCTTGAAATTGAATAGAGTACAAGCCTCGTTCTTCAAGGCTGGGGGATCAGAGAGCCAATATAAGATGTGAGTGAGACTAACGATCTTGCATCAGGGGCTAAACTCCTTTCACGGTATTTTCGTGGGTAGGGAAAGGCTTAGTATCGTGCTTATAGAGGAGGATCTCTTGGTTTAGTGTTTACGAGTTTTGACCAACTTAAGGTGTCTGGGATCTTGGTTCAGGCTACTGGCTTGAGCTTAAAGTTATAGCCTAGCTCCTTAGCAGCCCTTGCTATGTCCTCGAAGTCTTTATCCATTGTAGCTAGGTCTTCTCCGAGTCTTATTGCTATTGCTGCTATGATAAGATCTGTTGCTTGTTGAGGTTTAGCTTTCTCTATTAGTTTTAGCTGTAGCTTATGGGCCAAGATATAGTCTTCTCCTATTGGAAACTTTATGTTACCTTCAAATTTCCTATAGTAGATTATTTTCGGATATTCAACTAGCGTTATGGCTGTTATATCACCATCAATAGATTCCCCCTTCTTAGCCTTGTCTATTACTACACTTGTATCATATATGGTCAAGGCTTGTATAACCTCCTCAGCCTCTCCTTTTCCTTTTCCTCAAGCTCCTTCCAATCAATCGGTTCCAGCTTATCAATTAAGTCCTCCTCCTTTACACCAAGCATCCTCCTAAGAGCATCTACAGGAACACTACTCTCAAGTCTCTCCTCAATTTCTCGCACGATCCTCTCAACATCCTCATCGCTAACCCATCCCGGTACACGAAGACGAATAGTTACAACACGAGACACCACACAACACCCACCATACCGAGATATACTATTACATTCACATTAAAACCTTTAAACCCAATATTGTTAGACCCTACAACCCCATGGAACACACGACACAAAAACACTACGCTGAATCTCCTGCAAAGATCATGCAGGTGATACTTGTAAACGTATATTCCGCTATATAGTACGAACAAGCGCCTCATAGCGCGACATAGGTATCTCTAAATGGCGTGCATATATTAATCCTTGAAGCTTACTATCTATCTCGCCTGAGGCCTCCTCTATCTCTGCTTTTCCCCAAGCTCTTTCAGCCCCTCGATCTCCCCTATTACCGCTCGATGTATATGTACGTTGCTACTAAGTACACAGCCGTATCCCAGTCTATGATCCCTTTCCACCTTTTAGGGTAGGGTTTTAAAGCTGTTTGAACTAGGGCTAGAATATTCAGGATATACTATTAGCTAGAATGTTTCTCATCCTAGAGTTTATCTGTGATATGATCTGCGGCTTAATATTGTCATGCATACTAGAAGGGCCTTCGATCTAGTAAAAGACGCAGCCGTGCCATTGGATAAGGATAGGTTAATTGGGGAGCCTTTGACATTAAAAATGGCAAGCCTCGCCCTTCTAGGGTAGGGATGGGTCAGATATTGAAAATCTTGTTCTTTAGAGTTTTTGGGCTACATCCTATGCTTCTGAATGGTTCTACTTTGCATCCAGTTAGCACGATAACTCCGCTCCGGGTAGAGTGAGGCTCGAAGATGATAAAAATATGTTTTAAGATAAATTCTTATCTTTTCTATATCTTCTCTAAAAGAGTGGTTTTTGGTTGTGAAACGCTTTATCGCGCGTCTGTGTTGCTCCAACGACCTTTACCGCCTCAAGATCTTTCGTTCGCTTTATCTTAATCACGTGATGGCGGGTTTCCACGCTATTTATTATTAGGATAGATGATATATTATCTCTGAAGCTATAGGATATCTTGGGCTTCTCGTATGTTAGCGGTGGTTCTGCTCAGAGACAATGAAATCTCGTCGCCAGCAGATGCCAGTGAATATGCTGTTGTAGATCTTGCTAAGGGGATTGTGGTTGAAAGAAGAGAACTAGGATCTAGAGGTAGCGGTGTCTCAAGAATCGGTGAGGTTGTATTGAGAACTAATAGATATGGCGTTGAGGCAATTATAGTATCCAGAATAGGGTTTGAGGGATACAGAGCAGCAACCGAGCTGGGTGTCAGAATTTTCAGAGGATCAGGCAGTCTCGCAGATCTTCTGTTGCTTAGGGTCCCCCTCACTAGCATCAGTATAGAGAACGTTGATATTAGCTGCTCATGCTGCGTGTTAGCTAGGCAGAAAATTCATTGAACAGCTTTATAAAATAAAGGGCACTCCAAGCCAAACTGACCTCCTCCCCGCCTTGAAAAGGCAGATTTTTCTTACCCTCTTTATCTCCGGCTCATAGGTTACCCCCATCTATTCGGGTTTACATCTATCATCTGGGGAGCAGTGAGGGGGCCAGAGCTGTCCCAGGAGCCCAACGGCTCCAAAACATACTGCTTATAAAGCTTATAAACACAGTCCCTACTCTAAAGGGCGAGGCTTTCAGTTGTTAAGCTAAGCCTTTACAGAGGAAAACTTTGTTAAGTTTGTTGGCTACTCTCAATGTTGATCTAGCCATCTCGAATGTGGGATCTCCTAACCTCTTAGCATATCTAAGTAGATACTCGCCACTACCATAGAGAGTATTAAAAGTTCCTGAGATATCTCTAATGAAATCCTTTCTAAACCCCTAATTGGGAAAACCTTATAAAACACAAACCCTAGATGAGAAGCATTTATAATTCAAAAGTCCATCACCTTTTTGAATGGGGAGGAACCCAGTATTAGGGATTTCGAATTCAAGCAGCAGGATATATCCTTAATTATTAAGTTAGCTGGAGAGTCCTGGCCTACGGCTTCTCATCATGGATTGTTAAGGATTCAGCCCAGCTCGATGATCATGAAAACCCATAACCCTGCGTGGAGGGGTAACGTCCAAGACCCAGCAAAAAGATCTTATAGAATCGAAAGTAGAATTGGGGGATCATAGAGAGCCAGTAGATCTTAGATACAGGGTCATGCTAAGAACAGTTCTCAAAACCCTAGGAACAGGATGAGATTCCGCCATGAATAGGGGGTCTGTCCGATTTATGACCTTCTCCCTGCCCTTTAGGGTGGGGTTTCTATGCTGGGGTCTCGGGTGCTAGCCCCCTGGTGAGGGATTAATGGCTTGATACCACTATGGGTTACTAAATAGCTTTCAATTCTATAGCGCATCACTTTGAGGTGTATTTGAGATATATAAGCATGTCGCTCATAATTACAAGGATCAACAATAGATCAAAGCTTAAATATCCCAAAAACTAAAACGATATAGGGTCTGTCAAAAAAGAGATAAAACCCCAAATGTTTTACTATAGAATTGAAAAATTGTTTAAGCTTGATGATTGTGATCGGGTATTTTGTATGATACCTTGATCGATTGATGATCTGTTAGATGTAGAGGGCAATATGGATCGCTCTCATCAAGAGATCCTCCTAGGTAGTATGCTCTCACACGATCACCTCCACCGCACCATCTTAGGAAAGGGCATAAGGAACATCTTCCTTTTTTCACATAGTTCCAAGGCTCTATGAAGGGCTTTAAGGAGCTATTGAGGGATCTTGAAACTATGGTGCTTAGTTTCTCTCTGAGAGCGTTCCCCAGTTCTATAAAATCCACGAATTGGCATGGATGCACACTTCCATCTGGATAGATCGAGAGTATCTTTCTTCCGCACCCTCCTGAGCCTCTAACTATTTCGAGTTTTTTGAAGAGATCCTCGGGGTTTGAGGAGGTTTTTAGGGCTATGTAGATCCCGTCGAAAGGAGCCATAGTGGTTTCAAACTCCACTTTTCCCGCGAGTCTTCTAACAACATCTATAAGGGTGTCCATGAAGCCGAAGTACTGTGTTGGGCTGGGTAGCCATTCTAGTGGGAGTTTCAATGCTCTTCCAACATATGAAAGATGGTAATAGGTAATCCTTTTAGCTCCAACTTCCAGTGCGAGATCAACCAGGTTTAGGGCCTCATCTATATTATATCTTGTGAGAGTATATCTAAAGCCCACATGCACACCCTCTTCAGCCACTAGCCTGGCCCCCCTGAGGGCCTTTTCAAACGAACCTCTAACCCCTCTAAACATATCGTGCCACTCAGCCTTCGTGCTATCAAGCGAGATCCCTACATAGGATAACCCTGCCTCAGCTATCCTCTTTGCTATATCCCTATCTATCATAGTACCGTTTGTGCTTAGAACAGTCTTTATACCTCGATCCACAGCTCTGCTAGCTAGCTCGAGAAGCAGATCCTTTCTGGCGAGAGGTTCACCACCAGAGAATATTATCATTGGGGATCCCAGCTCTATAATCTGATCAAGGATCTTAAGAGCGTCCTCCCTTGAAACACCTTTATATCCCTGAGGCCCAGCATCTATATAGCAATGAATGCATCTTAAATTACACCTAGCTGTAATATTCCATGCAATCACAGGTCTCGGAATCTCGCCCAGCCTCTTACCATGCCCGCCTCTTATAAGGCTTGAGGTAGTGCCGATCCCGCTTACCAGGATCGAGACGGGGATCATTGGGCCTCCCTCCAGGCCCTAGGTATATATAGGCACGCAGGATCGGATCCTAGTATATTCCCCTCTCTTGCAAGGGCTCTAGCCCTGCTTCCGCCGCATATGAATCTAAATTCACAGACTCCACACTTACCCTCGAACTTGGCGCCCCTTATATCCTCTAGGATCTTGTTCTCTCTGTAGATCTTAACGATAGATTCCTCTCTTACATTGCCCAGATAATATGGGGCAAAGCCTCCTGGATAGACATCACCGTTATATGCTACAAATATTATGCCATAACCATCCCTCGTGGGGAAGATCTCTAGCTTAGCCTCATCCCGCTCTCCACAGCATATACGAAGCTCTTTCGAGAGCGTATCATAAAGCTTATCAAGTTTTGTGAGCCTAGCCCCGACCTCGGGAGTTTTATCCCAGATCCTTCTAGCAATAGCAACTCTCCTAAAGAAAGGGGCCTCCACAGTTCTCACCTTGAAACCGTAGCCCGATGCATCGTATAGAAAGTTAGCTAGGTCCTCAGCCTCATCAGGGAGGAGCTCCTCATAGGAGATCCAGGAACCTCTTCCTGTAGTGATTAAATAGAATATCTCCCATGCTGAGACACCGAGATCCCTTAAAAGCCCAACCATTTTTGGAAACCTAGCTATGTTGCTCCTCATAGCCACGGTATTTACCTGGACCCTAAGTCCTAGATCTTTTAGATAGGAGATAGCCTTAATACTCATTTCAAAAACACCGTGAGAACCCCTGATTCTATCGTGTTCACCGGCTATAGGGCTATCAATACTTATGGAGGCGGAGATCAATCCGTAATTCATAAGCTTCTCCACCACACCGCTAAAGACTCTCTTAGAGACCGTGGGGGCCAGGGCTATCGGAATACCCAGATCGGAAGCCCTTCTAGCGATCTCGAGGAGATCTCTCCTCATAAGCGGATCACCACCCGTCAGTATTAGTAAGGGATATGGCTTCCCAAAGCCCGTTATATCCTCTACAAGTCTCACAGCATCCTGGGTACTTAGCTCGCCCGGCAGGGGCTCGAGAACAGCATTGGCTCTACAGTGAACACATGCAAGCGGACATGCTCTCGTAAGCTCCCAAAAAACTATTAGAGGTCTAGACCTTAGATCTGATATTCTAAACATCGAGGTAACCCCGGCCCAATAATCCAAGACCTTTATAAGTATATTGTAATCCGCTAGTAACCTTCAAGGGTTACAGTTCATAAACATAGATCGTGACATATTATTCCTCCTAAATCCTCAGGAAGATCTGAAGCGAGCTTTCAGACAAGTTCGAAGCCAGGCCTTCCCTAGAATAGTTTTATAGCGCCTTCCTACCTCAGAAGGGAAGGGGCAGAGATATTTATCTATGCGGAGGCCAAGCATAGCTCCCCTATTCATGATATGACTCCCTCCCGCCCTAAAGGGCGGGGTTTCTACGCTGAGGTCTCGGGTGTCATAGCTTCCACAACTAGTATTTAGAGCAGGCTTTTCTAGAGGGTTTCGCCAGAATGCTAAGCTTTATTAATGTTCGGTACTATATCTAATTGGTGTATGTCTTGCCAGCGCAGCAGAGGCCTGAGAGCCCTATCAAGGTGCTGAGGTCTGCTACCTCTAAGACTGTGATGGTTAAGCTGAAGGACGGATCTGAGTTCATTGGAAAGCTAGATCTGACGGATGGCACCATGAACGTTGTTCTCAGCGATGCTGTGCAGGTTAAGGAGGGTAGTAGCGAGCCCTCAACCAAGTTTGGGAAGATCTTGATAAGGGGTAGCCAGATCCTATACATATCCACGGAATATGGGGAGAAGGGGTTTACATAGCTGGTGGGAGAGCCCTGCTCTGGAAGATATATAGCAGGCTTGATAGGGAGGATATACTTGTTCTGAGGAGCATGGCTTCCGTGGCGAAGCTATATGAGTATGTTTCGGCGGAGATTATAAGGGCTAGGACAGGGATCCCGGATTCGAGACTATTTAGGAGCCTTAGAAACCTGGTTGATAATAAGCTGATTACACCCCATAAGAGATATCAGAGTATATATAGGCTAACACTCACAGGGATCAATGTAGCGTCTCTCCACGGTCTCCTAAGAAGGGGTCTTATAAGTGGATTAAGAGAGAGGATAGGTCTCGGGAAGGAGAGCCTCGTATATCTAGCGACAAAAGGGGAGGAGCTCCTAGTGGTTAAGTTCCACAGAATCGGGATAACTAGTTTCAGGCACATAGTCAGGGTTAGGAACTACGGCCCCGGGTTCGATAGGCTCTGGTGGGGTGCTAGGAGCATTGTCTCCGCTGAGAGGGAGTATAGGGCTCTTGAGATCATGTGGAAGCTAAGGGCAAGAGTCCCGAGACCTGTTGGTCGTGAGTATAACGCTGTTGTTACCAGCTACATAGATGGTGCAGATCTATATAGGGCTAGGGATCTCAGAGATCCCCAGAAGGTTCTGGACGGGATTATAGAGATAGCTAGGAAGGCGTATCATGGGGCTGGGATAGTTCATGGAGATCTGAGCCCTTACAATGTACTAGTATCTAGCGATGATGAGGAGCCGTATGTTATTGACTGGCCTCAATGGGTTAGATCTAATGAGGAGAATGCTATGGAGATCCTTGAGAAGGATCTCAGCCATATAGCTGATTTCTTTAGAAAGAGATTTGGGTTAGAAGTGGGAGCCAGGGATCTGGTAGAGATTGTCGTGGGGTCGGGAGATGTCTAGCCAGGGAAAAGATCTTGTTTCGATGGGCGTAGATCTATATAGGGGTAGCCCAGCCTCCAGGCTCAGAGCCACATACGCAATATCTATAGTCAAGAATGGAGAAGTGGTGTATGAGGCTACAGATATCCCTCTAGCTAAGGTCATAAGACTCGCGCTAGAGTATAAGCCTGGCTACATAGTCCTTGACAATATCTACGAGCTAGCTAGGTCTAAGAAGGAGCTCGTTAAGATCCTATCGCTATTCCCCTACAGGAGCCAGATACTCCTAGCAACATTCAGCGTATCCACGGGCTATAGAGATATTAGGGAGGTCGCTGCTGAGCACGGGCTCCTAGAGAGTAGGAGAAAGCCTGATCCACAGACAACGGCAAGGATACTAGCAATGCTCGGGCAAAAAGGTGTTGGGCAGGCTATAAGAGTCTGGGAGGAGAGGACAAAGATAGTTATTTCAAAGGGGAGATCGGGGAAGGCTGGGGGTAGCTCGGAGGATAGATATCTCAGGAGTCTCAGGACAGCTGTGCTCAGATATGTGAGAAAGATCAAGGAGTCCCTGGATAGGGAGGGGATACCTTACCAGCTATCCTATAGAAAGGCTGAAGGAGGCCTTGACAGGGCAGTATTTATAGTGGAAGCCCCTAGGGAGAGACTAGCGGGGATCGTGAAGAGCAGGAGGGGTAGATACGTCGTTGTGAGGGTGAAGCCTGTGGCCAGGACGAGGATCTTGATCTCGGAGGATGTTGAAAAGAGAATGAGGCCCATTATAGTGGGTATAGATCCTGGGGCTGTGTATGGAATAGCAGTAATAGATCTAGATGGAAGGGTAGTAACCACTGAAACAATAAGAGGGGGAGATGTATATCAAGCGATATCGGCTATAATAAAGTACGGCACCCCTGTGCTGGTGGCAAGCGATAAAAAGCCACTACCAGAGGCTGTTAGAAAGGTTGCGGCTGCATTTAACGCAAGGGTCTACGAGCCTGAATATGTTGTGAGCGATGCTGAGAAGAGCACCCTTGTAGCCTCTTCAGGCTATCGCGTTGGCTCTATACACGAGAGGGATGCCCTCGCAGCGTGTCTCCTCGCCTATAAGGAGTATTCCAAGAAGTTTGAACAGGCTGAGAGGATCTTGGAGGCGCTGGAGATAAAGATCCCTTCCCATAAGGTGAAGGCCGAGATCATAAGGGGATCCACTATAGCGTCTTCTATAGAGTCCGCAATCGAGGAGATGATCCTTGAGATGGAAGAGAGCTTTAGCAGGGAGATAGGGGTTATTCAGAGATTTGTGAGGGGTGTTATAGAGGGTGAGAGTAAGATCAGGAATCTGGAGGCGAGGATCTCGGCCCTTCTATCGGAGAGACAAACCATGATCGATAGAATCAGAGAGCTGGAGGAGGAGCTTAAGAGAATTACCAGTGAGTATGAGGAGTTTAAGAGAGGAATCAAGCTAGAGATAGAGAGGGATAGGCTAGCATCAACCCTTATGGAGAGGCTCAAGATATGCCAAGAATCCTATAGATCTCTTGAGGAGGGTTTCGAAGAGCTTAAGAAAGACTTGGAGGAGCTTAAAAAGATCATATTGAAGTACGAGGAGAAGGGTTATAGGAAGGTGCCTAGAATATACCAGCCTATTGATAGCCCAGATATAGATATTATAGAGAAGTTCGGCGCCATGGATGATACATATATAATATATATAGATGATTTTTCAAACATGAAGAGACAAGATCTAGAGTATCTCAGAGAAAGGCTAAAAAGAGTTATAACACTTACACCAAAGTGCCCGGTAAAGTATATAGGGGATAGATCCAGCCACGTGATATGTGTAGAAATCCCTCAGGAAAGGATTATCACTGTATCAAGTAGATATATCCTAATCGATAAGGAGGCTATAAAAACTATATCGGATCTATATAGATCTATTTATGAGACGATCCCAAGACCTCTCATAATAACTGAAGAAGATCTAGAGAAACTAGTTGACGAATATAGATCCTCAAAAACCAGGGCACAGATTAAGGAATAGCAGGGAAATAGCATAGATACCTATATAACCTCCTAAATCATAATTTGGTTAGAGTCATAAAAGCATTCGAATTCATAGAAATAGAGGATCTACCTCCAAAGCCCAGAGATAAAGGGTTAACCGAGATAAGGGAGAGTTACTATGTTGTTGTAACACCAACATATCTCAGGGAGCTGTTCGAGACAGCAGGGGACTATATAGTCATATTTAAATATGCAGGTGGCTCTATGAGGCTTCACCCGAGGAGAACCATGTTAAAAATTAACAGGCTATGCCATGACTACTGGATCATGGTATCAACAGGGAGCTCTACAACTGAAAGCCTCGTCCTTTGGGGCAGCGATGATTAGAAAAGTTTATTAGACTTCTAAAAGCTTATTTTGGAGAAGTTCTATGACCTCTGGCGTTAATGGTGTGCTAACCCTTTTCACCTGGAATGAGGGTTAATCCCGAGCTGGAAGCTATAAAGCTCCTCGGGAGATATAATGTAGCTCTCAACTACGCTATAAACAGGATCCTGAGCTGGATCTGAAGAGCTTTGGGGGTTTATAACGCTCTATACAGAGAGCTGAGAGAATGGTTTGGCCTCCCATCCAGGGTTGCTGTTGACTGCTATAGGGATGCCCTTGCAAATGCCAATGCCTGGAGGAACAATCCTAGGAGGGGGTAGGAGGCCTAGGGTTAGGAAGCTATCTATGCTACTACACCAAGGCTCGGGATACAGGGTTAAAGAAGGATATGTGGAGATCATAGGAGGGATAAAGCTTAAGATCATTGGCTGGGACAGGAGGTATGATGGCTATGAGAATGGGGAGGCAAGGCTAGTATATATAGAGGCAATAAGATGATGCTGTGGATATCCAAGAAGATACCAAGACCAGAGCCCTATTAGCCAGGGGATATTATAGCTATTGATATGGGGCTTAACAATCTATTCGCTGTGGTAACTACAGACGGTTCCGCGTTACTCGTTAAGAGTGGAGCGATCAAGTCTGAGTATTGCTGGTGGAAGAGGGAGATATCAGCCTATTAATCTATTAGGAATATGCTTAGGAGGCTTGGCATACCAACATGGATCTACTATCATGAGAAATATCTAGATGCCATTTATAAAAGGGATGAGAGGCTTAGGCATCTCTACATAACAGCTATCAGATTCCTAGCAGATGAGCTATATAGAAGAGGAGTTAGGAAGCTGTACATAGGCTATCCATACATGCTTCCACAAGATAATGGAAATGAGTATAACACGAATATATGGTGGTATAGAAAGATAGTTCTTTGGATCGTGGATATATTCATGGAATACGGCATATAGGTTGAACCCGTACCTGAGGATTACACAAGCATGGAAACCTCGATATGCGGTGCAAGGCATAAGAATGGGAGGATATATAGAGGGCTATATATATGCAGGAAGACTGGGAAGAAGATCGATGCAGATATTAATGCTGCTCTGAACATAGCAAGGAGACTAGGATGCAAGATAAAAATAACAAAGAAGATTAAGAGCTTGGTAACGCATAGCGGTGTTAAGCCATTAATCCCTCGCTAGGGGGCTAACACCTGCGACCAGGCATTAGGAAACCCCGTCCTTCAGGGCGGGGAGAAGGTCATTAGATATGGATACGTCTTTGAGGGCTTGGAGATCGAGCCGTTAGTTTCCACTCAATCCCGCTAGGATCATTATTGTATATATTACTCTCACATCTCTCAAAATATTCGATCACCAAGCCTTACGATGAAGAGATAGGGAAGATCCGCTATAGTATTGAAAATAAAATTGGGAGCTTTAATAGAGGTTTACTAATCAATCATTCGTTCTTCTATCCAGGATCATGGCTCTCTTATATCGAAGCTAGTGGCTTCTCTACCTATTTATTATAAATCGATTACCATGTAGATATATTAAATCCTTAGGAGATCTATATATGGTGTGTCAAAAAGCATGTCAAATGGAGGTCCTAGGGGTATAGGGTTGGAGAGGATTATGGAGATCGTTAAAAATACCTTTGGAGAGACATCTAGAACGGTTTTTGAAGCCCTTATAAGGATTAACGGGGAAGCCCAAGACGAGGAGATCGCTTCTATAAGTGGGCTTCATGTAAACGAGGTCAGGAGGATCCTATATAAGCTCGCTGAACACGGTTTTGTGACCTCTAGGAGAATCAGGGATAGAGAGACTGGGTATTACATATATTTCTGGAGGGCTAACTCCGAATATCTACCCCAGGTGCTTATCTCTAGGAAGAAGCTTGTTATGAATAAGCTTGTAACGAGGCTGAGGTATGAGGAAACATATATATTCACATGCCCAGGATGTAGGGGGGGTGATGAGAGATTCTCTTTTGATGATGCTCTCTCGAACGACTTTAAATGCCCCAATTGTGGAGCCCCTCTAGTGCCTATCGATAACACAGCTATTGTTAAGAGGCTTAAGGAGATTATAGAGTTTATAAAGGCAAGTGTGGAAAGGGATGAGAAGAGGCTATATAGCAGGAGTCGTTGACCTCTTCTCAGGCGCAGGGGGTTTCTCCAGGGGTTTCTCAGATGCTGGCTTTGAGATACTGATGGGTATTGATAGTGAGAGAAGTGCTATTAGATCTTACAAGGCTAACTTCCCAGAAGCCATAGCCCTTCAAGAAGACATCCAGGAGATCTCTGGGGAGGACATTGTATATATCCTTGGCTCGAGACCCTCGATAGTAATTGGAGGCCCTCCATGCGAGGCATTCACGGGAGCGAATCCAGAGAGGATGAAGGATCCTCTGGACAGGCTATACAAAGACCCGATCGGAAGGCTCGTGATCCACTTCATAAGAATAGTCTCAGAGCTGGAGCCAGCTATATTTGTTATGGAAAACGTGCCCGGGATCATGAAGCACCCCATTAGAGAAGCTCTAGAAGATCTTTTTAGAAGAGCTGGATATAGAGAGATATATTTCAACGTATTAAGGGCTGAGGATCATGGGACACCTAGTAGAAGAACAAGAGTCTTCATATCGAACATAGAGATTAAACCCCCTATAACGAGGGGGCCCACTGCAGGTGAAGCCCTCTCAGACCTACCTCCACCAGGGTCAGGGATCCCTAATCACGAATACATAACCCTCTCCCCAAGAAAGAGCAAGAGGATAGCGAGGATTAGAAAGGGAGGTTCATTATATTTCTTCGAGGGGGCCGGGGGCAGAAGGCTCTCAAACTATATAAGGATAGACCCGATGGATATAGCCCCTACGGTTATGGGGTCCTCAAGATTCATACATCCCTACGAAAACAGGTTATTAACAGTTAGGGAGCAAGCAAGGCTCATGGGGTTCCCAGATAACCATATATTCATAGGAGGCAGAGATGAGCAATATAACCAAGTAGGTGAAGCCGTCCCACCCCCCCTAGCAAGGGCAGTAGCTATGGAAGTTAAAAAAGCAATAGATAATCAGCAATGGAAGGCTTGAGGGCAGGGTTATATGGATCGGGCATGTGGGTATACGATATGCTGGCTTCTATAGAATATCTCATTCAAGCATGTCTAGCCCTCGCTAGAGGGTAGGGATATGGGGCTATAATGCATGTGTCTCAAAGGATGTGGAGCCATTTGAGGATGTGTTCCAGCCGGGGGCCTCGTTTCTTAGGATGGGTGGAGCATATTTTTGGGGATAATTTAATATTTTTGGGGATAATTTGGTTAGGGTTAAAAAGAGCCTAGACGCTATGGATATAGAGATCTTAAAGATTCTATCTAATAACTGTAGGGAGAAGCTCGAGGATATAGCGTCTAGAGTTGGTCTAAGCTCTCCAATGGTTAGGAAGAGGATCGAGGCTATGGAGAGGCTGGGAATTATCAAGGGATGTGTTGCTAAGGTGGATATATCTATGCTAGACGGTGTTGCGTCGAGGCTTGTGCTGATTAGGCGTGGAGGGAGTTCGAGGCTTGTTGAGGCCCTCTATAAACACTCAGCTGTAGAGAGGATCTATATATCGAGGGCTGGAGATACCATTGTAGCCCTTGTGAGAGGTGTTGCCGAGGATGGGGTCAGGGATGTTATAGATATCATTAAGAGAGAGGCTCCCGATGCAGAGATCTTTGAGGTGGATCAGATTTATGAAAAGTCCTGGATACCTGAGAAGCCTGGGATATCAATCATATATAGATGCGGTTTCTGCGGAGGCGTCATAATAGGATCTCCATACGTGTTGGAGCTAGATAACATGTTGAGAACATTCCATGGTAAGGAATGTGCAGAGGCTTATCTCCAGAAGAGAAGGATGATGCCCGCGTAGCTAATTAGCTCAAAATACTACGAGTCGGAAGAGATATTAGGGCGGAATGCGGATAAAGTGATTAAGGGGTAAGGAAAAATCTCAAAGTTAGAAGAGATGACGGAGAAAATAAACAAGTTCCATAGAGAGCTTGTGAAGCCATTCATAGGTAGGGATGAAGAGGCCAGAGTAGTGATGCTAGCTCTCATGACTAGGGAGCATGCTCTGTTAATAGGCGAGCCCGGCACTGCTAAGAGCGCTCTTATAAGGAGGGCCGCGGCACTCCTTAATGCAAGGTTCTTCTCATATCTCTTGACTAAGTTCACAGAGCCTGATGAGATCTTCGGCCCGGTGGATATAAAGGTATTCATTGATGAGAAGAAGTTCAGGAGAGTGATCACTAGGACCTTGCTAGATGCTGAGATAGCTTTTCTCGACGAGATCTTCAAGGCCAGCTCCAGTATACTGAATAGCATATTATCTATAATAAATGAGAGGATCTACTACGAGGCTGGAGCAGCTATAAGGGTTCCTCTGTGGAGCTTGTTCGCAGCATCTAACGAAGTGCCAGACGATCCCGAGCTGGCTGCGATATACGATAGAATGCTTTTAAGGCATCACGTGAAGCCCGTTCCTGACGATCTCTGGAGGGATCTTCTTAATCAGGAGTGGGAGAATGAGAAGAAAGAGGACATAGTTGATGTGGATCCTGTTCTATCCATGCAGGATCTAGTAGCTATAAGGGGTGGGGTGTTTAACATTAATCTAGAGGGGGTTAAGCCGAAGCTTATAAAGCTATTTGCCATACTCGAGTCGAAGGGTATACATATAACTGATAGGAGGAAGGGCAAGACGCTCAAGGTGATTGCTGCAAATGCTATCCTCAACGGGAGGGCCAGGGCTCTGGAGGAGGATCTGCTTGTGCTTAAATATGTGGCCCCTAGAGATATAGATGAGTTTGAGAAGGTAAATGTGATTCTTCATGAAGAGCTTAAAACCCCATATATGTATTTAAGGGAGCTAGAGGATATAGAGAGGAATGTTAAGGAGCTTATGAACTATATAAGTTCCTTCCAATCAAGCTATGGATATCCAGAACCCTTCGCACCAGGTGCTAGGAACACCCTCTCTCGATTCTATGAGGAGAGGCTTAACGAGATCTACAGGGATCTAGAAGCACTTAGAGAGAGGGTTTCGGCCATCATAATCGAGAGCGGGGATAAGAACGTCGAGGCGGCTGGGAGGAGGGTGATTGAACTTATAAGCAGTGCTATGGAGAGAATAAGGAAGAGGATAGAGTAGTGATACAATGCCAGGCATATTAGCTGGTATAAGGTACGATGATCCCCTGGTTAGGTATAGGGGGGATAAGTTGGTTGAGCTGGTTAAAAGGCTTTCTAAATCTAAGAGGGCAGACATGATCAACACAGACTTTGGGATAGACGTGTTCTACCTCTTCTACCTCCCATTCCCCATACTAACTCCTCCAAGGAGTGAGAAGGATCCGTGGACACAGCTTAGATATATGATAGCTAGAGAGATCCTAGCCACTGAGGAGGCTAGGAAGATAAGATACTACACAATAGCCCATAGTGGGAGATCGATAATAGTGGGTGCAAGCTTTCTAGAACACCTGCTAAACGAGCTCAGCTCTCAACAAGGTGGTGAGGGGAGCGAGGGTGGTAGAGAAGGTGAGAGCAGTGATCAGGGTGAGGGAGGCGATGAAAGCGATAGGGATAGAGGTTCTAGCCTGAGGGATGCAATCAGAAATGCTCTTAGAAAGATAGGTAATGAGCTTGATAACATATCGAAGTTGGAGCACCTCTCAATGGGGACACAAGCAGGCACTGGATCCGTGCTTGAGATGCTTGAAAGCTCAGGAGATATCCTAAGGCTTGCGAGGAACACAGACGTTCAGAAGCTGCTTGACAGTCTCAGCTTTATAGAGGACATGACCCTCAGATTCAGGAAGAAGACTATAAAGTCTCCTAAGGGTGAGGTTATAGGCTATACAAGGGGATCCCATATCCAGAGGGCATCTAGATCCGAACTAGCACTATTCGAGAGTGAGGATGCGAGCTGGGTTCTTCTATATAAATGGGCTACTGGGAAGATGATCCTCTATGAAAAGGTTGTGAGACAGGACTACGGGCCTCTCTACGTACTACTAGATAAATCCGGATCTATGGACGGCGAGAAGATAAGGTGGGCCAAGGCAACAGCAATAGCCCTGTTCATGAGGGCTAGGAAAGAGGGGAGACCCTTCTTAATAAGGTTCTTCGACTCAGCACCATATAGCCTCATAAAGGTCTCGAGATCTAGCAAGCCCAGCGAAACCCTCAGACTAATGGACTACCTAGCCAGGATAAAGAGCGGCGGGGGGACGGATATAACGAGATCCATAATAGCAGCATGCCAAGACATCTCAGAGCTCAAGATGAAAGGGCTCGGCGAACTTATATTAATAACAGATGGAGAGGATAGAATAGCTGAGAACATGGTAAGAAGACATCTAAAGGAGAATAACCTTAAATTAATAACAGTAATGGTAATGGGTGAAAACCCGGATCTAAGAAGAATCAGTGCAAAATACTTCAAAGTAGCCAAGCTAAGCAATAAAGAAATGCTAGAGGTCCTAGAACTCTAACAGCTCCGCTATTTATAATGTGTTTCGGCTCTGCCTTCTAGCTCATATAATCTTCTCATCTGATTCTATGGTAGATCATCTACTTCATGTTGGGCCTCATATGTTACAACCTGAAAGCCTCGCCTTTTAATGCTTATTAGCTTTCTAGTTATATTATTTTGGATTGGGGAGGTTCTGGCCACCCCGACTGCCTCCCAAATGACAGATGTAAACCCGAATAGATGATGGAACCTATGATCCGTCTGAAAGGGATGACGATCAAGATGACGACCTGAAGGCGGGGAGAGGTCAGACTTCTGGTGTGGTTGATGCTCCTATCCCAATGATTACCAGGCTTATCGATCCCAAAGTCCTCAAAACCTTATACCCATCATAGCTATATTCATATGCTCATATGAGCATATGAATATCTCAATGAAAAATCATCTACAACGAAAAAGATCTCGGGAAACTGGAAGCTTTCTATTATGAGGCTAAGCTGAACATACTTATCAGCCTTGATGAAATCCGCTTGTCCCCCGATGGTTATTGATGGTTATTGATATTCTTTTGTTTTGGATTGCTTTGCTTCTTGATCCACAGGGTTTTGATCCTGCGGCCATCGGGGGCTTCCACCTCCCCCACAGGGTTTTGGATATCCCTATGGTTTCATTGGTGGCTGTGGGGCCCAGCGGCACTGTGCTCCCATCTATCCTTGGATCCCGAGGCTCTATTGAGGCAGAGCCCCCATCTAGAGCCTCGGTCTCGGGTGCTCCAAAGGTCATCGCTTCCCGAGGTCTCTGCACACCCAGGTCTAGCAGAGATTATAACCTCATCATTAAACGTGTTTAGAGATTAGATTCTTATAAGCTTAAGCTGGAGAACATGGTGAAGCTATACGGCATCAGCATGTCTCATAGCATTAAGAGGTCTTAAGCACCAACATATACTAATGCTGTGAATGATTATGAGAACTGAAACAGCCATTTAATCTAGTAAAGTCTTAAAGGCTATCTGAGTTTTACCCATCTATTACAAAAATTATTCCTGAAAAAGCTACGCCTCAAGAAACTGTTTTTGAGTTTAATAAAAGTTTATAAGGGTTGATATATAGTCTTTTTATGGAGCAATTTTGCTGAAGATCCTTGAGCTTGTGAGATCATACTCTGTACCTATCAGGGATGATAGGATCTCGAAGCTTATAACATGGTATGTCGAGGCTCTACAGAATGCTATAGATATAATCTGGGATAATATCGAGTGGAGATATTGCTTCCCAGAGCTTGTTAGAAGGGGTGGAAAGCTGATCACTAATATGGGTTTGAAGATGAGGATCCCAATAATTCCGAGGGACAGGGCTTTCAAGAAAAGGCTTAGAGAAGAGCTTATGAAGGATAATCCCTACGCAGCACACTGGGTAGATGCTGTTATCAGAACAGCTTACTCGATTATGGAGAATTGGAGGAAGAAGTATCTGAGGGGGAGGGCTAGGAAGGTAAAGCCGAGGATTAGGAGGAGATTTGCTAGGTGCAAGATAACGCTTATGAAGATAGATTATCAGGCTAAGACCATAAGGATAACTCTAAGGCAAGGAGAATACTTGACCATATCCTGGAGATCAACATGGTTCAAGCACAGGGTTAGAGGCTGGGCTGTTGGCGAGGTTATAATCAAGGACGATAGAATAGTTATCCCCTTCAAGAGCTCTGAGGAGATCTATGTTAGAAGGGTTATTGGATGGGATAGTAACGAGCTTTCACTGGATGGCTACGAGCCCAGTATAGGTTTTATACATGTAGATCTAAAGCCTCTCCAGAGCATTAAGATCGTATATGAGCGTAAAAAGGCTATAGCACAGAGTAGGGGTAGAAGAGAATTATATGAGAAGTATGTTAGAAGGGAGAGGAATAGGGAGAAGGACTTTATAAACAAGCTCTCAGCAGGGTTGAGAATGCTATTCCCAAACACAGTCCACGTCTTAGAGGATCTTGATAAGGAGGATCTCGTTAGCAGGAAGAAAAGGGGGAAGAATAGGAGGAAGAGGAATGCTAGAACACCATGGAAAAGAATACATAAGAGGATGTCAGAGGTGGCATTAACAGCCTATGTAGATCCTAGCAACACATCTAGAGAATGCCCCAGATGCGGGTATGTTGTGGAGACCCAAGAGGGGCATGTCTTCGAATGCCCTAGATGCGGATTAAAGATGAACAGGCATAAGGTTGCATCTATAAACATTAGGAGGAGATACCTGGAGGAAAAGAGGAGAAGGAAGAGGAAAACCAGGATGCGGGGGTTTCCCCACAGCAATGAACCAGAGATCTCTATGAAGGTGGAGCTGTGGGTCGGGGTCACCCCGAGCGGGAGGAGCCCAGTGATATGGATCCCAATGAAATGGGATCCTGAGGGCGATGAAGCCAAGGGAAGAGGGCTTGATATCAAACAATATCAAGCCCAATGAAACCCGAACCCTGTATAGCAGTAATCATTAAACCCATATCGAAGATCGCTATATAGCTAGTCTCGCTATCTATAAACCTGATCTTCGCATCCTTTAAAGCACTACTTGGAAAGCACTGTAATAATTACGGTGTTGGGAAACTAATTGTTCTAACGTGGATCATCTTATCAATAACCATTTTCTAATCATGTGTAAATTGCGGATCTCCATAGACGCCTAGAATATCTCCTACCTTGATATTGCATAGAGGGTAAACCTGCACTTAAGGGCGGGAGGCGTTTCGATCAATATTTAGTAAAATATGAAGGGAGGTTATAACTTAAGGATCCTCTAATTCTCTACTATAAGTTAAGATTTTCAGCTTTTTTATCTTGCCATCAGCCTACGGTCTTTCCAGCACGTTTTTCTTCCCATGTTGGTAGTGGGTAGTAGAGCTTTGCTTCAGCAACCGATGGAGGCCATACCACTACGAATCTTCCCTTTTGCCACTGCCCTAGCACCATTTCATGGGCTGTATCTTTTCCTGTTACTGGGTCGGGTTTGGATAATCCATAGAAGGTCATTATGTTGAGCTTGCTAATGGCTTCTCTAACCTTCGCGGAATCTAGGCTCTGGGCAGCCTCGATAGCCTTGACTAGCATGAGGACCGCGGCAGCCCCTATCGCCGAGTGATAGCTGGGTAGGAGGCCAGGATCTTTGGCAACTTCCCGGAATAGTTTTAAGAACTCCTCTGTAGTGGGTCCGAACCATTCGAGGCCCATTCTTCTAGCAAGATCTGGTGTGTATTTGACCCCTGGCTCCCATTGTGAGGGGCAGAGTATCCCCTCGGCCAATATTTTAAGAGTGTCGTAATAGCTTTGGATACATGGAGCTACGTTAATTGCTATGAATTTGAAATCAAGGCCTAGATCTGCTAGCTGTTTTGTGAGGAGCTGCCCATCTGCATAGTGTGCGCTAACTACTAGCGAGTCTGCTTTAGCACCTGCTAACTCTGTTATGATTGGTGTGAAGTCCTTGATATCCGCTGGATATATCTTCTCATAGACTACCTGCAAGCCCAGCTCCTTAGCCCTGGCAGAAGCCCCCTGCCCGCTAGCCCTGTTAAACTCGTCGTCTTTATATAGAATAGCTATCCTCGCCCCAGGATTTATTTGCTTAAGCGCGTCCAGAGCTGGCCATAGATACTTTGATGCCGGTGTCAACACCGAGGCAACGTATTTGAAACCCTGCTCATTAATATAGTCAGAGGCTCCCCCACTATTCACCATGAGAACCCTGTACTTCTCAGCGACAGGGGCTGCGGCGAATGCCAAGGGCGATGAGTAGGGCGATATTAGGAAGTTCACCTTGTCAACTGTTATGAGCCTCTCCACATAGCTTATAACAAGGTCCTTCTTAGATTCGTCGTCATAGTATTTAAGCTCTAGAGGGATCCTCTTACCATAGAGCTTAACACCTCCATACACCTCATTAACCCACTTAACCGCAGCCATGATACCCAGGAACTGCCTCTTCCCCGCATCGGCCTGGGCCCCTGACAGAGCTATCGCCACACCGACGAGTATCTTATCAGGAACCTGCGCAGGTGCAGGTGTCTGAACCTCTGTTGGAGCTATTGTTGCTGTCTGAACTATCGTTTGAGTTATTGTGACTCTCTGAGGAATAGTCACAGTGATTACTTGAGCTGCTTGCTGGGGTAACGAAGATCTCCCGATCGTCATGCCTCCAAAGAAGGCTGCGACTCCCACCACTATTGCGACTATAGCTACTATAGCTAAGCTCTTAGATACACCTTTAAAACTTAGAGACCCCATAATCTCACCATATAACTAATCCTTAGATAGAATATATATTTTCCTCTAATATATAATTCTAGCAAGACAGATATATGACCCCTCCCCGCCCCTTAAGGGGCGGGGTTTCGAACCTCTGGGTCTCGGGTGTTAGCCCTCTGGAGAGGGATTAATGGCTTAACACCATTATGCGTTACCAAGTAGCTCTCTAGCTTCCTCGCTATCCTTATCCTGTGTCCCAGTCTTCTTGCTATGTTTAGTGCTGCATTTATGTCTGCATTGATCTTCTTCCCAGCCTTCTTGCATTCATATAGCCCTCTATATATCCTCCCATTCTTATGTTTATTTCCACATATCGAGCACTCCCTGCTTGTGTAATCCTCAGGGACTATCTCAACATCAATACCATACTCCATGAATATATTCACGATCCAAAGAACTATCTTCCTGAACCACCAGACGTTAGTATTATACTCATTGCCATTATCCTGTGAAAGCATATATAGATATCCAATGTATAGCTTTCTAACACCTCTATCATAGAGCTCATCCACTAGGAATCTAATCGCTGTTATGTATAGGTGTCTTAGCCTCTCATCCCTCTTATACATTGCTTTAAGGTACTTTTCATGGTATCCCACCCACTTTGAGAACCCAGCATTCCTAAGAAGATCCCTTATAGCTTGATATGTAGCGATTTCTCTTTTCCACCAGTAGTATTCGGATTTGATCTTTCCGCCTTTGATAAGCAGTGCTGATCCATCAGAGATTACTGCAGCGAATAGGTTATTCAGACCCATGTCTATGAATGCCTCCTTATCACCAATAGGATCTCTTTGCTTAATGCTCTTCAGATTTGTGATCCTCTGTTTCTTCTTTTTCCTCTCCTCATCATCGTATATGGGCTTTACATAGCCCTTTGGATTTGATATAGGCGGATCTACACCAACCTCTATTGGTAGGTGTGCAAACCACCTGCCATTAACATATATGATCTCAAGCCTTCCCTGTTTTCCTTCCCACCTAATCCTGCCAACATATCTTATCCTGAGATTAAAGTCTTTGAGTACAAGGTAGCCTTCGCCCTCGTTTATAGGCTCTAGGTAGTATCTATCACTTCTAATGAATATGTGTATCTCCTTCTCACCTGTAAGCCTGTCCTTCCAATAGCCTGGTGGAGAGACCTTATGATATTCGGAGGTAGCCTACCCTGCTTCTTCAGATCCAGTTGCTTGAAGAATGTGCTCCAAGCCTCATCATTCTTCTGTATAACTGCTTGAGCATTAACACCCAGAGTCTCATTATACCTGTAGTAGTATTTTCCGTTTATCTCATAGTACTTCTTTCTCGTTAGCTCTCTATTGAAGAATGCCTGTCTCTTCTCATAGTTAAGCTCGTTGGATAGCTTGACACATGTCAATCCAATACCCATTAAGTCCTTATGCTCACTCTCAGATGGCAGCAGCCTTAGCCTAACAGTTCTACGGTTTTTCTTCAGCCTCTCCGCTATCTCCTCTCTCAGGGCTTGGAGGGGGTTGGGATGCCCATCCGTGGGTAATGATCGGGGAGTCGTCCCCCCTTGGGTCATCCTTTTAAGCACTTTACCCACAGATGGACACCCCAACCCCTATATCATAGGGAATATTTAAAACTATGTGTAAGAAATCTTACATGGGGTATGTCTTGGACGCTGAAACGCTTTCCCAGAGACTGGCGGAATTCGTTGAAGAGATTAAGCTGAATAGTCTTCCCACAGAGGTGATCTCAAAGATTAAGCTACACCTCCTCGACACCCTAGGGATCATGATTGCAATGTATAGTAACGAGCTTGCAGCTAAAGCTGTTGAGGTCGCTAAGAGACTTGGGGGAAGGCCTGAGAGCACCATAGTGGGATACGGGATCAGAACTGGTGCTGCGAGCGCAGCCCTAGCTAACGCTGTTATGGCCCACGCTGCTGATTACGATGATACCCACCTAGGCTCCCTAGCTCATCTAGGCTGTGTCTCGGTTCCAGCTGCTCTAGCTGTTGGGGAGAGTGTAGGGGCCTATGGCGACACAGTTATTGAGGCTCTTGTAGCTCACTATGAAATAACGTCGAGAATCGGTCTCGCATCACCTGGAATCCTTCATCTAAGAGGTTTTCACCCCACCTCTGTTATAGGGGTGTTTGGAGCCGCAGCCGCTTCCGGAAAGCTCTTGGGCCTCTCGAAGGAGAAGATCCGGGACGCTCTCGGGATAGCTGGTAGCATGGCCTCCGGTATCTTGCAGGGGTTGAAGGAGGGTAGGGAGGTTAAGCCTCTGCACCCAGCCATTGCTGCCCACAACGGGGTTTTAGCTGCCTATATGGCCTATGCGGGTCTTGAAGGCCCTTCAGAGGTTTTCGAAGGCGAGTGGGGGTTCTTCAGAGCCTATATGGGCTGGGACAAGCGGGGCGAGGATGTGAATTTAGATATGATTGTTAAGGATCTCGGCAGGAGATGGGAGCTTATGAATACCTCTACAAAGCCTTATCCCTCTTGCCATGCTTCACACTCCTCCATAGATCTTGCAATATCTATGAGGAATAAGTACTCCATAGAGGTTAACGAAGTCGAAGAGATCTTGATCCACGTGCCGAGAGTCGCTATAGAGCTGATATGCGAACCATGGGAACACAAGATCACGCCAAGAACACCCTATGAAGCTAAATTCAGCGCCCCCTATCTCGTAGTTGTTGCACTTAGAAGGGGATGGGTAGGACTGAGGGACTTCACTAAGGAATCTATAGAGGATCCTGAGGTGCTGAAACACACTAAGAAAATAAGATGCGTTGTGGATCAATCGCTCTGGCTAAGCAGAAACCCCTATGTGATCCCAGCTAGAATGATAATAAAGACTAAGGATGGTAAAACATACGAGGAGGAGATTGTAGAGCATAAGGGAACCCCAGGAAACCCGATGACTATTGAAGATGTGATCAAGAAGTTCGTCAATAATATCACCGCTACTAAGTACGAGAGATCCTCCGAAGATCTTGTTAAAGCTATTATGACCATTGAAAAGCAAGAGGTAGCAGAAATCATGAGAATGCTAGCATAAGTCGCCCCATTGTAGATAACGAAGCTTCCTACTTCAATGCCTCCACAGGCCTTGGGCATTACCCTAAGGTTAGAGAGTAGAGCTCCACAAGCACTTGGAGTAACAAAGGTACTTTAAAGCAAAGATCCACTTTCGCCCAAGAGAGACGATGTTTCCAGAATACTCTAATGTCCCTTTCCAGTGCCTCCTCATTTATCGAGTGTTTTTAAAATGTAGATTAGGCAGTTCTCAGCGCAACTCCCAGACTGCTCATCGCAAGGTTTTACTCTTGTTGACGACTTTATAACCTCTGCGGATCTCTTTCTAATTCTACAGTAAGTCGTGTGGGGCTTTTTTCCCTTTTGAAGGGGCTTGTATACATTGTTCGGTTTAGAGATATTTGAGTGTTAATTGTTATAGGGTTTTAAGTTCTCTAGAAATATAGGGTTAAGGGATCTCTATGTCTGTTTCCGATAGATTTGGGGAGTTGGAGCTAATTAGAAAATCTGTGAGGGCTATAGTGGATAAATATGGCTCGAGGTATTGGTTTGAGAAGGAGGAGAGAAGGGAGTTTCCAACGGAGTTCATAGATGATCTGGGTGCTCATGGTCTTCTCGGGATTAATATTCCCGAGGAGTATGGGGGTGCCGGCTACAGATTGGTGGAGGCTGCTGCCGTCCTCGAGGAGATAGCCTCATCACCTGGGGGGACTGCTGCTTCCAATTCTGTTCATGCTGCGGTGTTTAACAACCATATACTGGTTAAATATGGAAGCGATGCTATAAAGGCTAGGTATCTGCATGAGGTGGCTAGGGGCAGGCTAAGGTTTCTGGTCTATGCTGTGACAGAGCCTCACTCTGGTTTCAACACCCCTAGAATAAGTACCTTTGCAAGGAGGGATGGTGATTACTATGTGATAAGCGGTGTGAAGACCTTCATATCGAGGGTCAGGGCGTCGCATCTAGGGATATTGGCTGCAAGGACAACCCCCCTTGAGAAGGCTCCTAGGAGAACTTATGGAATAACCCTGTTTCTCATAGATCTTAGGCAGGCTCTGAACAAGTATATAAGGATCGAGGAGGTGCCCAATAATCTGAGGAGGTTTATAGATACCAATGTAATGTATATAGAGAACCTCCCAGTCCCGGCTGACCATGTTATAGGTGAGGTGGATAGGGGGTTCTACATACTTATGGAGGAGAGCAGCGTTGAGAGAGCCCTCATGGCAGCACAGTGCGTAGCCTCTGGTAGATGGGTTATTAGAAAGGCTGTTGAATATGCTAAACAGAGGGTCGTGTTCCCCCCAGATCCTATAGCGAGGTACCAGGGAATCCAGTTCCCCTTGGCGGATGCATGGATAAGGCTCGAAGCAGGCGATCTTCTGAAGCAAAAGGCCCTAGAACTACTAGAGAGGGGTGAGGATAAGAAGATCGCTGGGTACTATGCAAATATAGCCAAGTACATAGCCTGTGAAGCCTGCTACCAGGCATCTAGAACGGCTATGTGGACCATGGGCGGCTATGGATACTCAGTGGAGATGGATGTTGAGAGACACTGGAGATCTGCAGAGCTCCAGGCAGGTGTTGGGCAGATATCCCCCCACATGATCCTAAACTTCGTCGCAACAAATATCCTGGGGATGCCTAGATCCTATGGTGAGTAGCGTGGGTCAGGAAAGGTCCTCACAACACATCTCTCCCTGGGGCGAGGAGGGCCCCTACTTCGAGGATTTCGAGGTCGGGATGAGAATCAGATCCCTGCCCTGTAGAACCTTCACCGAGGCTGATAACATAATGTGGCTCTCATTTAGTGGGGATGCAAACCCGATGTATATAGATAGGGAGTATGCCAAACTAGCTGGGCATCCTCAGAACCCCATACACCCGCTCATAGTGCTTAGCCTCACAATAGCCCTCTCGGTTAAAGATACCAGTATGAATACCCTCGCCTTCCTCGGGGCGGAGTACATGAGGATCCACAGGCCCGTGTTCCCAGGAGATACGCTGTGTGTAGAGTCTGAGGTGGTGGCTAAGAGGGAGTCTAGGTCTAGGCCGGAGGCTGGGGTGTTGACATGGATCCATAGATCCTATAACCAGCGTGGCGAGCTAGTGGCGGAGGTTAGGAGAAGCAACCTAGTTTATAAGAAGCAGTACGCGCCTTGGCGCAGATATCTAGAAAAGATAGGTAGGGGGTGAGATATTGCTAGGATATCCAGGCAAGTTCTTCGAGGACTTTGCCAAGGGCGAGAAGATACTGCATAGACTAGGTAGGACTGTGACTTACCAGGATAACCTATACTTCACACACGCTATGATGAATACCGCACCGATCCACTTTGACAAGGAGTATATGGAGCTCACGGAGTTCGGCAAACCCCTGCTAGTAATGACCATGACGCTAGCCATGGTCTATGGAATAACATCCGAGGTTTTTAAAAACGTCTATAGGGAGGTCGAGATACGCGATCTAAGGTTCACAGCCCCTGTTTTCGATGGGGATACACTCCATGTCGAGACCGAGGTTCTTGAGACAAGGGAGATCCCCGGTAGGGATGATGTTGGCTCTGTCATAGTGAGGCACAGGGTTTATAAGAATTGGTTCTCACAGACTGTCTGTGAGTTTGTGAGGGAGGTTCTTGTCTATAAGAGGAACTATTCCCCCATATGGAGGATAGCTGGTCAGGGATCCATGTCCAACCCTGGATCGCCTCGATAGGATGGGGGGACAAGCGGCTTTGATGGACGAGATTAGAAGCAGGCTCAGGAGCGATGATCTGCTTGCAAGGATCGCAGATCCTGAAGACGTAGTTAGAAAGCTAGTCCCGAGAAGGGGCTCAATAGCCTTCGCCGGTATGGCGGGCACCTCATATCCCAAGATTATTCCGAGAGCCTTGGCGGAGTATGCTGAGAGGCTAGGTGAGAAGCTCGATCTCATAGTCTATTCGGCTGGTACCTGCGGTGTTGATCATGAGGAGAGCCTTGCCAGGATAGGGATTAGGAGGAGATATCCATTCGGGGCATCTGCGGAGGTTACTAGGAGACTTGTGAATATGAGATCCTATGAGGTCTCTGATATGTGGCTCTATAAGTATTCCTCGTGGCTCAGGAGAGGCGTTTTTCTTCGTAAGCTTGGTAGGATAGATGTAGCTGTTATCGAGGTAACAGGGTTTCATGGGGATGGCGCTGTGCTCGGGCTCTCCGTCGATGCAGCCCTTGCCCTTGCTGATGTTGCTGAGAAGGTTGTTTTAGAGCTTTCGATCGCTAAGCCCTATCTATATGGGCTCCACGATATATATGTCACGAGGCCCGGGGATGTGATCGGTATTAGAGATGTTCTTGACAGGGTTGGGGATGGTGTGCTTAAGATCCCTAGATCCAAGCTGGCTGCCATAGTTATCAGCGATCTCGAGGATCAGAGGGGGCACTACACAGCTGGAGGGGAGCTCGATATAAGGGTTGTTGAGAACCTGATCGACTTCCTCTCTAAAGAGGTATCGAGCGACCCTAACCTAAGATCAGAGTATTTCACACTACAACCAGCAGCAGGCCCCATAGCCTCGCTACTCGCCGACAAGATCACAGAGCTAGATGTGGATCTAAGGATCTGGGGTGAGGTTGCCTCAGTAAGGTGGGTCAGACATCTAGGAGATAGGGTCAGAGGCCTCTCATCAGCTGTGATCTTCACGCTGCCAGGGGATGAGAAGCTCAGAGATCATCTATATGGGAATATCAATGAGATAAGGAAATACACCGTATTAAGGCCGTATGAGATCACGAATAACCCACAGATAATATCCAGATTCATCCACGTAGTCATTCAACAGGCGATAGAGATCGATATCTATGGACATGCTAATATATCCCACATAGGGGACAGAATCTATGGCGGTGTAGGAGGGTCGGGAGATCATGCAAAACCATCATACCTAACAATAATAGCCCTGCCCTCCATAACCAGTAAAGGCCTACCAAGAATAGTACCGATAACGCCCCACGTAGATATAGCGGAACACGATGTAGATGTGATCGTGACAGACCAGGGATGGGCAGATCTTAGAGGGCTTTCACCAATAGAGAGAGCAAGGGCTATAATAGATAAATGCGCTCACCCCAGCTACAAAGATCTCCTATGGAGATATTTCGACGAAGTAATAGCTAAGAGGGAAGGACACCAGCCAGCGGATCTCATAAAAGCACATGAATTCCTCCAAAACTTTAGCAAAGAAAGATCTTAAGCTCCATAGCTCACAATACTTATATAGAGAAACTCCGCCCTAGATCCTTAAGACCGTTCATTAAAATATATTAGGTGGATAAGCTGAGATTCAAGGCTGCTATATTAGAGAGCTATAATAATCCTCTACTGACCTCCTCCCCGCCCTGGAGGGCGAGAGTTCCCTTCAGGACGGTTCATCGGTTCCCCCATCTATTCGGGGCTACATCTGTCATTTGGGAGGCAGTGAGGGGAGTCAGAGCTCCCCCACGAGGAACTATTTTTAGCTTTCTCAATCCTTTTTTCCTAACATTTAGCTTTCCAATCACATCTCTATCAGCCTCAAAACCACATCTCGAACATCTAAGTCTTCTATAGCCGACCTCTTCTAATCCTTTGTAGTTGCATATGGGGCACTCCGATGATGTTCCGTTTGGGTTTACTATGGCAAGTGGCACACCGTGTTTCTCTGCCTGCCAATCAATCCATTCCTCGATCCTTGAGTATCCCATTATGATAAGTTTTCTCTTATGATCCTTGGGAAGTTTTCTCAGAGATTTTATTAGGTTGGTGAGATCTTCTCTTGATACAGCATATCTAAGCTCTTTAGCCATCCTAACTATCTCTAGAGATATCTTTCTTGTCCAATCGTTTAATATGTTTCTAGCCTTCTCATGATAAGATCTTATTCTATTAAGAATCCCTCTTCTCCTCCATGCTAGATATCTTGATGATGAATATCTTCTCTGAAGCTTTTCAGCAAGCCTAGTGTATCTATATGCTCTATCTATTGCAGTATTTCTCACAATATTAATGATCTCATCTCCATAGACAATCTTATGTTCATTAACATCTACACCAATGACATCTACAGGAGTGTATTTCTTAGGCTTAGGTATTTTCTTAGAAATCCATAGAAACATCTTGTCTCTTCTATATACTAGTCTAGCCTCTCTATTCCCATAATCATCATATCTTCTGTCCCAACCAATTATTCTAAGCCTTATTCCACCAATGATTTCTACATAGCCATCTTTGATCCTATATCCTGATCCTGGATGTAGAAGCATTGATAATTTCTTAACCATAGGTCTTTTTCCTTTCTTAGGATTTCTTCCCCATACTTTTGCATTTGCAAGAGCATCTCTATAACAATCAAGTGCTATTCTAGATGGAAGGTTAAATCTCTCAACAAGATCTCTATACAATATCTTGTGAGCCTGTTTCAAAGTCTTTAGATTATTATCTAATATCTTGTTTATAGCATAGTTAAGAGCTATATTGTATCTCTTGAGGAGCTCTATAGCCCCTGGCTCGGGACTAACCCTCATTCCGATCGACGAGAGGGTTAGCACCCCCTCATCGTCGCCAGAAGCCATAGAGCTTCCCCAAAAGATCAGGATTAACAAAACCTATAAATCTCTCTATTCATCCCGCCATAAATGGCGAAGCTTTCAGTTATAATTTCGGTAACTTCTGGGGGTATAGTGGA